>Ga0209363_1001019_pt1 | contig 12566 bp, 3 predicted proteins | sample WorMetexBAHAMAS3_FD_187385 | JGI IMG/M metagenome (GOLD analysis project Ga0209363, IMG submission 187385) | Marine gutless worms symbiont microbial communities from Max Planck institute for Marine Microbiology, Germany - Inanidrilus exumae... | ecosystem: Host-associated > Annelida > Digestive... | reverse complement strand
GACTCCCACGGCATAAATATTCTATAACAGCAAGGTGGACTGTAGCATATTCATAAACTCAAGACTGAATGCGCAGTACTTGGCTAGCTATCGTCTAATTGGTTAAACGAAGTAGGTTCTCTTTTTTAGTATTTTGAAGTACGTACGTGCCATATCGTCGTAAAAAGTTGACGTTTGCTATCTCATCTCCTGATGAGTTCTTGTGATTTTTTGCCCCAATATTCGGAGTTGAAGATATAAACTCTGCAATCGGCGTGATCGGACTTGCGGAGATATAAACTCCTCCACACTTGGCATAATCAGGCTTGCGGGGCGTAAAACCCATTCTGACCTTCTGCGCTGATCGCCGGTCCCTCTGGGGCGAAACAGTATCGGAGTCGAGTCACACTTGCTCCAATAAATTGCGATATCGATTTCGTTCGATTTTCCTAAAAATCGCGATTTTAATCTCGATCTCGATAATTGTCATATCACTAGAGATCGTAGAGAGAAGCATAGTGTGCATTCTGTCTTATGTGTGTGCTATGATTTCCGAATTGCTGAAGTTAAAATGTTGCAGTAGCAGCAATATCTATGAAATTCACTCAGGGTTTCCAACAATAGCAGTGGAACTGTTCCTGTTAGTGGGCTGTAGTAACCACGTAGCAGAGATAATACCGCTGCAGTGACTTGAACAATTCTTCATTTTGGTTGCAGCAGTTAAAGTAATACAGTTATGGCCCATGCCTGATTTCCTGGTAGGTATGTGCATCCTACCTAGTACATGTATTTGTTAAATTATCGAAGCATTGGCTTTAGAAATTTTTTTGAAGTAGCTGAAATGACCACTCTGTAGGTCACATACGACTTTATGGTAGTCTTCCATTCTTTCTATGCATCGGTCTTGTACCATTACCACAGTATGCTACATGTTTGTGATTTAGACTGAACAAACGTGAGTACGTGACTTCAACTTTGAACAGTCCTTTAGTTGGAATACGACAATAGAAATAGTGACTCGTGACTTTGGATAATTGTAGTTAGTTTTGTGATACATGCTGCGTTTGCATTCTTTTGAGATATTGGCCACGAGGGCATTGCCAGTTGCTAAAATGATCTTTAAAGATTAGTTTTGTTCATTGGAGTGACACTGTTTGACAGTTTATGCACGACAATAGCCTATAATTTTAACAGAGAAATCAAAACTGAAGAATGTCTCATAGTTACTGGTAGTATCAGGTTACAAGGAACACTGCCAAGTGCATGCAGGCGAGGAAGACCACGCATGGCCTGGATGGACAACATTAATACATGGACAGGACTCCCCATGAAAGAGTCAATCAGAATGACAAAGGACAGAGATAAGTGGAGAAAGTATGTCCATGGTGTGGCCAACCCTCGGATTGAGGACGGCTAGAAACAGAACAGATATATGGCCTGTCATTACTACTAGTACTTTTGATGAACATGAGTGATATTCACTTTTATTTGCGATTCTTTATAAAGTTTTGCAGCTGTCGATATCACTGACACATAATCTGTTTGCGATAGCTACATTTTTTTTTGTCAGACAGTGATATTTTACCACATGACGCTATGTGGTATATAATTTTGTCATGTCTGTCTGTCTTGAAAACAACGCCATATGATAGCCTAGGGACTCCAGTTTTGCTATGGCAAATATATTGGTGAAATTTTGCGGTGTCGCCTCCAATGGTTGCACGAAATACAGGTGGGGTAGGTTAAAGTTGGATTTTCGACCAGTATCTTGCTGTATCTCACAAACAGTGCAAAACAGGGACATAGTTGCTATGGAAGGCTAATAGGAACTTATATATGCACTATTGAATGACCTGGAGTAACTCAAACTACCATAAACCACCCCATTTTCCACATTTTGTATTGCCTTTTATATCTTGGTAATAAATGGAGATGATAGTCTTCAAATTTGGTAGGCAGGTTGATTGTAGCAAGTGCTATCCCATGCCCATACGTGACAAACCAATGAAACCACTCCTGAAATGGGCATAGTCCGTTTATGAGATACATTTGAAATTTTGGGGACAGGCACCAGTGTTATTTCTGGAACGATGGAAGCTAGAGTTGTTAAACTTTGTAAGCAGGTAGAATATGTTACGTTCTAGCCAATGGATGACAAACCACCCCTAAAACGGACGTGGTCAGGACTCAGGGTCGTGTGATCAAGTTGACATTTTTGGGCCACAAACATATCTCTGAAACACCTGAAGCTCAAATCTTCAAATTTTGTATACAGGTCGATTATGTCAAGTGTTAGCCCTGGGTGTGCAAAACCTTTAGCATCTTCTCTGTAATCAGAATGTGCTATTAGCCATATGCAAGGGCATGTGGACATTAAAACTTAGCTCCAACAATATCAACAGTGTTCTTAACTGGTGGTGCTGGTAAACACAGGTTGACCTGTATAATGGTGGTAGAATGGCTGTGTGTGTGTGCTTATGAATTTAAGCTAAGTATTGAAATATGTTAAAAGTAAATTTTCGCAGTTACTATTTTAAACTTTTCTCTGCTTGCTTACTTAGAACCGGGATTGTTAAGTAACAGTTTCGATGCTCTTCACTGACAAGCTTATTGACATAATGTACTTTTAATGACTACTAACTGGCTGTCCATTCCAGGAAAAATGTGGTTAGCACTGATATCATTATTAGCGATTATTGTAATACACATATTAGGTCGACTCTTCGACAGAGTCGACCTAATAAAGCCGGTCTCAAATGTCTGTCGTCCGTCCGTCCACAAAAAGTTTCTTCAATTTCAATGAAATTTGGCATGTAGGTAGAGGTCGATGAGTGATGCACGACGGTATGCAGTATGACCCAATCCAAGGTCAAGGTCACGAGCCCTTCAAAGTTGGAAATCTGATCATTTTCAAAAGCTATCTCCGCCGCCATTTACAATGGGATCTGGCAACTGACCACTGATTCTTAAACTAGGACACAATGACTAAATTTTATCGGGCCAAATTTTTGATGTTCGGCCTAGTTTTTGTGTCACATGACTTTGAAATTGGCAGAAACGTCAGTCGCCCGTCAGTCCCGCACTGGACTAATTTTTATTATTATTCTGCACTGCAGCGATAGCTAGCGATAGTGGCCTATTGCTACTGATGCAGTGGCGTTGTCGATCTGTCAGTCTGTCTGTCGGTCTGTTGGTCACATTCGTGAACGCTGCAAAAACGGCTAAGCCGATCAACATGCCATTTGGTTGCTGACTCATGAGCCAAGGAACCATGTATTTGATGGAGGTCAAGGTCGGATGAATACATTTACTGCTACAAGGGGTGATAAGTCATTGATTTTGCCACACAGCTGAGCCTTGCAAAAACAGCTGAACCGAGCAAGATGCCATTTGGATGGCTGACTCATGTGGGCCCAAGGAGCCATGTATTATATGGGGTCAAGTTCAGACAAATCCATTTGCTGTCGCGAGGGATGATAATATAATAATGGCAATGCAGACTTTCATCAGAATTCTTTGACCATTTGTTATTATTATTTTGCAGTGAAGAAAAAGAATTACCGTAGAAAGAGCCATGGCAGTAGCCGTGCACAGTTTGTTTCAAGAAGTGCAACTGATAAGAGTGAAGATGTGGATCATTTAGCAAGTCGTACTTCAGCTTTACTGAGTAAGTCAGCAAGTTGTGATCGAAATTCTATTATAAATGCTGTGGGAGATAGCCAGTCGGTTAATGCAGATGGCCAGCGTCATACGGCAAGGACCAAGATGGAAGTGCAAGAAAATTCTGTTGCTCTTCCAGTCGATGTAAAACAACATATATGCACAGAAACTTCAACTGAAAGTCGCAGCACACAAGCATCTTTCAGTGCACAGCGACCGTCGTCCAGATTGTTCCAACTGTCTCTGCGGGACACAATCCAAAATAGTGAGACACAAATGATGCATGAAAGTTCGTCTCAGTCTGAAGATGGCAGTAGCGAGCGAAGAAGTAAGAGGTGCAAGCTTTCAACGTATGGCTCTGATTCACGTCCTGAAGTTAAACAGAGCCGAGCAGTTAGTTCAGATACTGCTGCAGGAGTACCGGAGATGAGTAAAGTTATGCACGAATCATCAAATGGATATACTGATGCTGTATTAGCTCTTAACGCGCAGCCATATAGTTTACGAAGTACTAAGGATTGTTACAAGCTGCATTCTTGTGATAGTTCATCTTGGCCACATCCCAAAAAGGCGTCAGTTGCTGCTCATAAAAAGAAGAAATCAGTTGCTGAGAATGGTACATCACGTGATTCAGAAATGAACTGGAATCATAGTGAGAAGAAAGGTGATGAAATTAAATTGTTTGAATTGACACAGAAAAGCAGCACATATAAGCATAGAGGTAACAGTGCGAAGATGAAAACTGAGGTAGACACCAGGAAACAAGGCAATTCTTGTGGGGAAAATGCAAACCAGACCAGTCGGAATCTGCTCCATTCTGAGCCTGATCAGAAATTATCCCACAGCTCTACCAGCAGAGGAAGGTTTAAGGGTAGTGCACAAGGCAAGGCAAAAAGTTCTGCTGAAAATCAGTGCCATCTTGTACATGATGAAAATTTACATGGTAACAGCAGGAGTCAAAGTTATGGCAGTTGGCGATCCTCTATCTCAGACGTGAAGGAACATGATGATTGTCATCATGCAGCATATGCAGACGGAGTTGGAGCCCAGCGACAAGGTAAAGAATTAGGGCAGATGAGGCCAGGGCGTCGAGGCAAAAGTAGAGAGCATTCTACAAGGACTGTGGTTGATGTTGAGCACAGCAGCATCAAGAACAGTTGTGAAGACTGGGAAGCTGAACTGTTCATAATCCCATCTTCTGGATGTAGTGTGATTGTTGCAAGTGATAGCATTGATAACAGTGTTAAGGAACTTTTTGTGGGAGAATCTGTCGAAGTGTCAACTTGTGACTCATATGTTCCTTTTGATGATGGAAGCATGGTGTCCGACAGTAACATAACTGAGCCGCTGTTAATACCGACTGCAGGGAGTGAGGAAGAGGTTCCTGATAGACCACTGCAGCAAGATGACGCCAGCATCAATTATGATGATATTCAGAATTCTTTATCCAGCAGTGTGAAGATTGGCAGCAACTGTGCAGGAGAACCAACCATGTCTGAACCATATGCTTATGTCTCATATTACAGTGGCACTGATGATAAAGGAGAGAAACTCTCTGTTCTTTTGCCAGCTGATCTGGCATCTAATTTGTCGTCAGGTGATGCACAACCATACAAGGATGAGTACAACACGTCTTATGAAGTTGTGGAGCCAGATGAGTTCGAAACTGACGGTTGTTTTCTTCATCCATCTTCAGAGGAATGTGCTGATGAAATGTCCAATGGTAAACAGTTGTTTTATTACTTTGCGTCAGACTGAAAACAAAATTAATCATATGAGTACAAATACAGGAATTACATGTAGTGTGGTGCACTAGCAATAAATTATATGTAGAAATGCTGTGTATTTAGTATAATATGTCGCTTTTATAGTGAAGTAAAGTATAGGTCTATTTGTATAGCGCATCGTCGTAACTACCTCTAATGTGCTCACACATGGATCACACAGTTTTACCTGCAAATTACACCATGCCTGCCTTTGGTCCCCAGCCACAGAGCATCACCGCCCTTTGGCTGGTACTCATTTTACCGCCCCACGGAGGGTAGAAGGCTGAGTTGACCTGGGTGGTTTGTTACATACTGAAATAAAGTGCCGTCTCCGGGAGTCGAACCCGGACAGGTCACCCATCCCAGTACTAACCGGGCTCAGCTTAGGTTAACCTCGTTGATCGAGACCAACGCGTTACCACTATGCCAAACTGCAACTAGTAATCAAATGGTTGTGTGTATGATGATAATCAAATTTAACAATGTGCCCCGTATGGGTCCCGGGCTGTAAGTAAGTGGGTAAGTGTCTAAGTAAGTAAGTAAGTGACAAATTTATGAAGTGCCAAAACCAGAATAGGCCCTCTCCGTTTCCAGGCAGGACGTTTTAGGAGGCGAGCAAACCTGGCTTTAGTTTTTTGGGGTTTATTTTATGTTGTAGTATACTTTGTTACGGATGCATGCTTGCCTTGTTGTGTTTGTTTTAGTTTTTCAGTACTTAGCCAAGAGATATGGCTGGGAAGAACATCTCCAATATGAGCTGTTTTGTGTCGGGTGGGATGTAAAACCTTAACTTAATCAATTACATTTAGCAAGGTAATTTTACTCCGAATTGACGTCACGTGACCTGTTTTAAATTTTTAGTCCCCCCTATGATATCTCTGGAATGGCTTAAGCTACAGACTTCAAATTTACTGGGCATGTTGATCGTAGCAAGTCCCAGCCTACGGACGACAAATTTTCCCTGAAAGGCGCGTGGTCACTGTTACGTGACCTCTTTAATTTTTGGAAAATAAGCGATAATATCTTGAAAACTGTACGAGATAGCCTCATAGTTTCTATTAAATTTGAATTGGAAGTCGTATGTGCTCTATCGAATGGTTATGTTGCCAATGACCTTGGGTGACCCCTATACACGTTAAACCACCTCAGTTTCTAATTTTGCACTGCCTTATGCATCTTTGTAATTGGTGATCACAAAGACTACAAATTTGATGTAAAGGTTGAATGTGCAAGTCACAGCCTACGGACGACAAACTGTCCCTGATTGGGGCGTGGTCAGGTCATGTGACCCATTACAAAATTTTGGGGGCTCCAATCATAGCACTGGAACAGCGGAACCTAAAGTCATCAAATTTTGTACACAAGTAGGCTACATCAATTCTAACAACAGGATGACATATCACCAACAAAAGAGGCGTGGTTATGGTCACGTCACTGTTTTAAAAGTTCGCCGTATGTTGTGATGCAGCGCATCGCTCGGGTTTGTCAGCGACAGCTGAACTACTTGTAAATTTTTAGTCGCCCTAAGATATCTCTGGAACGACTTAATCTAGAGACTTCAAATATGGTGTCCATGTTGATCATAGCAAGTCCCAGCCTACGGACGACTCTTGAACTTTTGGAAAATGAGCGATAATATCTTAAAAATGGTACAAGATAGCTTCATAGTTTCTATTAAATTTGAATAGGAAGTTGTATGCGCTCTATCGATTGGTTGTGTTATGTGGCCAATGAACTTGGGTGACCCCCAACCACCTTGAACCTCCTCAATTTCTACATTTTGCGTTGCCTTATGCATCTTTGTAATTGGTGATCGCAAAGACTCCAAATTCGATGTACATGTTAAAAAGTGCAAGTCACAGCCTATGAAGGACAAACCATTCCTGATAGGGGCGTGGTTAGGTCATGTGACCCATTAAACATTTTTGGGGCTCCAATCATATCACTGGAAGAGTTGTACCTAAAGTCGTCAAATTTTGTACACAGGTAGGCTATATCAATTTTAGCAACATGATGACATATCACCAACAAAAGGGCATGGTTATGGTCACGTGACTGTTTTAAAATCTTGCCATTTGTTGCGATGCAGTGTGTCGCGCGGGTTTGTCAGTGACATCTTGCAATTTATTATCTTTATGTGTAGAGAATGGAAAGAAATTGTTATCACGTGATCAAATGGGATCAGCTAAGCCACATGACATTTTCGTTACTTCAGGAGGTAACTCTTGCAGGAAAGATGTGAAGAACCAGACAAATCAGAATTTACTTCATTCAGCCTCTGATCAGAAATTATTGAACAGCACTACCAGCGTACTGTTTGGCAGAGGCAAGGGCAGTGCTGCATACATGGCAAGAAGTTCTAAAAACAAGTCAAGTCTTGAACGTGGAACAGTTTATGATGACCGCAGTAGTAAGAGTTCTGTGCATGTGCCTGCTGATTGTCAGTACTCTGCTTCAAGTGTGAAGGAAAACTGGACTGCGGGACTGGATGGTGGTCATCGCACGCCATATACAGATGGAGTTGGATCCCAACGCCACAGTAAAAAGTCCAAGCCAAAACACCGAGGCAATGTTAGAGAATATTCTTCAAATGCTATAGTTAATACTCAACGCAGTAGAATCAAGAACAGTTCTGAAGAAGTTCATATTTCTGAGGACTGGGAAGCTGAACTGTTCAAAAGCCCACCGAACGAATATAATGTAACTGTTACGACTGATACGCCATGTACCGTTGTCACAACATCAGATGTTGAATACTCAATGGCAGCAAGAAGTAAGAAGAACTGGATTATATGCAATATATGTTGGACTGTATAAACCATTAGACACATGCATGCACATACACACAGTTTTACAGACTTCACGTAGGTTAGCCAATGGTCCCCACTTCCCAGAGGTTCCAAGGAAATCTGTTACTGATAGACCAGTATTTGTAGAGGCTGGATATCCAATGCTCGTCCATTGATGTCTATGCACTAAGGTCTGGTTACATTTTCAGGTCGACTTCCAACTTTGGAAGTCGACCTAATACTATGGGTGGCAAATTTCCGTCCGTGTGTCCGTACGTCCGTCCGTCCACAAAAAGTTTCTTCAATTTCGATGAAATTTGGTATACAGGTAGTACTCGATGAGGGATGAAAAAAGGTAATGACCATGCCCGGATCCAAGGTCAAGGTCAAGGTCAGGAGCCCACGAAAGTCGGAAATTCGACCATTTTCAAACTCTATCTCCTCCCCCATTTCTAATGGGGGCTGACAAATGACCACGGATTCTTAAATTAGAGGGCAATGTCTAAAATTTAACCAGTCAGTCTTTTGAAATTCGTCCTTGTATTCCGTCACATGACCTCTGAACTTTGGTCCTAACCACGTCTGACGGCCCTAGTATGCCCTAGCGGAAGTCAACCGTCAGTCTCCGTACGGGACTAATTTTTGTCAGTTAACTTTAGCTGTAGGTTAACAAAGTGGCATCGACATGACCATGGCAGGACGTGCGACAGTTCAGCCATTTGCTCTATTGGGAAATGGGTTAGTCAAAGGTAAACTGTCCTTGTACAAGCAGTTGAATTGGGTCATCTGTTGCGCTGAATATTGCTGTTCGTGGTTAAGTCTGACCTGTAAATATTGATATGTGATTGTATCATTGAGTTGCATTGTAATGACATTTTTTAAATATTATTTTAAATAGCTCAGTAATCGTTGACTTTCTAAAGATGTTAAGAGTGTTAATAGTTATTTGCCCGAAGTTCGGGCAAATATTGCAAATACTCTATGGGCCAAAAGAACGGCCTTCGCGCATTCGGCTATAACTCTGCCGAAAGTGAACCAATTTGGATGAAATTTTGAACATTTTGAGCCAAATGTCGGGGACTGGCCCTGGCAGATTTTGGGCACGATTCGTGCAGTACCGCACAGTAGTGACAGTTTGAGAGGGAGCCGAAATTTTTTTATTGGTAAATAACACATGATCTCACCAATTTCCCGTCGGAAAAATTTTATGTCATTTCAACACAAAAACGTCAATCCGTGTCGCCATGTAAACTTTCGGAACAGAATTTTGAAAATTTTACCATAAGGGGTCGTTTTTTGCAAAAAGCATAAATTGCTTCAAAAAATTCCAGGTATTGTGACTTCAGGCCGTCATAACTCTGCAGTGATTACAAAACTGACGGTCATATGGTCCCCCTACGGGATGTGTAGTTTCCATTTTTACCGTTAAAATCAATTCAGTCTTTCCCCTTTGCTGTACGCTGCATACAAGACAACATTTTCGGCAAGGATTAGTGCATGTTTACGATACGGCATAACATACATTTATAGAGTGGCCTGATTATGTCATCAGATTATGCCAGGTCATCCAATAAAATAACGCAAAACTGGCTTAATGTGCAGAAAAGCAGACTGAATTAGAAACTGAAAGTAAGTGACATGGCAGATAACGCTGGCATCACTCAGTCGCAGGCACGTGACACTAGGTATCGTCGAATGCATGAACTAAACAGCTTGTGCATCAGTAAATAAGTAAACAGTTGTGTCACCTTTCAGGTTTGTTCATTCATTCTTTGCGGACAGTGGTCCAGCCTACTCTGGACTCCAGCGCTGAGACCTTTTGAATCGGTCCAGTGCGCCCGCCAGCCCATGGAGAGGAGGGGAGTTGATAGGTGTGTGTGTGGTGTGCACACTATGTAGTGTGAAGGAGGGAAGTAGGCTTGAGCAGCTTGTCAGGTATTTCTAAACGCGCCCTCTCTAGGCGTGGCCTACTGTTTGACTAAGCCCGGACTGGCACTCAATCAGTGCCAGCCCCACCAGTCTGTCGTTCAGCGCTCGGCCACCTGATTTACGCTTCTGCCACGTCAGCCAGGGGACTTAATCACATCTGTCTGCTTCGGCTCTCACGTCAGCGCGGCTGATACCTTGATGCTGCTAATCAAAGCATCAGCAGCGGTCACAGTTTATACAGGACACCGTCGAACCATCTTACCTGCCCAGGATTAACTCCCTGTTTATCATGTGCATAGGAATTACTAGAAATAATTCTTTGGTAGGTGGAAGTGCCCGGGCCGAGTCGAACCACGGCCGCTGATCGCATCACGCTCTACTGCACATGGTGGCCGAGTGCATTAACCACTCAGCCACAAGGACAGGACCACCTGTCGGGTGTGCCGGTGGGAAACACTCTCTTTGAGGCTATATTGTAGTGTGTCTCCACATACACTGCAACCTGTCTAGTCTTAACAGCTGAATATAGCTGCTGATTGCCGAAGATGATCCAATTTGTCGAGTCATCTGCTCCAATTAAATACTTGTAGCTGTAGACAATAACAGAATTTGGCTTCTCCACTGTAGGCTACTCTCCACGTATTGTTACGGACCAAGTAGTGTATTCTGTCGGTCTGTCAGTCGGTCTGTCACCTAGTGAGCCCTGCTAAAATGCCTGAAGCTATCGAGATGCCGTTTGTGTTGATAACTCTGGTGGGCCCAGGGAAACACCTGTTGCATATATCAGAGTGCTTCGGGCGAATACTGTATTGTGTTTATTCAACACAATACAGCCTTCTAGTTAAAGAAATATCGTGAGACTTGTAGTGGCATTAATTTGCTGTGTGGAATGTTGCAGGTGTTGCAAAAGGTACGGTGCCAACACCATCGTTGTTTTGCAAGTCTCTGCCTTGCGTCAGAACCACGCCTTCATCAACGTCATGTGTCTGGAACTCTGCTGATACTTCGGTGCCACTGAGTGATACTTTGTGTGAGCTGACATCTGCGCCAGCTTTTAATTGCCATGTTGTATGTAGCTCGTCATCGGGCACTTGCATCTCGTCTTCACGTCTGACCATGTCATCAGGTTGTAATACTCAGCAGTATTTATCAGCGCAAGATACCGGCTGCTCCGTGCCAGCAGCCTCAGCTGTTTTTGGTAATCTGACTGTAAGTGATATACCTTTTCCACTACAGCCACGGCTGTCAGACTCGAATCAGACTGCATGCTCTGCAGCCGCAGTGTCGTCGAGTGGTGGACGTGGTAGGTATCAGGCAGCAGTGTGCTCTGTGAGTAGTTCGGATGCAGCTGGAGTTTGCTTTTCTGTAAAATCTGACGTCTCAGAGAGCGCAACAGCGCAACTTTCCGATGACTTCAGTACAAGTGACACATCTGCATCTCATACCGGTCGGTTTTATCGTCATCCTGGCGGGATGACTGCTGCTTCCAGTAATCGACATTCACAGTCACAGAGCGTGAAGTATCCCGCATGGCAGCCACTGCCGACCACAGGAACAGTCCAGCGGCCATACATAAGACCACTGTCACAGCCGCTGCTTCTCCGATCACCATCGCCTCCCGCAACAACTGAACATTTGCCATCTCCAGCAATGTTACACCAGCCACCACCAGCCTCACCACCGGTATCATCCGAACCAAGCAATTTACAATCACAGTTAACTGCTTTGAAAGCTGAGCACAATTCTTATTTAAACAGCGGCAATGAGACAACGGAACTTATGAGCCAGGCTTCCGTGTTGTCAAAGACAGTAAATGAAAAGATGGACAGACAGAGACATGAGGCTGCACCGAAGCCACTTTTTTCGGTGCAGAATACAGACCAAATGATGCAGAAGAACGAAGCAGTGGATAAGAATCAGAACGTGTGTGCTTCACGTAAGGGCAGAGTTGGAGATGAAGGCAGAAATACACTGGTAACTCACCACAACTCTGGTAGTTTGGACTCACAGCTGGCAACAGTGGTTCCACCTTCATCACCGTCTACCACTCTGCTGGGATCACCTTCTTTCTATGAGGCTAATTTTCCCGCCTTACAGCCACCACCACCACCTCCAGTGATGTCGGTCTCGGGAGCTACACAGTGGTTCTGTTCACCACCGAGATTACAGTTTGCTTCGCCGCCGCCGCCACTTCCGACTATTGAAAATTCATGGCAGCCTCGTTCTACACCTGTGTTATGGTCACCTGCACAGCTGTCCCAGCAACTGTTGCCAAGTGTATCACCTGAACGATGGCCATCAGTGGGAACGTACCGTCAGCTACATGACACACCACTGTTAACAGGACCACCACCACCGCTGCGACCACAGCTGGCACCGGAACAGAGGCCAGCCATAGGAAATTCATGGCGACCTATGTTGCCACCACCACCACCTCCTCCCC
>Ga0209363_1001018_pt1 | contig 12576 bp, 7 predicted proteins | sample WorMetexBAHAMAS3_FD_187385 | JGI IMG/M metagenome (GOLD analysis project Ga0209363, IMG submission 187385) | Marine gutless worms symbiont microbial communities from Max Planck institute for Marine Microbiology, Germany - Inanidrilus exumae... | ecosystem: Host-associated > Annelida > Digestive... | reverse complement strand
TGAGAAACTTACATCAATCCGACTGAATAGGCTAATTCATAATCTTGATTTATTACCTTCTTCGCATATAGCCTATGGGTAAAGATGATGTTTAAATACCAGTTGTTTGTTTGTCTGTTTGTTGCCTGAATAATTAAAAAAGTTACAGGTGGACTTTCGTGAAATTTTGGGAACAAGTAGACAGCTGCGATCGACAGACTCATTTCGGCGCGAACTGAAAACATTATTTTCCCTTTTATTATGTTTACGGGCAGCAAAGAACACGCTTTGTGATGCGCCTCGGTCTGCTGTACAAGTAGGGGGGCGCAGGGTTTAATTGGATCTTATGGCGAGCGCGGAGCGCTAGCCTATAACGGGGGTCTGATGGCGGAGCCCCAGCGAACGTCAAAGGGGCAGAGCCACTGGTGAGGGGGCAGGGGGCGAAGCCCCCTGAAGCTGAAGGCATTTCTGCATTTTGCGTGTTTAATTAGGAAGCCGCAAATTTGCCCCATAATTGATATTCATTCATTCATTCATTTATTTATTACGTCAAGAAGACAGCATAAAAAACACACAAGTATGCAAACATATAGGCCTAAGCATAAACCTAGCACATAGCATAGAAGAACAATTTAGTGACAGCAGACGTGTTCAAGTCATAAACTCATAAAACAGTGCTGGCAAATGCACTAAAAACACGAAGTCACTAAAGCAGACAGTGAACGAAAGATTCATTGTTTAACGACGTGTCTCCAACGAATTTAGTCATGTCGACCATGTCCACTACAGTTGCCCATAAATTCAGTAAGTAAGCAAATGATGCCTGTAACTATGTTTGGTTGTCAGCTGAAGTAATTGCATCCCAAACTGAGAAACTTCGATGTGTTTTAATTGAGTGGATATACGATGATAGTTTAACTGCGCAGACTTTCTTTTAGAATTGCACAAATTCATTTAGAACTGCCGTTTTTTGTGTGAAGCTGTACACTAAAAAGCCCCGTGTTATAGTTACTATGAACCGAAGAGGAGTTGACTAAATTTTGAGGCGGAAGATAACATTCTGCATGGTTATCAGTATTTGCCACCACATGGCGACTGTTGGGCTTCTCGTAGTACGGGGCCACTGTGCACACTTACGGCTGACCTACTTTCCATAGACGACGCACCCGCTGCTCGCCGGTAACGACCCTGTGCCGATTTCACTGTGCCGTGGCAGAGATATGCACTCTACCGGAGGAATAACGCACTACAGGTCCGTTTTTCTCTGCCAAATTTTACCCTGATCGGTACGCGTGTGTATGTGGTATCACAGAACCGCGAAAGTTTTCGAAACGTTACTTATAAACCCCATAAGGCGCAACTCGTACGAAATTTTCGCGATTTATGAGCGTCTTCAGTTTCAAACTACATTTTGCACCCGAACTCCCAAGTGGTGCACCCGCTTTCATCAATCGTTATAGTTTCCTCCACCCACAATTTCTGCATTCTATCCCTCGCATCGTGAGCGTTTTCCCATAATGGCCAAATTACTAAAATGCCAGGGGTGATCTCCTCTACTACGGTAACGAGCATGCTGAGATCGAACTTCGACCGCCAGAGGAATCGAGGAAGTTTGATTATTTTTATCGACACGATTCTCCGCAGGACAATCGGCCGATATTACGTTTAATCAATCAAGGGTCGACTTTTCGTTTGTGTCGCGCTTGGGTGACGCGTATAGCGTCGAACATGCATGAAATTTCGCAAGGTTGGGTCCGCTGCCCACTACCGATCGGCGATCCTGGAGAATATATAGCGGCTGTACCGGCGCCAGAGTCTAGCAAGTAGGGGGGGGGGCAATGAGAGTTTTAGGGGGAACATAGCAAGCGATACATTACGAAAAACCATGGCCACAGCCCCGCCCAGGGGACAATTCTTTGTGGGGGGAGGCCCCCTGCCTCCCACCCCGTTGGCACCGGCGCTGTATAGCGGTCCCGGTTTTGTATTCCGTGGAATTCCATGCCAGGGAAAACATGCGAAATTTTTCATGGAGACTCCATGGAATTTCATAAAGATTTTATGGGATTTCGTGTGAAATACTGCATGGAATTTTTATGCCTCGTGGGCAAAACATATAATAACTCCATAGAGACTCCATGGAATTCCATGTGAAATACTCCATGGAATTACCGTGGAAAACATCGTGTTCCGTTATAACTTCCATAGTAATTCCGTGGCGTATTTTCCATAGAATCCCAAGGAGTCTCCGTGGAAAATTTCACAGTTTTCCCTACGCAGTTCCGTAGGGTATAAAACCTGAACCGCTATTTTGCAGGATCGCCCAATTTTCTCCTAGATCGGTGAAAGGGTTGGTTTATTGCTGTCTGTACTATGAAAATTTTTTGGGTATATCATTACCCCGACGGGCGTATCCCTTTCGCCATTCGTAGAAAATTTTTGGTATAAAGATGTCTCGAGAACAGTGCTTCGACGCTGCTGGTTGGTTAAAAGTAAGGACATTCGGTCAATAAAAACCCAGCATCATTTAAACTCAAAGGTTCCTTCTTAGAACATGTGGAGAAAGAAAATCGAGGGGACAGCAAACCCAGTTTAGGATGATAAAACGGCCGTTAAAACCGTATAAAACCTAGGAAGAAAGATGTCCTGGTCACTGTAAGCGATTAACTGGGGTAGTGGCATTCTCTCTAAGTTTCATTCTCAAATTTTCAAATATATCTGAAATTACTGATGAGATCGGAAACAGTCGGTGATGCAAAAAGAAGAGCGGACCTCTTGTATCATCATGGACGGCGCATGTCGGCAAACGTTTGCGAGATATTTTTACCGACAGGTTGTCCGCATGGCAAATCGCTGACATTGCGTTTACTCGTCTAGATATTTTCCGTTTATAGGGGCTTCATAGTGCACCCGTCATGATGAAATTTGGTCATTTGGTGTAGTCCGCTCTTCACTGCCAATTAGGCCTACACTTTAATTGACATGGAGGTGTGGGTTTAAAGGTAAAGGTAAACGGTGCAATGCCCATCTCCCTATCATAGGCCTTGAGCTTGTAGGTGCTTAGACAATAGTCTAATGCCCGGTCCACACCTGCAACAATGTTGAAGCATCGCTCGGCTTTGTCGAAGCAACATTCGACTTTGTCGAAAGGACGAAATTTCAGCGCAAAACTCGTTCGACATTGTTGCCGTTTTTGGCAACAAAGTCGAACGTTGCTTCGACATTGTTGCCAAAAACGGCAAGACTTTGTCGAAGCAACATTCGACTTTGTAGCATTCGACAATGTTGCTTCGACATTGTTGCTGGTGTGGACGGGGCTTAACGCGTGACCGGCGCGATGCAGACCTACGGTTACCTTCCCATCCACAGAGCATCATCGCCCGTCTACTAAATTATACTGCTTGGTGACAGGGGCACAAGGTCATGAGGCTGCGAATAACTTGTCCGGAGTCGTTACGCAGCCCCGTTTTGATCGGTAGTCCAATCGACAACATCTCGATCGCAAGACCGACTCCCAACCCGGTTTACTACGCCGTGAACTGTGACAATTGGGAATGTTTGGAATATCACTTCCGCATGGACTCATCTTTGTTAACGATACGGTTTAAAAGTATCGCCGATTTTCAATATCAATACCGGTCTCATCAAAAGTATCGCCGATACCGATACCGAAATTCAGAAATATTGCCGACAACGATGGCTGGAACAAAGTACGTCCATGGTGTGGCCAATACTCGGATCGAGGACAGCTAAAGAATAGAACAGATACTCTGAACGCAGCATCAAGCGATTTCACGGTACAATTCCAGTGAACTTGATAGAGCTCTGAAATGAAGTTTGGAATAAGACGAGCAATGCCGCAAATTTTTAGTCCGTTTGTTTCCTTGCCTTTCTCATTATCGCGCGACGCTATGCTATAGCGCGGTATATGCTGTCATCGTGTGTCCGTCTATCTGTCCGTCTGTCACAAGCCGGTATTGTGCCAAAATGGCAAAACGTATAGGATCACGCAGATATCGCCGTATACGATAGCTTAGGGACTGTTGTTTTCTGACGCCGAAGATCACGGCAGCTGACCACGTTTTGCTTTGTCGAAATGTTGTTGGTTTTGGGCTACTTTTGAGCTACAAATGAGGAATGGAAATTGGGCGACTTTAGGCATTTTCGCAAGCGGCTGGCGGCCGGGATCAAGAAAAATCTGGCAACCCTGTCCCTATCTTGCATCGTTTCTGAGATCTAGCCAGATATTGGCCCAAAATCCCCGCTTTTAACCTAATCTACTTTTATTTGGGCTCATGTTGGGGATGACCCCGTTCGAATTTCGCCGATATCTTTGGCGGCAGAAAACTACAGTCCCTGGGCTATCGTATGGCGTTGTTTACGTGATCCTACGTTTCGCCGTTTTGGTACAATACTGGCGTGTGACAGACAGATGGACGGACACATAACGACAGCATTTACCGCCCTAACATAGCGTCGAACGGTAAATAGGTTTAAATTAACGTGACCAAAATTAATGGTCTTAACTGATGTACTAAAGTCATTACTCACTCAGTGTTTGTTCTAGGCTGGCAGCTTTAGGGGATAATTTTACCCCCAAAGAATATTCCCGGCAAAAACTGGATGTGGAACTTGACTTGGAGATGTTCTATGTTCACTATAATTATAGTAAATTGTATAGACATGAAAAACCCAAGTGCTGTTGATGAAGTCGTGTTTGCGTTCGTGACTATAACTGTTTTTTTCCACTTCTCCAAAAACCAGTTGAATGCTATAGTATCAGAGACCGTATTTCAAAGTCAGAATGCTTCAAATCCGCTTACGACCAGGGGCTTCGCATCGGACCTCGCTGTGAGCTTACAATTTTAATTTGAAAATGGGTGCCTGAGTGAGTGAAAACACGACCATACAACGAGAACAGCCGCTCTCAGGCAGTGCAGTCCAGACTCCAGAGACATTGATACGGCATCCATATACGCTACGCTACGCTTATCTACCGTCGTCATCATCATCATCATATTCGTTTATTTGTAACATGACAGGACGCATGCTATAACAAGAGAAATGTAAACAAAAATGTACACGTCACATAAAAAATGTCATCGATAGTCTCCTGAACTGTTCCATAAGTAAGTTGGCTAGAAGATACATATAACACTGTAAGAGCAGAGAGCTGTATCTAGGCCTAGTATGCGTTTTTATACAACATGTGAGTGATAAAGTTTTTGTCTGACAGGTGTGTGGTATGATCAGGTAATTGCAATAAATGCGTTCGGTTTCGCCTAGTCAATAGCAGTTGTAAACAGTAGGCCTATCTACGGCAAGCATTCTGTTACGTTACGATAGACAAAACTAACAACGTAGCAATATGTTGGTAGCAGTAGCCTATGTCAGTGTTACATTCTATAAAATCGCTGATAATGAATTACAGGACAGGCGTTTATAAATAATGCAAACACCAATGTACGATATTAACTACCGTAATACCTCCAAAAAATTTTATCACGCCCATAGCAACAACAGTGGTATGTCTGTGTGTCTGTGCGCGACATTGGCATGTTGTGGTTAAACGATTAAAGAGTCGATGTGGATATTGTTGCCAGGTTTAGGCATAGGCGTATACCACAGATGACAGCTATGCTTTGAATTAAGTGGGGTCAGGATGCAACCACACACACAAAGACCTACCCTAGCATGAGGCGTTAAACTTGAATATTGTCGACTGGTTGATGTTAATTTGTTATCCACACATGCCGATAGGCGAGGTGTGGATATATCGTTTACTGTTTGTAATTTTGTTTGTTTGTTTATTTGTTTGTACGTTTACGGATTTCTCGGCCGAGAATAAAGCTAGCGGCGTCAAATTTTGCAGGGCGGTTCGTCGGCATGCTGGGCAGGGAATCTCCCATTTTGGGGAACTTTGCTCCCCCAGAAGCCCACAATCGGACCAATCGGTCAGCGCGTGATATATGCACGCTGGGCTGCCATGTCGCGGGCGACGCGGGCGTGCGCACGAGCCACGCGTAGGATCGGCATGTGTGGATATACGGCCGTCCCCGAAGACAGACGTACTTGTTTACAGTTGCAAATTCAGGTCTGTTTTAGCCACGGTCGGCTATTCCAGCACTTGCTGAGATCATATCATTGCTGCAATAACTCTTTTGCCAGTATCCTCGTAGACGCCGACTCTAGAAAGGTCATTTAATTAGTAGCCGAATCATTTGCAGAATTTTACAATCAGTATTCCCTTACTCAAATCCGTTAAATAATCGAGGTGGGTGCGTTTTCCCCTAATCTTCGGGCCATAGCGGTCAAATGATAGACAGGATCCGCAAACGTCGTGTGTAAAGTACGACAAACCTAATTTCCTGTCACAGAATTTCTACGAGCGATGCAAAAAGCAAACTGTGTTTTCCTGATAGCGGCGTACAGACGTTAAAGTACTCAGCGAAAGCACTTCGCTGCTATTATTAGACGGCAAATGTACAAAATCCTGTGCATTTGTCGACAGATTCGCAAGGGGGCAGTTTTTAAGAAGCGCGCCGCCGCAGCCAGTGAATTACGGCATTTGTACGTCATACACGCCGACTTTCTGGATCGATCTGGTGGCATTTCGAACGTACCAAACTGCCATCCCTTCCCTTCCTGCCTACCTCTCCATCCTATTCCTCTATCCACCGGCTACAGCAGTGAAGCGCAAATCCTGACGCTAATATATATCGACGTCTAAAATACCGCCTTACTTACTTCCCTACTTATTTACTTCCTTCTTATATATTTATTCATTGCTTTAAGAATAGACTTGTTCCGTTTCCGGGAGGAGGTCGTAAGAGGCGACCAAATTTTGTGTTACATTTTATTTTGTTACGGCTGCGTGTTTACTTTTATTGTGTTAGATTTAGTTATTCAATACTAAGCCAAGCGATTGGATGGGAAGGACGTCTTCGAAATAATCTATTTTGTGTCGGGTTGGACGTAAAACCTTAACTCAATCAATCAATCAATCCGTCTCTGACACCTGTTCGCTATCGCCAATAATGTAATGCGTTTTTATGTATATATCTTTTTAATGATTGTGATTAGATAATGTGTATTTGTATTCAATGCTGCCGTATGGCGTAATGATAAATATAAAATAGCTTCACTGGCTATTTCTTCCCCCTCCAAAGGACAGCATCTGAGCTTTGATGACTGTCTGGAGATTAGGAGAAGATAATAATCAGAACTGTTCTGTGCTGTATTGTGTACGACAGTTGTGCACAATGATACGCACACACGTGTGAACAGTTCTTATATTTGCATGTTGGTTTAGGATTAGATTTTGAGTGTTTTTGAGTGTTTGTTTAGGTTTAACTGTATTTGTGTGTTACTAGTGTTAGGTTAGATCATTTTGTTCTTGTATTGATTGCACTTGTTGTGATGGGTTTAATTTATAAAGTACCAAGCCAAGGCTGGGAAGAACGTCTCCGAAATGACTTTTTTTGTGTCGAGTGGGACGTAAAACCTTAACCCAATCACACGCTATTCCGCCGCGGTAGTTTTGCGATATCGCTAATCCGCCCATCACTAGACCGCCGTACCAATTTCTAGTCCCAATCCCGTTCTCTCTCTTCTCGTCATTCCATCGAGCGCGACGCTATTTTTACGCGCGGCACGGAGTAGGAAACGCCCAATCGATCGACGCTCGCCGGATATTTTTAGTATCGCCGCGGCTAAATTTAGTCCCATTTTTCCTCTCCGCAGGGCGCCGCCACCGTCGACGGCCGAACGTTGCGTTGCGTGGTCCAGGTATGACAATCCACGTTATTCAGGACTCGATTCTTGTCGACCTTGATTCCGTTCGTTGCTTCGCGTCCTGTCGCAGCTGCAATAAAGCGTAATTGAAAGAACACGAAACCAGTCAACGACTGGCACGAAAGGTCGCCGGAACTAATTAAGCTTCAGGCGTTGTTATGTTTAAGGCTGGAACTATATTTACGCCCGTGTAGGCCTATAATAATACACAATGCCATGAGCGCCGACTTCTGGGAAGCAGTGGGTGCACTTGCACCCGGTGGAATTGGGTCAGTGGAGATGCAGTAGGTTATACACTAAATTTTAGCCATCGTTGTAAAAAAATATTCATAGCTGTTGTCTTGTTTCCTGTTCCGTCTTAAGACTTTCTTCTTCTCTCTCTACTAGTACATTCAGCGCGTTTGGGGTGCTTTATTAAAACTCGCTATATAAGTTCACAGTTATTATTATTAACAGAGGCCGTTTTAGGTTAAAAAGCACAAAAAATACTTATACATCGCTACCCAGATCTCTTACATTGATTTGAGTGGCCGTTTTGTGACAGGGAAGGTCATGGAAAGAAGCAAGGAAGGAGCAAAGGGAAGGGAGAAAGAAAGGGAGGGACTTGTGTTCAGAGAAATAAAAGAAACGTCTATGTGGGCCTACTGCACAAGATTCCGCTGCCGCTGACAGACCCGCGCGACGCAGAGGCTCAGCGCATGCTAAATATTACGCATCGCATATCACATGGTAATCAAACCATTTCTTTTACTTGGTTTAGCTGCTGAATACAAATCTCGACGGTGGGTGTGATCCAGTGTTATCCGACGACCATCAGAAGTTTATAACACTCACCGGCGAACTAAGTTGACAGCTCCTGAAACGATCAGCCGTTCCAGAGTTATGGTTGGTGTCAACCAAAATTAAATGGTTTACGTGACCTAACCACACCCCTTTGAGGGATGGTTTGCCATCCCTGGGCTAGCACTTGCTATGGTCAACCTAACTACCAAATTTGAATTCTCTAACTCTACTCACTACGAAGATATGAAAGGCGATACAAAATATCGAAAATGGGGTGGTTTGGGGGTAGTTAGGGTCACTCAAGATCACTGGAAAATAGCACCAATCGATAGAGCCTATAGGAGTTTCTATAGCGTTCCATGGTAACTATGTCTGTATCTTGCACCGTTTCTGAGATATTGCGAGATATCGGTCGAAAATCGCCGTTTAAACCTACCCCCTTCTATTTGGTGATCCCGTTAAAATTTCGCCAAGATCTTTGGCACCAGAATACTAGATTTCATGGGCTATCATACGGCGTTGTTTGCGTGATCCTGTATTTAGCCGTTTTGATACAGTGCCAGCTTGTGACAGACGGACGGACACACGACAACAACATACTGCGCTCGCATGGCGTCGCGCGGTAATAAAACGAGGCATACTGTGGTACTATCAATGATAAACCTACCAATAAGGCAATAATCGACGTGAAAAGTTTTGAACGAAATCCTTATGCTTATAATTACTCGAAGTAAAGTATAAGCCCTTCGTTAAATGCGTGTAGGCATAACATGCTATACACGCTGAAAGAAAACGAAAGAAGTTAATGAACGTAAAATTTGTTTAAAACAAGAGGCATTCCGCAACTACCTTTGCAACGAAGACTTTTATTTTACTAGAATTATGAAATAAGGCAATGATCTAACTTTAGTGTAATGATAATTACGGCGCGATGCTATGCTAGCGCCGTATATGCTGTCGTCGTACCGGGTGGGCCAAAAAAGTGATACCTCTCGTACAATGTATTACATTGTACGAGCGGTATCACTTTTTTTGGCCCACCCTGTATGTCCGTCCGTCTGTCCGTCACAAGCCGGCACTGTACCAAAACGGCTAAACATAGGATCACGCAAACAACGGTCCACGATAGCGCAAGGACTCTAGTTTACTGAGGCCAAAGGTAACGGCGAAATTTCTTGAATAACCTTGAAGATCACTTTTGCTGTTTGAAACCTTTCTAACTCCCATACCTAATGAAACATAGCACGAATTTACTAACTTAGTGCGTCGCGCGGTCTCTCTGCGGTAGCTGAGCTTCTTGTAAAATTTCGGACCCCCGATTATATCTTTGGAACCACAAAGCTAGAGTCGTCAAATTTTGTACACAGGTAGATTATATCATACCCTGGGCTAAGGATGACAGACCACGCCTAAAGGGGCGTGGTCAGGGTCATATGCCCCGTTTTTAATTTTAACACCCACAGTCATATCTTTGGAATGAATGAAGCGACAGTCGCCACATTTTGTATGCATATAGAATATATCAAGTGCTTGGCTTTTGATGACAGACAGGTAGATTAATCTTGCCCTAATGTTCATAATCAGAGTCACGTGACCCATTTTTAATTTTGCCCCAATTATATCTTTGGAATCGGTGAAGCTACGCACTTCAAATTTCGTGTGCTGCTGATTGATACATACGAGTACTAGTGCACGCATGATATATTAACCCGAAAAGGATATGTGATGTGTCATGTGACCTCCTTAAATTTTGGGAAACAAGTGATAATATCTCGTTAACGGTGCAAGATAGAGAAATAGTTGCAGTGGAGAACTACCGTTAATAGGAAATCGTATGTGGCCTATCGAATGGCACCATTGCCAATGCCCGTGAATGACCTTGAAGGTCACTTTTACTGTTTGAGACCTTTCTCACTCCCATACTTCGTAGAACATTGCACAAAATTAGTAAAATACCGCGTCGCGCGGTCCCTCTGCAGAGCTTGTTTTTCTTTGCTGTCCACAAAACCCTTAGAATCTTTCTGAGTCCTTTCATCTCAAAGGCTAAATTTGAATCGAGCTTTAAGTGTTTTTTGTCTGATCTGTAATTGTGTTTATTTGATTGTATTCGTATTGTTTACTCTTCTACCATATTTGTTTGGTGAATAAAGATACTCACTCAAAGGCGTCAACCGTTGTTTCTTTATTATTTCTGAGTGTCCAGCTTTTACAGCCGTACGTTGCTACAGGCCATCGTGTGTATCTCTACTGTTTGGTTGCGGTTTGTCAACCTTTCATTAAACTCATGATTGATTGATTGATTCATTCATTGCTACATTAGCGCTTTCATTAGTCGTAAGCTTATATTTGTTGAAATCGGTATGCTGTGACTTTTCCATATTTTCTGCAGTGATGCCCCGATCGCCTGCCCCATATTTAATTTGGTGCGGAATTCCGTCGTACACTCACCATCTTTTAGCCTTTATATCAGTTCATATTCCGTTTCATGCTTTGAGTATTATTATTTTATTTTATTTGTATTTTATTTGTATTCTTCGCTGTAACAGTATGCGAATGTCACATTACAATAAAAGGCTACTTACTTACTTTTGTAATCAGGGACCCAAGGTACGGTAACGTATCCACCTGCTCAGTTGCTCATTCTGAATGAGTATGCGGCACGCTATGCTGTCGCTCGCCATTAACTTGGTCTTATCGACGTTGATATGAAGGCTGTATTGACGGCTGGTTCGGTCTTGGTCTGAGTAGGTCCTGTAGTTCTGCCTCCGAAGTGGCCAACAGGATGATGTCAGCACTCGTATGTACGAGCGCATAAAACGTGTGAAAGGATAAATATAAAATGTCTGCAGACTAAAGCCCGGTCCACACTAGCAACAATGTCAAAGCAACGTTCGACTTTTCGAAAGGACGAAATTTCAACGCAAAACTCGTTCGACATTGTTGCCGTTTTTGGCAACAAAGTCGAACGTTGCTTCGACATTGTTGCCAAAAAAGGCAACAATGTCGAAGCAACATTCGACATTGTAGCATTCGACAATGTTGCTTCGACATAGTTGCTGGTGTGGACCGGGCTTAACACTTGTTCGTGCGCAGTGCTGGTATGATTAGAAACCTTTTTCAAACAGTGCATTTTACCCACGTCAACGTCAGTCGCATGTTAGGGTTTTATCCGCCGTTTGTTTGTTTGTTTGTCTGTCTGTCTGTTTACCGGCACGATATCTTAAAATCCGATGCAGCTATGATAAACTTAACGTACAGAAGTTCTACGACGATGGGTCATGGAAATACATTTTTGGGGTTAAACGGTTAAAGTCAAGGTCACAAGTCACTCAAAGAATGCCGGCGTGGGTCTTTGCACTCTAGTAGGCCTACTGTAAGTGCTGTCTTCTATTTTCATCTGCAGTTGATCGCCCACTAGGCTACTGAACGTAAAAAAATGTGCCGTAATGGGAAACGCTGTCGTGAGCCAGACCGACAGCGCTAGCAACCATCCATTCCGCACGCCAGATCCATTCTGATGTTCATTCATGAAAATAATTGGGCGTATTAATAGAAACACATACAGTGCAGTTCTCTGTATCCGTCAGCGCGTAATCGAAGTCGCCGTTAATAGCGCTTTGTGACGCCGTCTTCACAACATCTGTCGGCGTGATGCGGCTATATATGGAATGGATCGGAAAGGGCTCCACACGCATCGGCCGCGTCGGATATCCGTGTAAATACTCGTCGTGGGATTGATTTCGAAGCTGCGAGATGTAGTGGTGTTCTGTGGAAAACGGTTGGCTGAGTGTAAAGCTATCCGAATAAACACAACGAGGACGCTGACACTTATACCGCAAATAGTTTGATAACATAACATAACATATTCGTTCAATATAATAGTTGACAGAACGCAACTAACACATGTAAAATAAGGAAAAGTCTGAAACAACTAACTAAGTATTTGGTATAAGTATAAAAATTTATAAACCAAATGCAAAATGAGATAAAATACGTAAATTAGACTAATAACATTATTAAAAC
>Ga0209363_1001015_pt1 | contig 12583 bp, 8 predicted proteins | sample WorMetexBAHAMAS3_FD_187385 | JGI IMG/M metagenome (GOLD analysis project Ga0209363, IMG submission 187385) | Marine gutless worms symbiont microbial communities from Max Planck institute for Marine Microbiology, Germany - Inanidrilus exumae... | ecosystem: Host-associated > Annelida > Digestive... | reverse complement strand
ATTCCTTGCCAACAATGTCGTGAAAAATCATGTAATTTTATTGCCAGTCGTCATCGCGTGACAAAAAGATGGATGAGCAGAGTCGACAGCAGCATTACACTCAGCATAGCTCCATTTTGTTGCCGTGTGTTAGCAAAACCTTACCAGTAATTCATCAACTTACAGTTTGAGACGATCGGTTTGCGGTATGGCATTCCCTTGGAGAAGATGACTGCCAGGATGATGTACTGAAAAGAAGAGACAAACAGTATTGTCGTCACCTCGTAGCAGATGTAGTCATCCTCGTATGTAGGTACGAAGCTCTCAAACCTGACACATTATCCCTCATCATCATTATCAACAGCCGTATCTATGGACGACATCACATCTGTGCCATTGTTTGCAGCTGCCACTATCCACATCAGTGATAGAACTGTTATTTGTGCATGCTTCAAATAACAGATCTTTATTACCCAGGCCGGCATAGCCGCCAGCGTGGGTATGGTGTTCAGTCGTGTCTGTCTGATTGTATGTGCTCTAGCAGGAAAACGGCTTGAGCTATCGACACCAAACTTGATACACGAATACTCTATAGCAGTTGCTCGGCATGCATTGACCCAGAGGTCAAAAGGTGAAAGGTCAAGGTCACACGGTTACGAAAACCGTCGTGGTCGCACAGTTGCTGGTGACGCGTGCTGCAACGCACGTTGCTGGCGTGGGTCTGCCTGTCGATATGACCAGCATATATTTACGTCCAAGTATTACGAGGATGGAAACATATAGTTGTTTATTAAACACGGCTGCAGAAATTAGCAATATATTACATAAGTAATCATTAAAATACTGAACTATAAATTTTTTCAAAGATTGTAAAATGTTATTGTCATGCATACTTAATGCCATGGAAAGCACTGCTGTATTAAAACAGTAAATAACCGTGGCAACTGGAACTGCAACCGATTGCACTCTGAAATGTCACTTTCCATTTCAGCCACTTGGGGAAATTTTGGATTTTTTGTCACTGTCATTTTAATGCTGGAAGTAATCATTATATTTTACGAATTATTTTAATTAGGCAGTTTCCAAATTTCTTTAAAAAATAAAATTAACTATCATTACCATCCATCCATACTGCAAAATGTGTCACACGTAATGAGCTGAGCAACTCGGCTCAAATACGAGTAACTCAACGAGACAAAAATTAGCCCTGTGCGGGACTGACGGTCGACTCTTCACAACTGACGTTTCTATCAAGTTCAAAGTCACGTGATACAACCAGAACAAATATGAAAAATCCGGCCAGCTCAAATTTAGATATTGTGCTCAAATTTAAGAATCAGTGGTCAGTAGCCAGCTCCCATTGTAAATGGCTAAGAAGATGGGTTTTAAAAAAGGAAGGATTTTAAACTTTCAAGGGCCCATGACCTTGACCTTGGATCGGACTCCATATCATCACGCATCACTCGTCGACCTACATGCCAAATTTCATTGAAATCGAAGAAACTTTTTGGGGACGTACGTACGGATGGACATTTGAGACCAGCTTTACTAGGTCGACTCTGAGTGAGTGAGTTTACGACGCCATTCAGCTGTAAGTCCAAACTGACCACGGCTGATGAATCAGCCACAAGAAGATGCCAACTTGAGCAGCAAGATTGACAATCAACGTCGAGATGATAGACAACACCGGAACCACAGCAACAAGGCTGATCTTTGGCGGACGACGATCCAGATATGTACACGCTTCCGTGTAGCAGACTGCAAACAGCAGTTTACTCATTGATTAAGGTATGGTATGGTATTGTAGGGTTAATGTCCCACTCGACATATTATAGGTTATTTCGGAGACGATTATACAGGTCAGATGACCCAACCAACAGTGTAATAGCACTGAAGGATGATGGTCTTCCAGGTCAACGGCCGAGGTTTTATGTACCAACTGACACAAAATAGGTCATTTTGGAGACGTTCCTCCCAGCCAATCTCTTGGCTAAGTACTGAAAAACTAAATCTAACACAATAAAAAACAACATGCATCCGTAACAAAATATACAACAGCACAAAATAAATGCAGTAAAACTGCAGCCTCTTACGAACTCTGGCATGTAAAAATGGAATGGGCCTATTCTCAAAGAAGTAGATAAGTAAGGAAGTAAATACATTTGCGTAAGGGAGTAAACAAACAAACAATTTACATAGTGCCAAAATCAAGAAATATACCAGGGCACAATACATCCCAGAGCCCTTGTGGGGCTAATCATAATGATGATGACGTGCACACCCATTTTACGTAACACAAGTCAACCTGCATTAGCTGACGTCTCCAGTTAAGAACTGGAAGATTTTCTTTGAAATAAGTTGCAGACAAAAACTACTGGCAAAATTATGTAATTAGCATGATATTAAAGAAACAAAGCCTAACATGACAAAAGCAGACCTGTACCAATAAACCGACCGATAATGCAACAGGAAATATTCATGAGCAAAGTGATCAAAGAATTTTTACATAAAGCCACACAGCAGGGAAAAGGGCAGATTTTTTTCACATGGAACAATGTAAAGTGACACCTACCAGTCCGGAGCTTTACACGTGGCTGTTATGAAGACCTGAATGATCCCTTTAGTTGCACACACTGCAGCAGGTACTCCCAATGCTTTACAATTGGCTGGTAAACTCCCCCTAACTGCCACTTCCCATGGGGGATCTCAACTCCCGTCTAATGCATGGTTATTTGGGACCACCAACGTCAGCCACCCAGACGGCATCTCGATAGGGTCAGCCATTTGTGCATGGCACATCCATGCGTCCAACACAGAGACAGACAAACGCACACCACACTACGTGTGACATCTGTGCAATGCATGCGAAGCGGCCCAAAAACTAAAGCCTTGCTTTGTGTGACATCACGAGACACATAACAGCTAGTAATAAACAAACAAACTCACAGGTGATGCTGAGAGGCGTCAGCAGAGCCAGGTCGATGTATAGGTAACCCCAGTCAGTCAGGTTCGCCGATATCTGAACATTGCGATACAGTACAACACAGACGTACACTGACCTTGACCATCTCCACTTCAACAGCCGATGTCCTGAAACAGCTGGGTCCTGTCGGCTTTCTTCCTCAAAACATTCTGGATAGGGATGAGTGTGAAATGGGTATTTTATCAACATTATCTTATTACTGTAAGATACTTTTCATGTTAAAGTACACAGAGTGTCATAGGCAACTATCACTAATCTCTTAAGAGTTAAAGACTTTAGTCTAAAAACCAAATCACTTTATCTTTCGCTTAATCTGAACTCAGTCAAAACCAGGTTTTAGCCGTTCAGATTAAGCTTTGCTTTTAGACTAAGGTTTTAGACTTTGGTTTTAGTGAACAATAAAGTGACCCAGTGTGATACATCAATATATAACACTCACACATACAAGCAACTGATTTATGATGACTACTATATATAAGTCAGGTCGTGTTGGTCAGCACAACCAGTTAAGAACTGGTATATTTTGTGAGAGCAAAGTTTTACAGCATGCACATCACTGCTGTTGATAACTAGCGCATTCAGATCAGGCAACAGATGCTACACTACTCCTCAATAGTGTTACCTAGACTGACTCCATACCATATTGTCAGGTAGGAAATAAAGTGCCCGACGATGGTATGCCGAATATGGCAAACGCCCGCATGCTGAACAAGCTTAACCCTAACCTACCAACCCTAAACCTAAGCCTAAACCCTAACCCTATCCAGCATTCTGGGCATTCGCCACATTCAGCAATTCGGCACTCCACGCCATTCCCATATTGTCTCTGTACCATAAACTGGTAAAGCATAATCAAAATGTAACACTCGGCAAATGAGCCACATCCAATCCACACAGCTCTAGATGTAGCAGTACTTTCCAGCAGGTTGCTACACACCCAGTAGACGATGCAGACGGACAGAAACTGTGTCATGCTATAGCCGGCCATGTACTTGAATACACCGTATGATGTTACCAGCGCCGCTCGGCCTTCCCTTCAATCAACAAAACAACATCACCTGGTGACACATCAATACCAAAGACACCGATACAACATGTGCTCACTGTACGCATATTTTTGTACAATCTGCCTGAAACATGCAGGACACCACAGGACAATGCAATTAAACCGTATGAATACAATGGACTGCTATAGAAATTTTCAATCTTTGAGGATGGCCGTATATCCACACATGCCGATCCTATGTCCACACGCTGCACAATTTTATGAACGGCACATCTCTAGCGCGGAATTTAGCTCGCGCACTCACTAAACTATAAATAGAACGTCGCGCTGACGTCAGTCAGCTAGGCCTGCAGGCTAGGCTAGGCTCCTATTCATCCGATTTAGAGCTTCTGGGGGAGTAAAGTTCCCCAAAATGGGAGATTCCCTGCCAGGACGCTTATAAACCGCTGTCCAAAATTGGATGCCGCTAGCTTTATCCTCGCCGGAGAAATCCGTAACAGTACAAACACACACAAAAACAAACAGCAACCTATATATCCATACTTTGCCTATACGCTTGTGTGGATAATAAAATTAAGAAAACTGCACGTGTCTATGGCTCTCTTCATCAGCCAATTGACCATAAGCTATCAGGCCCTAGGGGTGTTTTTTGAGACCTACCAACACCTACCAGAACTACCGTGCTATGGCACCTACTTTCCTTAATGAAATAATATATGTGACCTGGTATACCAGCGACCTACCAGAAGCTACTGGAGTCAGACTGCCATTACCTAACAGCCACACCCTGCTAGGTGTTGGTAGGTCTTGAAAAACACCATTCCAGTTATGGATCCTTCATGCCATGTATTAAGGTATTAAATGAACAGTAACTTGTCTGTTCTTGTCAAGCAAACTGTAAACAAAGCAGCTGGTGACCACTGAAATAAGGAATGCTGCTCTCTCCCTTTACGTAAATGTCAGAACACGTGAAATTAAAAAGACAACAACAAACATTCCACTGACTTCATCAGAGTTGGAACACACTCAATGTTTGGCTGCTTGGATGTGAACGGTGACGCAACGGAAGCCTCCGCCTCGGATAGTGAGATGCCTGCATGTGCCGTCTTAAGTGCCCCACAGTCATTGGCTCCATCTCCACACATCCCAACATAATATCTACATCCATAGCAAACAAACCATGCAAATCAAAAGGTCATACAAAGCCTCCAAACTAATGATCTCATGGCCAAATAGAAATTTATATATCATAGCTGCTGATTTTATTGTTAGTTAAAAACGTACAGATTGTGGCATGAGCAAAGTGCTTCTAAGACACAGTAAGCAAACTAATGTTATTATGACTATGTTAATGGAATGCAAATGGTGAAGTTAATACCACTAAGAAGAACATTTATGGATTGTGTTGGAGCAGTGTTTTACTATCCACATACCTCTGTTGATGAAGGCAACCAGTGCATTAGCATTAGAAAGAGTTAGTTGGAGTTTAACGTCCCCTTTCAGCACAAATATGGCCATATCAGAGACAAAAGGTCAGAGGTGGATAGCTATCCTACCCAGTGAAGGAAGGCCAGCGATATATTAACCTCAATCTTGGCCGCTTTTTGTTCAGCAGCCACCCAAAAGGGAAAGGGATCAAGAGGCTGATTCAAATTATTATGCCAGCGCCTACAACAGGCGGAGACAACTATCACACTGCAAGACTAAACTAAACCAAATGCAACAAACACCAGAATAAATCTTAACTAAGCAATACAGATAACACAATAATAAACAAAACAAACTAAACCCAGGTTCGGTCGGCTACTACGACCTCTGGCCTGGAAATGGCATGGGACAATTCTGGTAGAAAGGGATGCGATGGACAATAGAAGAAAATAAGTAAAGTGAATGAAAAAAGGAAAACGAGAAAAAGTAATAAAAAGCAAAAAATGAGGAAATGAATGGACAAGGAAGAAGCAACGACGGAAAGGAAGAGCATTAGAAAGAGATTCTCAGTGGTGTTACCTACCTACACCATCTTTGTTACAACACAATTATGTCGGTGTTCCTTATTGTTGGGCCGGAATATACACTGGCTGCGTCGCATGCTGCTCTCTGGTGAGTCACGGTGAGTATGCCAACGGGACAGACAGACAGACAGACAGACCTATGCCAGACCGTTACATTAAACTTTCCGCCAGATGCCACCAGCATAATAAGTGTCAGATTTTAGTGCATGTTAGATATGTCGTATCGCATCCGTCGGATGTCTGTTTAGTCAGTTCGACACCAGTGAAAAAGAACTCACCCGACATCCTGCATGGCTTCCACCAATTGCTGTTTCTGCTCCGGAGAAAACCGTGCAAACACAGTGCCACGAACGACCACCTCAATACGCAAGAAACACCAAACAATCGCTTAGCTCACAACAGAAACACGACAATAGCCGGGAAACTTAACACTGTGTCATCATTATACGTACAATTACTGTGACTGAGTAAAATTTTTCACTTTTTGGGGTCACAATCACAATGAGGTATTTGCATAATGCCCCTTACAATATGGGACAGCAGCGCTGAACACGTAAAAACTAAAAAGTCAATGAAAAAATGAAGTGGTGCTACATAATGGTTAGCAGTTACATAGTAAGTTGGCAGCGGTTAATTATCAGTTTGGCTAAACCATACGCTGCCGTAAATAGTACAGTCCCACACCCATCCCTGCACTGATGGGAATGAACATGCCAAATTTCACCCCTTAAATCCACACTGTTCCCGGTTTAGGCGGATAAGAACCGGTGCGTCGTCGTCGTGAGGGATGGGCAACATAGTTTCATAAGGCAGGGTGTAGACGAGGGGCATACCGGCGGGCCAAGGGAAAGTAAGCAACTGTGTTAGATCACGAACCTACCAAGGTGCCGCGACTGAGTACAAGTTTATATATTATTATTTATTCATTATTAAATTGTACACAAGGTACAAGTAAATAGAACACAAATACAGACCCAAAAAAGAAACAGAAATAAATCCAAATGACAAAACGATTCAGGAGATCAGCCGGTGCATAGAACCGTAATAAAACATGTAATATCGTCCGTATTAAACATATCGGAACAAAGTTCTGGTTAATCTCTAAACAATGAAAAGTCTTTCAGTAACCCAGTAGCACTACACAAGCCAGGTACGCAGAGTCTACACCCAAAAACCTTTTTGCTGGCTAAAGACAGTGTGGTCAGAGGTGTAGTGACAGTACACATCTACAGATAGGGCAAGGAGCCCCACTAGGAAAGGCAACAGGAAATCACCTCCATGTTATTCCTTAGCCATGACCTGCATGGGAATGTAGTTAAAAACCTGCTGGCAAAAGACGACAATCAAGGAGAGCAGGGTGGGAGGACGTGCAACGTTTAGCCTATGCAAAGCAAAAAACCTCGAATTTGCCCAAGTACGTTCTATACCAGCATATGCACTGCCACCATCCTGCTGGTAACAAATGTTGATCAAAACAGTATTAAATGCATATAAATATACGTGCAGTGATACCTTTGGAATGAGTTCTGGGAAGTATTTGCGCAGCATTGCCCACGATCTGCCGGAGATAGAAAAATGTATGGCAGTGACGTTACTGTCGATGGTGATAGCAGCAGTCTCCGAATCCACAACCTGACAGTGTGGTCCACACACGCAGCACGCAATCTTTATCTGGAGTTACTTCAAGCTGGGCTTAGTCACCAAGAAACAGAAGCTATCTCCATAACTACCATCACTTTAACGACCGTTAACATGGGTCAGTTGTCTTTCTCCTCTTGTTTCAGCATCTCTGGCAACAGTTGATGCTGAATTCATGTTAACAATGACGATTCGTTTTGGAAGAGAACCTTGGGGGTGTAACTGGCACAGGTTTTTTACAGGTCGAATGTCTTTCCTGTCACCCAACCAAACAGTGTCAAAGCAATAAAGAAAATGCAAACCACTGACCCCAACCAGTGGTCTGAACTCATTCTTTTCTTCATCCATCTCAAAACTCCTGCTCTCTTTATGCAGGTCCTCTAACGCCATGTCCCAACAAAAGAACTGTTGAATACAACGTGAGCAGTATTGTTACCAGCCAAATGCCCTGTCCGTGACCTGCCCATGTATCTCAATGGTCAACGAAATCAGGCGCCATGTGCAATGCAGCGTGACGCACCTCAGAGCCAGGTTCAAAGCTCGGTCCGGGCGTGTCCGCCTTCCACCAAAGAATTATTTCTAACAATTCCTATGCACACGATAAACAGGGCGTTATTCCCGGGTAAGAAAAAGAGGGTTCAACAGTGTCCTCTAAAATCTGTGACCGTTGCTGATACCTTCAGTAGCAGCGTCAAGGTTGTTAGCCGTTCTGGAGTGGCAGAAGCAGAAAGGTGTGGCTGGCCACTGGCTGGAGCAGCACATAGTACCAGTCAGGGCTAAGCCAGATGGGACACGCTACAAATACCCAACAAGCTGCTCACTTCCTACTTATCCCTCCTACACCCTACACATCATGCATACACTGGCACACACCTACCAATTCCCCTCCTCTCCACAGGCTAGTGCACTGGACCACTACGAGGTCTCAGCGCTGAGGCCCAGAGAAGGCTAGACCTCAGTGGCAAATTGGCAATGTACTCCATTGCAAAACTGTAATATAATGTAAACATGACATCAGTATTCAATATGTACTGCACTTCATTCTGGCTGTTCTTATTTTATATCCTGCAATTGCATGGAGAATCATTTCACAGTATTTTTATACCTATATCCAATAGTAATTAACTGCTTCAATTTGGCCGCATCAGCTATAATATTTCAACAAACATACTACTCATAGATACAGGAAGTAACCTACCGACTCTGCCTTGTATACAGCAGTGTACGTGTACTCTACGTGAGGCGGCCGTGAGTCAACAGGTGGCAGCACCGTCAAATGAACAACGCTGTCGTTGACGTCAATCATAGAGCAGTCGTGTGCCACACTCAGCGCCGTCAGCATGCTGTCTCCTGTTCAACGCATCAACTCTTTTCACAGCCACTGATTGCTAACACCATTTCAAGGGCAGTTTTACAGACGAGCCTGGGTTTGCCTGTAATAATAATAATATAATTAATTAATGTTAACAATAATAATAAAAATAATGATAATACACATTTCTACACCGCCAATAAGGTCGTAACTTCAGAGGCGGTAGACCAGTAGCTTTAATTTTCTTTCCACATTTGGTCTAGTGGAAAACTTTCCGGAAAAATGGATGGCACCGGTCTTTTTTGCGGGCCAACTTAACACTTTCTGTCTCCAAACCAAAGCATTTATTATGTTCAAGAGAATTAAACTACTAATACACTGCATACAGAAAGCAACAACTGAATAATGAGCAGGCTACAAATCATAGTAAAAAAAATTAAAGATAAGGGATAAATCGCACCAAGATTTGGATGGCCTGGACAAAAGACCATTAAATGGACCGTTGTAGTTTTATGCAACATGAAAAGTAAGAGCAGGCCAGGTTCCTGATGCTGACAGTAAGGTGATGTGAAGAGCACTTGGTCTATACAATCACGTTCCCCGAAATTACCACTGCAAGACTCACTTATCAGCATGACAGAAATTGCAGCCATTTGCCACCACGCATCAAAATGCACTACACGCTTTCCCGTAACTTTGTCAAATGCGGACTGATTTTCAAAACATTAGGCTCTGCAGTAAATTTGTAACAAAGTAGTTACGGAAGACCCCACCACACCACATCTCAGTAGTCACGGAATGCCCCACCATATAACATCTCAGACACAACGGTTTGACGTTGTACACAGAAATCTGTTACCACTACTGCGGCCCTGAGCAATCATGACTTTGTGATAGCATAGAAATATGTTTATTTAGGATAAAACAAGTCAATACGTCCACAAATATTACTGCACACAAGAGCAACGAAAACCCCAAACCACAATTTTCCGAACTTTTGCACATACAAATTGTGATTATTGTAAAACAAAACTGGTAGGGAATATACACTTAATGATGCAAAACTTTAAAGATGCAACATATTTTGCTTCTAACTTGCACGACATCAGACAAAAAATCATTCAACAGAACTCATCGACCTGTAACCATGACGGTTCTGATGGCAGCGTCTTTCAACGTCCTGATCACCGGAAGCGTCTCTCGTTTGAGTCGGTTCTCAAGAACAAGTAGGCCAAGGAAGATCATATCACATTCCAGCTGCTCTCTGCAATGCAGTCGACACAAGCTATGTGTCAATAACAGCTCCATGCTCTACAAGCACTAACAATACAACAGTGGTAATTAAGCCAGTAAGTAAGTGTACTTCTAGTCATAGTCACAATGGACTGTGATTTCTGAAAAGACTCTAAATAAGGTGTTGCCCTAACGGGACGTAACCGTACTGGCCTGCCGTGCAGTGTCGGCCGCCCGACTGCCCACGCACCCAGCCCAGTGGCGGCCAACCGCGCACGCACCCGGCCCGCCCGCAGGCAGAATTACAGACGACACATGACGACGACAGACAACAGACACCAGTGAGCAAAACAGTACTGGCCCATTAGGTGCGCTAATAATAAATGTGATTTCAGATGTTGCCTGAACTGTTCATAGCTGGTCATCTGTTGCCGCATGTCTGTGCAACAGCGAAGTGTGCTATTGGAAGATGAGCGGAGAGTACGACACAGTGGCAGAAGAATGTCGGAAAACCAACATAATGGCAGTAATGTCTCAGTGCATAAAAAGCCATGATGTCCAGCAAATAATTCCCGTGTTGAGTATGAAAAAGGCATCTGGATACAAAAATCGTTGCATCATTTGCCCCTCATAATAAAAAAAGGCAACTGATTAACCTATCCTCATCTGCAAAAGTAGGCCCTTATTCCGGAGTGTAAGTGTAGTAGCCACAGTAGTAGCAGTAGCAGCAGCATTTTCCTTTCCCTGCCTTTGTTTAGTTGGGTCTAATTTCCATGATCACCAAAGGCTAGTCAACTTATTCAGAGAAACCTTTAGTTATGGTTGAAGTAGAATATTTTACAAGCCGTATGCAATTTATGATGCCAAGCATGGAAGCACGGTCAAAGCATGGAAGGTTATAGTAGCAATATCATAGAACGTCTTGACAACAAGAAATGTAGCGATTACTACAACAGTAACTGGACTAAATGCTACATGAGCAGGTGTTTTGTTTTACAAAATAGAATAATGGCTTTAAAAAACCAGCGAAATTTTAATTTGCAAATCCTTATCTGTATAAATACTGCTAACAATAATAACCTTTTACAGTTATTTAGACCAAAATGACATTAAATTTGCCATTATCATTGCAGTATGTTTTAAAGACTACTCAACATCATATATCATATACAAATGGGAATTTATTTATCTAGAGAAAAACATGAATATGTATGAGCACGAATATGTACAAGACACGAGCAGCTCACTATGCAAACCTGCGGGCTCGCTGCACTTTGACATAGGTGAGGTTAGCGAGTGGTTTATACGCCAGGGCGATGACTCTATGACCCTGAGCCGTGTAACGCATCAGAATATCATGGAAGTTGTCAGGAACTGCAACGACACAATGCCATCAGTAAAATAGGAATTTTAACAAGTGTGCAAAGTAATTTGGCAAGAGGCCGCATTGCCCTGTTACCTCTCATGACGGCTAACGCATTTGTCTGCCGAGCATGCTGGGCAGGCATACGGCAGGTGCAGTGAATTCTTCCAATTGGTCAGCACGTTCTCCCACAAAAATGCCCCTTCCCATGGGAGGATCTGGACCCACATCAAATACATGGTTCCTTGGATCCGTGTCATTCAGCAACCCAAACAGCATTTCGATAGCTTCAGCTGTGTTTTTCACAGCTCACCCGTGTGCCCACCACACACAAAGACAGACAGACACATAGACCACACTACGTGCAACATCTGTAGCAATAAGCCACATCTATGAACTGTGTGGAAGCAATGCAGTCTAAAAATACTTCAACATGTTTTCTGGTTATACCATATCTGTGTTACCGACCAATGTTGGTTGGTTGGTTAGCGTTTAACGGCGCTTTCAACACAATTTAGGTCATATCGCGCCTTTAAAGATGATATGCAACGATTTTGTTACCAAATTGATTAAAAGTAGTTTCTAGCAGCTTACTGCAATATAAACCCATCTGTGTAACAAATTTTGATAAATTACACTGTAAAATGCTAAAAAAGTACAAGTTTATTGGTCTTTTTGGTATAGTTATTCTTTAGCTGTTTCCGTCATGTGTGACGTCATGCCAGGATACGCTTGTTTCATTTGCGTTGTTATGCGTTTGAGATTAGATAAGAAGTTATTTATTATATCATTTTATGTTTTAAGAACATATTTCTGTCATTATGCCTATATGTTGTGTAATATCTCACTCAACACTCCAATAGCCTGTTCCCTAGTTCGTTTCCCTGGTATGACGTCATCACTTGCAATAGTAAACAAATCATTTTCTTGCGCTTTTTCTAAAATTTCCTAATTTTTTGATGTTCCTTAATATCCAAATAGATTTGTTTATATTAAAGACATACCATGGGCAATTTACTTTAACAACTAAAAAATCATTGCATATCATCTTTAACGT
>Ga0209363_1001014_pt1 | contig 12586 bp, 5 predicted proteins | sample WorMetexBAHAMAS3_FD_187385 | JGI IMG/M metagenome (GOLD analysis project Ga0209363, IMG submission 187385) | Marine gutless worms symbiont microbial communities from Max Planck institute for Marine Microbiology, Germany - Inanidrilus exumae... | ecosystem: Host-associated > Annelida > Digestive... | reverse complement strand
CCAACGCTGTTGCCATGGCAACAGCGTTGGAGCACTGAAGGGAAAGCTACAGTGAGTTAGTTACACTGAGTTAAGATTTCACGTCCTACTCCCAGTCAACACAAAATACATCATTTTGGACATCTTCCCGCACAATCTCTCGGCTAGTGCTGAAGAAACTAAACCCAACAGTTACACAACAAAAGTACTCAGATTCACTAGTAACATAGAGATACTGTAACAAAAAATTAACACAAAAAAACTAAAGCCAAGTTTGGACGCCTTTTACGTTGCAGGCCCTATTCTTACAGCCAAAGATCCCACAATGGGCTTGAAGAGAAAGCAAACGTCGGTACTGCAAAGTACAAACTTCAGCTAAAACCAATACCTAACTCGGGCCTGAACACAAACAACAGCAACACTGTACATCTAGGCTTGAACGACCAGGCATGACAAGAAACGAGATGGAATGTCACAAGTTTACACAGAGTACATTACCTCTCCCATTATACAGTCTGAGAATTCTCTCTTACAATTCAATGACTGCTTCTTGAGGACACTATACCATTTTCAGTTACACCCAACTGGGCATCGGTAATAATAAACATTTATACATGGCACACAGATTAAACAAAACAAGCAAACATAGGTGCCACCATTTAGTACAAAAACACATTCCGTGCAACGCTAACTACGTACCACACTGTGTACAAAAGTCCACGGACAAGTAACTCGGCTACAAAATACTCTACATGCACTGAACACACTTACCCGATACAAAGTTACAGACACACCAAATGTATCTTCCTCATAACACAAAAGTGGTCTTCCCACACCCCAGGACATAAGATGACCCTCTGCACCACTTTCAAGGTCCTCAACTAGCAGCTGTGGGCGATATAACAAACTATCAGTGATTAGAACCAACCGGAAAAAGATGCAATCAAAACTTCACCATCATACAATGAGAGGCTCAAACGCTGCAACTAACTCCCGTTCTCCACCTCAATCTCTAGCTAGGAGTTATTCACACTTAACCTCGTCATATATCGAATGCTAAATTCATGGCAGTGTCTGGTGTTCCTCTGTCCAACACGGTCATCGAACTCTGCTTGAGATTATTCGGTCACACAGTCACGCAGTGCACCTGATCATCATCAACCACACAGATCTGCAAGCCACCACTGACGGGAAACGACCCCCAGAAAGACCACATCACTTCATGGCTGAGTGTGATCTGAAACCATTGAATATCAGTCCTTCATACGTGTGGAAGAAGGCATCATCTCAAGAAAACTGGTATGCCATGGTCGATAAGGCGATGGCACGAATACACAGAATAGACTGAATCATAACCAGAACCATCTTCCACAACCTGGTATAGACTTCCAACCACACAGCACCACCAAACCTTGGTTCAGCAACAAGACTGCTAATGGTGACTGAAGAGGTTGGTTGGTTGGAGTTTAATGGCACTTTCAACACACGCCTTTAAGGTAGAATTATATTAAAAATACAAGGATTTAATCAGTATTAATTCTTGAGGTAAGATAATTGAAAAATAAAAATATAACAATAACAGTAGATTTAGATTAAATAAGCGAATTGAAAATAGGTAGATTATTTAATTGGAAAAGTATAATGTGTGTAAGGTTTCTGTTTAGCAATTATAGTTCATCATATAAGTTGATTTTAAAAATAAAATTTAGTATATTTTGACTGGGTGTATGATTGAAGATGTTTTTAATGTAAGTAAAGGAAGACTGAAGAGGAAATGGTGGGCAAGAAACCTGCCTAAGATTTATATCGGCATAGTTGACAGTCGAAGCTGTAACACATCCACCACACATATGATGCACTACTATTAGACCACCATGCTGCCCTTGATGCGTTACTATACTAATTATACCAAATTACTGCTACCAATAATCAATGACTAATACAAAAAACACAAAACACTAACAACTAAACGTGTAAGAAAACCCAACTAACCCCAGTTTAGTCAGCTGTAGTCTATTTCAGTACAAAACCACGGTTCCCAATACGGCCATGTGGCAACACAGAACTGAACAAGTAAGCAATTAGTAACAACCACGTTCAAAACAAAGCCAGAAAATGTGGTCAAAACAATCGTACATATAGGATGTTTACTACTGAACATGATGTACTCGGCATCTATGATGAAAATAACCAAGCAGTTCTTCTGAGGTCAGATAATCAAGACACACTGAATTTAATGTCACACATCTCAAACTACTGGTGTTCTATAATAGTACAAATCTTTACAATAATCTTACAGTAAATTTTCCAGAGGATAACCTTCGTGGACCACGCTCAGACAGGATTACATGTGCTGATCATTTATTACTTTTAACTCACTTTAGTTCATTTTCCATGCACATGACCAATCTAGTGTACAGAGAATGAAAACCATTTAAGTCTATACATAACAGAAATATAATCCAAAAGTGCTACATGAATTTTACTTGTTTATCAAACAAAAAATGATAAAACAACAACGGTAGCTGAATACGTAATATATTAACTATCAGTTAAGACTGAAAAACTGTCAGTAAATGACACAAAATGATCACTTTGGCTGATAACTCATCTAATAACCACCAAGACGACTAATGCTCGTGCTTTTTACAGACTCGTTTTCAATGATTTTACTTTTTTGGCACTGTTTCAGCAAAATTTTATTGCGAAAACACTTTCAATGTCATCTAACCAATTGTGTGAAACCGCTAGCATATTTCAGTTCTGAACAAATATTTTTTAAATCAACCACATAGCGGTGCCAAAACCAGTACCACTGGTCATCACGAGTTTAAATAAGCTGCCAATTTAGTATTGGATCTAACTTCTCCAAATGCTGACCAATTTGCAACATTCTTTCACTGTGTGAGACTAAATTTTCAGTCAGTTCAAGATTGATCAATAAAGATCCCATCTTAAATGTATTTATAGATAACCAATAAAATATACAGCACCTTTCTGACTCACAGTTGACAAATAGCCCACTTCTGCCACCGTTTATACATAACCAATTTCAAAACTACGTTGAGCCACCTATAACAACATTCAGCCAGAGCACAGACTGGATCTATTACAATCAGCTGCAATGCCTGTATAGGACTAGATTTTACTGCTATTTTTCTCACAGTATCACAGTACAATATTCGTCATATACAGCTGACAATATCTGGAGAGAGATGACACTATACGATGGGGAAATGGGTAACGTATGATAAAAAGCCGACAGGAATCCAAACAACATCTGACTAGCATAGAAGATAAGATTCCGAGTCCTGAGTCTGTGGTTGGAAGGATGTGAAATATGTCAGTTTTAAACCAGGAGTGAAAGGACGATGGTGTAAGTGGCGAGTCGACAAAAATGGTCCGATGACTCGAATCAGAAGAAGAATGACTAGGATGAGATTGGACTACACTAACATGGTGATGCATATTGAAAGAAGTGATGCAGAATGACTGCTACTTGGAACTGTGCACGTCGAGTGACAGAAACTTGCATACCGTATGTTCACTGATGTTAAGTTAGAGAGGAGAATATAAGACAGAAGCAATATGAGAGGATTTGGCAGCTTTAACAATGACATCAGTGCAATCTTTGATTCAGTTAAGTCGGTCTATTTGAAACTGTGGAAGTCTGTAGTACATGAGAATTGCAGTAGTCCAGCTTGGAGGAATGACTGAGAAAGCGATGGTACCGTTTTGGAATCAAGATAGGGACAAATGCAGCAAAGTGATAGTACATGAATTACATTAAACCAACAAACCAAAACAAAATGAGAACATAACTCAATAATATTCACTGTTGTAATCAATACTAATACTTTTGCATAATAAAGTCGCACAACTCCAATGGACAAGAAAGACAGCCAGGTCTCCGCTGTCACTGAAAGATCCACGCAATGCGGTGACTCATGCCCACCGTGTTATACGCAGATGTCAAAGGACAGTGTGATAAACTGGTGACCGAGACCATCACCAGTTTTACCACACTGACCGTCAACCTAAGTTGACAACACCTGAGGGGATCAGCTGTTCCAGAGTCTACCAGAGATATGGTTTGTGCCCAACAAAATTTATTTATTTATCACATGACCTAACCACTCCCTTGCAGGGATGGTTTGCCACTCGTGGGCTAGCACTTTCTACCGTCAACCTACCTACCAAACTTGAATTCTCTATCTCCACTCACTATGAACATATGAAAGGCAATACAAAATGTCAAAAATGGGGTCGTTTCGAGTTGTTCAGGTCACTCAAAAGTCACTGGAAATAGCACCAATCAACAGAGCACATATGAGTTCCTATTACCGTTCCATAGTAACTATGTCCCTATCTCGCACCGTTTCTGAGATATAGAGATCTATTGGTCGAAAATTGCTGTTTTAACCTACCCCACCTCTATTTGGCGCCCCCGGTGGGGTGATCCCGTTAGAATTTTGCCAAGATTTTTGGCATCAGAAAACTAGAGTGCCTGGTCTATCGTATGGCATTGTTCGTGTGATCCTAGGTTTAGCCATCTTTGTAGAACTTTATTGACAGACGGACAGACAGACATACGGTGACAGCATATACCGTGCTAGCACAGCGTCACACGGTAAAAAATGCATCATTAACGCAGGTAGAAATAAAACAAGGTGCAGTGATTACATTGCAGAATGACGGCAGTGTATTGGTTAGTAAATCCCTGTATCCAACATTACAGTACTTTGTACAGACATAACAGACAGTGGACGCAAAGTGTAAGCAGCATTAGTAACTCTATCCTTCACTGCACTGTTCCTTCCAACTGTAAACATTGGTTTTAATGGTACGTATTTTAACTGACATTACAAAGCTCTCAGCTCAATCTACAATTCATCTTATGAGTGGAATTATCACTAGCAGCATGTTTTCTCAAGGCATGTATTGGCATCAGCAGTTACAAAATAATTATTAAGTGAAACAGAAACAAGAAGTTATGCGGTGATTCATCAAGAATTCTCAGGGGCACTGCAAAGAATATGCATGCTCAAAAAGTCACATGTCGAGACAACCTTACACTGGGTTCCACTACCATTATTATCTTTCGTTTCTAAAAGAAGACTGTTCCTCAAAATTGGCACTGATGAACGGAAACTGTGCAATCCGTGAGGTAACGCATATGTACACAACATGACGATATTGCTACATCTACCGAATGCAGCCAGGAACAAGCTCCAAAGAAGGAACAAGGATGTCATTTAAGTATTCTGGTCATTTAAGTATTATGATATTTAAACAACTTATGTACACTACATAGAGCTCTATAATACCACTTCACAGACTTCCAGTGAGTTGTAAGTAAGAATCATTCCCTCTTATAAAAATATTTAACTCATAAATGGAACTTAATAAATCGTAAACATTTGCTTTTATGAACAAATGATACAGCAACATGTCAGTCTAACTCTCAACTCTGGTATCTCAAAATGAATTGCTCGTGCAATGCAAACCACGGCACTAATATTATTGGCACTTTGAAACAGCAGCAGCTGTCGATAACCACGAATGCATAGTTTATTGCTTTGCTGCAAATGAGTGACTTTTGAGTCTCAACAGTTTGAATGCTACACTTGGGTCACGTCCGTTTCACGATGTGCATCTGTGATCGTTTTGTGTGCCAGTTTGTATACTTTGAGTACGCGGCTTCTAACATCGACTCCATGTGACTGGTCAACTGCACACATAGCATACAATCGCATGTCCAATCACACACTAATTCATACCTCAACTTTCTGTGAACATCATATTTCTACAGAATGAGTTGCACAGTAGTAACAACAATGTGAATCTAAATGAGTTCCAAACAATGATTTGCATCTAGCTGTTCAGGCAGACCATACTATTTAGCTACAACAAACGCAACATCTAAGTGCACATAGGATTTTGGCTGGTTAACTGCAGTAGCTATGAAAACTGCTGTTTTTAACGTCTCATCAAAACCATCCAATCATCACTCAATGTCATCAATTGCTGCACTGAATGCCTTCTCGTATCTTCTGACCAATAATGTCTTATGCTTCATATGTCTTACTGTGAGGAGCTGTCTGCTACATACATAGTAGTGAGACATGGTCGATAAAAGTGCAGCATGAGGTGAAGCTGGACAGAACTGAACTGAGCATATCAGATGGACATTTGGAATTACTTTTAAAGATAGGACAAGTGACCAAAGTACTTTGTCAAAAGACTGGATTGCCAACTTTCGCCCCTCACGGCTGCAAAATGATTTGTCCGATCTTGACCCCCCATCTAATACATGGTCCTTTGAACCCATGAAAAGTCAGCCTCCCAAAGGGCATTTTGATTGGTTCAGCCATTTTTGTACAGTATATTCATGTGACCAACACACACAGACACACAGACCACGCTACGTGCAACATCTGCAGCAATGGGCTGCATCTCATGCACTGTGTGCAGGTAATGCGGCTTAAAAATGCAAGAACTGTTAGGATTTGGGCAAAAGAGGAAAACAAATGATGGTGTTACGGATGATACAAATATTTTGGTCTGGCCCAAGAGGATGCAGCGTGATCAGAACAAGTGCAGGAAGAAAATTAACAATGTTACCGGCTAACTGATGTTTACCTGCAAAATGGTCACTAAGTGGTCAATATGTGTTTGTGTATAATGTTTTATAGAAGGTCCTTGAAAGAGAATAAATGAATAAAGTCTGTTAATGTCAATGGTGAGACGGTGTGCGATGCAGATTATTTCTGGTACACACAAGCAATATTTTTCATTGCCGTGTTCAGATTTTTGTAAACATGACACACACACAACCGCATCACAGCCATAGTACATGTCAACCCATTATTAGCTGGCACCTCCAGTTACAAACTAGGATTTTGTCTGAGCAATGTTTTACTATCTGCATGCCTTGCTGACGGCAACTAACACATTCGGATTAGGGAGATGCTAGCATGCTCCTCAACAGTATTATATACACTGTCTCCGTATCGTTTTTTGTACACATAAAAAAATCAACTTTGATAATCAGCAAACGAGTTAATACAGAAATCTCATACACTGAATGAGTAATGTTGGCTCGACAACTTCTCGTTAAACGGAACCAGCTTGTTTTTCTGAAACCGCTGTAATGTTTCGCGCATCCGTATCACCTGACATGTCAAACGACAACAGACTGAAATGTCATGTCGAGCAGCAACAACCAAGGCAATAAAACCTAAGCAAACAGAGCAAAGTCTTTCCAGAGCCACATGGGGCTAGCTAGTAGTAAGGCAATGACCTCTATTTCTGTAGCTCTCATCCAAACATTGGTGTCAGGGACCACACACCAGATAAAATCAAATTCAACGACAGTTTCCCCATGCTAATAATGCTATAAATATCATTGTCAGCTGAGCACTCACTAGTTACGTTGTAGAGTTCAGGCTTATGTAATACTAGCTTATACCCGGCCAAAGGCCAGCCGGGAAGTCGGACCACTAAACTCAGGAGCAGAAAAGCGTTTGATACAGTCCCCCATCAAAGGCTACGGGCCATGCCCCCAAGGCCAGCACGCGATTGGCCCGTGCCGCTGTCGTACCACAGGCGAGCGTGCAGGCAAGCGCGCGAACTCGGACCGCAGGCCATTGCGCAGACCAGCATGCGTCGTCGCCCGTGGGGACTTTCTTGAAATTGGCCATTTTGCGCCATTGTCCGAATTTTTACACATTAAGTGTCAAAATTTTCCGGATGTTTTTTATCCGTTCACGTCTACCTATGACCCCTATGAACCGTGAAAAGCTTCATGGAAATCGGTCCGCGAGTTTTTCCAAAATCTGGAACACAGACACACACACACAGACAGCCGCAGCAACTATATATATATAGAGAAAGAGATACAAAAGTGTCTTTTTTATTTATAGTTATTACAACGATGTTACCCACAATTAATGTAGCTTTGGGTCAAGCATTAAGCTTCATAACGGGAGAACCAGACTTCCATTTGGTTTACTGATTTTGGTGAACCAAACCACAAATATTTCCATGACTTTCCCTAACTCCTGCAACCAATCTTCAATTTTCTGACCTCGTTAGATATTTCAGATCACTCTGTAGCTTACACTGCACCTAGTACAACGTGCTCCTTTACTCCTTAGCTTATGCTGGTACTCACTGTTCCTACACACACTGAAATGGCCCGACTGATTTGACGTGGGTGGCTGGTTACAGACTGAATTACTCAATCACCTGCAGGTTACACATCACAGAACTCCTAATTGAGCCTGATACAAACCAATACATATTACCACTAAGTCAACCTGCCATCAATTTAGACTTCCCAGAGCAACCACAAACAGAGCAGTTGACATACCTATTTAATGTCAAAATAAAAAACACAACAGAATGTAGAAAAAAACAGTTGCTGTGATTTGTTTAGACACAATCTTTCCTCACTGAAAATCTTCTGGCAAATATGCTTAGCTCCAACTATATTACAATTATTATTATATTTTTAACACAGACAGGAAGAGCAAGAATGCAGCCATCTATATTAGGTTAAGCCTGATTGGCTTTTGTTTCTTTACATGGAAAACGAAACAATAACGGAGAGAACCTTGTCTTCAAGAGCTTTCGTTGTTGTGGGGAAGCATGCCCAGAAATGTCGTAGCAGCTCACACAATGCACAGTAAAGATTTTTCATCTCTTGCTGAATATCGTCCGGCACCATTTCTAAGCAAAGTAGTGCAACCAATAGCTAGTGACACTGTGTCAAGCTCGTACTAACAGTTGCTACCGTTGTGACTATTAACATCACTAGTCAGTGCTTCTTCCTTTGCTATTACACAAATGTCATCTGACGCTGCGTGCAATATGAAGATTTCTTATGTTTTGAAACTGAAATGTCACGACAAGCTCTAGTCTCAGCCAGTACAAGTTTTCCTGATCCTTACAGCAGAATTTAAGACATAGTGGCATTGATAGCATTAATACATATCATGGAATGAACTACAGTATAAAACAAGAAGCTCAGCTACTGCAGAGGGACTACGCAACATGGTATGTTAGAAAATTCGTGCTACATTTCACGAGCTATGGGAGTTATAGAGGTTTCAAACAGCAAAAGTGACCTCTAAGGTCATTCAAGAGCATTGGTAATGGTGTCATTTGATAGGCCACATACGATTTTCTATTAGTCTTCCGTTGCAACTATGTCTCTTACCACCAGACAGTAAATATGTAACACCAAGCCCTCGATGAGATGAATTACGCAGTGTAATTTTTGTGCACATGCTGCAAACTTCAGGCAAAAAATGAAACATCAGCTGATATCATATCCGTTCCCTCAGGTGTGGTAATGGGATGGGATGAGTCCATTGAATAATCCCCTGGATGGCATCAACAGACATTTGGTGCACAAAAATTCCTCAGCCTCTAGAACAGGAAATCAGCTAATAACCAGGTGCACTTGGACAGTGTCTATTTCTGGCGTGAGTGGTATATGAGCATTGAGAGTTATCACTTACGTTGCAGCTGCTGTTGACTGCAGCTCTGCATTAACGCACCGCCCGGCGACAGCTCCCACAACACGTTGACCGCTGCTGAACTTGGTAGCACCTGCCACCGGTCACAGAATGTTCACACGTTACTTATCTAAGCATGCCGCTCGGCCGACATTGATATACCACTGAGCAGCAAACAACAATTCAACACTGTGTGATTACAATAAGCTACAAAACATCACAATGAGCTCCTGTATACGTGGTTTAGTGGCTATGAGCGGTGCTCGAACAGTTAATGGCATGGACCATGTTCAATGTCGATCTGGCTGGACAATCTGTGTCAGGATCGGTGCAACTGCTTGAGATTCGTTTTCTCGTGTAGGCATAAAGCTAGTTCACTATCCTCTGTAATCTGTGACCAACAACACCTCTGAAGTTATGACACTATAGTGGTAATATAAATGTGTAAGTTAATGTTTATTTATTTGACACTCAAAATTTCTTCCAATAAAAATATCCCTGACTAACTGTAGTCTGCATTGAAAAATGTCTGCTAGCAACAAAAAGCATTGCCCTTTGAAATGAATGGCATGTTTGGCAAGATTATCTTCCCACTAAACAAATTACAAAAAAGTAGTTTCCTATATGTGGGTACTGGCACCACCACTCAGAACAAACATGACAACCAGCTGAGCAAGGTATATATGAAAACTCATATAGTCTTCTGACATCGCACCAACATAATGGAAAGGCAACAACACACTGCTGACAGCAATTTAAAATAATGGTCTAGTGTCCTGTCTGGACTCCAGGGTTGTCGTGCACCCAATTCATTTGTTGATTGTGGCACTATACATATTGTTTATTTACTTACTGACGTATTTACATCCTTAAGGATTGGCCCGTTCTGTGTCCTGGACGGAGATCATTAGAACTGACCAAGTCTGGCTTAGTGTTTAACTGTTAACAGTTAAACACAAAGCCAAACAACCTTTATATTTACCTAAAAATCAGTGACGTTTCACCTTTTTCGAACTGATAAATCTCCGCTAGGAGTCGCTGCAGTTGTAACAGCGGAGAGTAGTTAGGTTGCCGTAGACATGGTACAGCAAGAAGACCCCCTCGTCTCTGTTCATGGCGTCTTCGGCTTCCTGCTGGGTTTTAATTTTGTGTCATTTTGTGTTATAATATATTTTGTGAAGGGTACACGTTGCTTTAGTTGTGTTAGTTATTCAGTATTGAGCCAAGAGATAGACTGGGAAGAGCATCTCCAAAATGACCTATTTTGTGTCAGGTGGGACGAAAACCTTAACTCAATCGATCAATCAATCAACAATGGTCCAGTTTGTCCCACAATGGGACTCCACAACACACTATTATTCCAGAGATGTACAAGTTCCTTACATTTCCGAACCTCCCCTAACTTCTCCTGAAATTCCCTAACCTTATTAAAAATACAATGCCAGACATTTCCAAGTTTTAAAGACCAGCACTCATGCAGCCGGCACACATCAGAGACAGTATTGCTACATAGAGACTATAACACTGCACCATGAAAACTCCAACGGTATGAGATATACCTGCGTTTGCTGCGACTGCCACGCCATCATTTCCTGTGTGAAAGCCTGGCACGCATGGATCATATCCTCGCTGGTGCTGTACTGCATGGCTATTACTGGTGTCGGACCATGCAGGTATGGATCAAGACGTGCCAGTTTCAACGCCGGTGCAGACGAGCTCGCCTCTTCGCCTTCAAGATCATCGTACTCGATCTTCTCACGGATTTTTGCCTGCAAGAATGGCAAAACAACCGTATCATCTAATAAATTTTCACCCACAACAGTAATGGTCCAGGACTCGGTTGGGTGTGTGCACGTCGAAATAACTTTCTAATAAAATGACCTTTGACCTACACATTTGGCATGCTGGTTCATTATGACCTTCTCTAGGTCATGTACAAAGGTCAAGGTCACAGGTCAAAGTGCATGGTCACCGGAGAGAAAAATTAGCCCCATATGGGGACTGACGGTTGACTCCTCGCAACTGACGTTTGTACTAACTTCAAAGTCACGTAATACAAAAACTAGGCCAAATATCGAACATCCAGCACGATGAAATTTTGATATTGTGCCCTAATTTAAGAATCCGTGGTCAGTTACCAGCTGCCATTGTAAATGGTGGAGGACATAGCTTTAGAAAACTGCCGGATTTCAAACTTTGCAGGGCTCGTGACCTTGTCCTTGACCTTGGATCGGGTCAAACTGCATACCGTCATGCATCACTCATCGACCTCTACCTACAGACCAAATTTCATTGAAATCAAAGAAATTTTTTTGTGGATGGACTGACGTAAGCATGTACGCACGTACAGACAGACGGACATTTGAGACCGGCTTTATTAGGTCGACTCTGTCAAAGAGTCGACCTAAACAGTTCCTTTTTGGCCATGCACGCAATTTAGGCGAGGCAAGTTAACTGTGACTAAAAAGCAGACCTCAATTTGAAACTGTAAATAAGTAACAGCCTTTTGGTTGTTTGTGGAGTTCTTTGTGCTAATGTTGTCGTGCAACTATGACAGCTTCCTCGTTTGCTCCAAGTTTTGTTAAATGGTAACCTACTGATGTGCTTCGATACTGTTTGCTGAGCATCAGCAATGACATATAGAACTTAAAGAAATCTACTTGCAACCTCAATCATGCTTGATGCAGACTACAGCAAAAGCAATACAACTGCTGTAGCAGTAGCATGCAAAGACTAACTGGGACACAACAGCTAGCCATAATGTAAACTTCTTACAATGACAGGATGTCAGGAAGCAAAAAGAATTAACAAATTAACTCTTTAAAAAATGGCAGTCAGGAATTACTCGAATCTTTAGCTTGCACTAGCATAACCCTGATAATAAGTGTCACTCAGGATTTACATAGCAGATTAATTTTTTAAAGTCAAGTATTTCCAAGGACCTTAATTAACCACTGTAACCACTATGTGTAAACAAACATACAGTCTTACATGTTTGCCTGCAATGTCATCACTGCTGGCAGCATCGGCTGAGCTGCCAGACACCGTTGTGGCATTCCGTGTAGATATCACCGCATTAACAT
>Ga0209363_1001012_pt1 | contig 12588 bp, 9 predicted proteins | sample WorMetexBAHAMAS3_FD_187385 | JGI IMG/M metagenome (GOLD analysis project Ga0209363, IMG submission 187385) | Marine gutless worms symbiont microbial communities from Max Planck institute for Marine Microbiology, Germany - Inanidrilus exumae... | ecosystem: Host-associated > Annelida > Digestive... | reverse complement strand
GGTATACCAGGTCACATAAATTATTCCATATAAGGAAAGTAGGAGGCGTGGCGGTTGCCTAACAGCCACGCCCTGTTAGGTTCTGGTAGGCGTTAAAAAACACCACTCTACACTGCACTACAGACACGTTAGAGGAGATATGATAGAAATGTACAAAATATTATCGAGGAAATACGATATAGCTGTAACACCACGAGTTAATCGAGATTATAACTCTATAACTAGAGGGAACGATTTAAGGTTACAAAAAACTAGAGATATATATGATTTGCGCAAGTATTATTTTACCAACAGGGTACTTAACATTTCGAACAGTTTACCTAACTATGTTGTGTTGTCTGATACAGTTAATACGTTTAAATCTCAACTTGATAAATTCTGGCAACATCAAGATGTTATTTATGATTTTAAAGCCGAAATTCGTGTAACCGGAAGTCGGAGTTGTTATTAGATATTAGTATTAGTATTAGTAATTGTATGTTGGAATTGTAAGATGCGGGCATAGAGGCATTGGCCTGCGCTCGTAACTTCACTACGTCTACGTCTAATAATGCGTAGGTTAACAACCCGTTAGTGCGGAAGTGCTCGAGTGCCCAAGTGTAGGTGCGAAGCTTCTCTTCACCTAAATAGATACTCTTTGTAGTTTTGCGATTTTGAAAAAAAATTGAATAACTGATTTCATTCAAATTCGTTGTGTTTTTAAATTTAGAAGTTTAATGCAGATTTCCATTTAGGAAATTTGTTTATCTCGTCGGAACGGAATTGCGCCATATATTTACTAAATGGAAATAGAACTGCGATGGTTGTGTATGTTGGTGTATGCGTGCTATACGATGTTGTCGTTCGACACTCGCATTGCTTTTGGCGCACGCATTGACCTCTCGGCTGACGACGAAGCTCGTTACGAGCGCGGCAAAGCGAAACTCATGGAGCTGCAAAGACAAACACGCTACGGCCCGTGTTGGACTGCCGCACTAGAGTCACTGGAGACCGGCTGCCGTCAGTTAACTGAGGATGTGCAGCACGAGCTAACGCTGAAATTTGTCGAATGTTTCATGTTGAAAACTGGGCGACCATTCGAGGCTTGTGATGATGTCGACAGAGTGGAGTGCACTCGCCGCATGTCGCCAGAAGTGTTCAGTACATACACAGAATTTTTTACACACACACAGAGTATCTGCTTTTACTTGCAGGCCCGCGAATGGCAGATTGCAACGGAGTATACGATTGACCGTTTGACTGACAGCTCAGCAGATGTTGTGCAGAAACTGGAAAGTGCCGAAGGCATTCAGCACGAACTACTTCGCAAGCAGAATGATTCTGTTCACATTCAGCAGCAGTTGCTGGATGATGGTGCAGAATTACAGCAGACACTGCAGGAATCTAAGGTCGATGTGCAGGCGATGATGCAGGAATTTCAGACAGCTGTGTCTGAGCAGAAGAATTTGAAGGACGTAGTGTTTGAAGTAATCCATCGTGTGCAAGCTCTGCAGTCCATTGTGACGGGAGAGTTCATGGGCTTCTATTCCCTTATCTTCTATTTATTGTCACTTGTCATAGCATATCTGTTGACATCGATGCCACGTACAAGTGGGGCACGGTTTTGGCTGTTTCTCATCCTGTCAGTGAATGTTGTCGTTGAGAGGATGATTGTAATGTGGGCTGATGTCGGTGGCCAACTGGATCCTCTCACGGGACATCCTGCTGATGAAAATGTAATTTATTTAATATCTATATTTATGTAAAGTTGCCACGTCTGTCTGTCCAAGCTGCCGCGTCTGTCTGTCCGTCTGTGTGTCTGTGTTCCGGATTTTGGAAAAACGTGCAGACTGATTTCCATGAAACTTTACATGGTTCATAGGGGTAGACTTGAACGGTTAAAAAACATCCGGAAAATTTCGACCCTTATTGTGTAAAATTTTGGAAAATGGTGCAAAATTGCCTATGCCGTGACGATCCCCACGGGCGATGCAGGCTGGCGTGCGCAATGGCTGCGGTGCGAGTTCGTGCGCTCGCCTGTGCTGGCCTGTGCTACGACAGTGGCACGTGCCAATCGGGAGCGGGCCTGGGGGCATGGCCAGTAGCCTTCCATGCGGGACCGTCTCAAACGCTACAGAGGTGCCCAAGGTGCCGAGTGGTGTGGGGTGTGGGCCTGCGGTCCTACTTCCCGGCCGGCCTTCGGCCGTGTAAGCTGCTAGTTATGCATAATTGGGTAGCCTCACTGTGAGCATTATTGCTAATAGTAATAATGACAATGTCACTGATAAGCATTTATAAGGAGCACAGTATCAGCAATCTGAATTTGAGGCATTATTAGCTACCGTAAAAATTCTATTATCATATGCACAATTTTGACCATCATTACCCCTCTTAAAGAGAGGTGCATATTATACGTGTGAAATAATAAGTATATCAGTTTTCCTGGTAATGAAATGAGGCCAGAGTTTACTGCCGTCAAGTAATACACTTACTCAGGTGCTGTCATTATTTGCAGTTGAGAGTGTGCAACTGTCGTAAAGAGCTTATGACATTCTAGGTACGTTTATGGTGAGACCATGACACTGGCTGCCCTGCGGCCGTGTTGATTCTCACAGCTGTGGCGTGACTTGTCAATTGCTATCAGTAATCAGTCTGTTTACGTAATCTCTTGTGGGTGGCGGCATTGCACTGCATGAGTGTTTGAGGCGGTCGCCTGAATGGACGGTAATTAGCTAACGATCATTACATGCCCATGGCCGCCTGGACTATGCGCAAGTTTCGTCCAGCTGCCTGAACATCCAGGGCATTCATTACATGCACCGCCACTGCTTTGCTTGTACTGTGCCAAGAAAGATGTGCGTGATAATTGCCAAGTGACGCCGGCATTGTCGCCCATAAAGCAATTTACCTCAGTAAACAACTTTGTACTGGGTTGCGTATAGAAGTTGTGTATTATACAGCTAAACTAAAGTTTTCCCACGATTTTCCGCTCAAAGTCAGGGGTTCATATTATACAAATGTGCGTATTATATTCAAATTTTTAAGGTACTAGCTGGGTACAGTTTGGCCCCGTGTAAATATCATAACTGAAAGTAATGAGCTTCAGTGCATTTGCCATTTAGCTGAAAAACCCTTCTGTGCTGAAGAGATGATACTGTCAGTCACAGTGAAATTGAATTGTTGCTTTTTCACTAATATGTTTTGGATTTGATTACATTGATCATTGATCATGTCTCGTTTGCGTTCCTGCACATATGTGATTCTTTAATGACAGTTGTACATTTTGACAGTCTGTCTTCTTGTAGACGATACTGTTCTTCCAACTCCGGACATGTCGCAAGTGCTTCATAACGGTAGCAGTTGGTGTTTGGTGCTGGATAGCTTATCGATTCCGCGATATTAATGACATCAACAATCGGATACTGATGCAAGTCCAGCAGCAAAATGCGGAAATTAAAGAACTTATCCAGACACGTATGACAGCTTGCTCTTCTTTTATATTTATTGCATTTTCAAAATTTTTACAATTATTTTTCTTTATTACTGATTCTTTCCACTTATATGAACTTTGTTCTAAAGAGCAAATCAGCCATGCGGTGTATAATCTGTGGCAGATACTGTTCTTAGTGAGACAGTTGCGACCATCACGTGCCATGAGCAATTAGGGCATTCTATGATAGCCGGAACAATCTGATCTTGAAGCCGCGACATCCACCTGTATCCAGTTGACAATCCTAGCCTTGACACCGACTGATATTTTGCCACCGGCACCAGCACCGCGGTGGCATGTCAAAAAAACACCACCAACGACTGAGTTGCAAATTCCTACCACTGAAACAACACTAGAAAATAACAATTTTGCTGTACTACTTTGGCAGTTCCTGAATCATCCATATGCAATACATTTCTATTGATGTTACTAGTAGGTTGGTTGTCTTAGACCCTGACTTGTGAAAATACAGGGATTGATACTTGCTGCTGCATAACATGAAGTGTGTATTTTTGTGTCAGATGGCTCTCCTGTGTATACTTCACATGGCGTCTTTGACACACCTGATACTGCAAGCACTCAGCCAATAAGTACTGGTTTGTTTGCTTTTTGTGCATATAGTTCATTATGAAGAAATAACAACATGAGGATGTAATGCGTGAATTTTGATGTTCACTTTACTTACATTCTGTAATGGCTGCATTTTCCTCCATATGGGATTAATCCAGTCCAAGACGAGATCACTTGAACGAGATTAACATCTGGCATTAAAAACGGCACAAGCAGTTCCAGCCCGTTTACCTTGAAATTACTGGCAACATTGTCATTGTAAATTCTAAATCTGCTGATTTAACTAAATATGGAGTATGTTAAGCTATCATATCACCGACAGTTTTTACAACCATCACTAAATCAAACAAAAACTGCATATACATCCTTTTCCATGGTATTCCCATTCTGCATTTAGCTGTGCAAAAAGATCACTTGGACGAGATTAACATCTGGCATTAAAAACGGCACAAGCAGTTCCGGCCCATTTACCTTGACATTACTAGCAGCATTGTCATCGTAAATAAGTAAGTAAGTAAGAATATTTATATAGCACAGAAAATCATGCGTCACACTGCGGTGTGATTTCTCAAGTCCCAAATAAATGATTTTTAAGATCTCGCTTAAACTATCCGAAGCTAAAGATCTGCCGCAGACTAAATTTACTGATTTGACTAAATATGGATTATGTTAAACTATCATATCGCAGACAGTTTTTATAAACATTACTAAATCAAACAAAAACTGCATATACATGCTTTTCCCATTCTGCATTTAGCCATCAAAAACAATAATAATAATAATAATAATCCGATTTGTAAAGCGCCAGAATGTCAAAAGACTTCCGTGGCGCTGGGTGTGGAATACCATCTATTTTCATCGCACATTTTAGCGAGAGTGGTCAGACTGATCTTGTCCAGTGTTAAAAATGCAAAGTGAATCACTCGGATGTAGAAAAAGTGACGCGTATTACCAGATGGGATCAATCTAGAGCAGTCTGACTCAATAAAAAATGCCTCCAATGTTTGACTAATTATGCAAAGAAATTTGTTTAGTTTTATTTTGTAATAAAGCAGGATGTAGCAGATAGGCCTGCTTGTTTCACATCTAAACTTTCTGCATATTTGAAAATTGATTCTAATATAGCCTTTGCACTTTGATTTGAAAAACTTGTCAACTTCCATCAATGCCTTTATTCACTGCATTTAAAATTGGGAGAAACAGAACTGGAATTTTTGCTGTGTTTCAATCGATCTTTAACTCTTTAAGAAATTATGGCTGATGAAGTTCGATAATAGCCTTGCTACATGTGAGACATTGGAAGCATAAAAGACCCTGCAATGCTTGATATGACAGCAATGAATTGTGTTGAGTGGGCAGGAGCTGGACTTATTATGTATTTTAAACTGATTCTGATATATTATATGCGGCAGTTCACTGTATTTGAATTGGGTGAAACAAAACAGCCACTCCCCCGCTTTTTATAATTGTCAGTGATTGTTCACAATTTGGGACATGCTTAGTGCTGTGATGATTCTGGTTTTTCAAATGAATGGTCGATTTTTGGGGAGGAAAATTGCCGATTCAAATTTGATCACGATTTTCTTGCTGGCGACAGACTGTTTTGACTATGCCCGAGTTTGTGTCCATCTGCCTGAACTTCAAGGCTTTTGCTACATGCACCATCGCTGCTTCTGCTGCTGCCTTGTGCATGCTGCAACATGTGTGGTCGCTGCCCAGCAAAACTGGTGTTGTCGCTGAGGCGGACCCTGCGTTGATGCCCACATCATTGCCACCGTAAAAATAATTACAGCACTAGACATGCTGCTGGAAGATTTAGTCCTCAGACAGACAGTAACAACCATTTCTGAGTCTGAAGGATATCATGGAAGCTGTCACAAATAAACAGAATAAGTTTAACAATGGCAATGTTTATCATCTGTACTATAGTAGATTGAACTATGAAAATCTGTTGCAAAGTAGTTCAGCACTTTTTATTGCTGAAGTGGTCACATTGCATTGCATTTTTGCATTGATGCAAAATATCTCGAGTGTTGTGTGATGCAAATCTTTGTCTGTTGTAGGCCATAATCCAGTCGGTGAAATCAATGTAAGTGAAGGAGTGGAGATGGAGGCTGCATCCGGGCTTCATGCTGATGAGAACAAAGTCAGTTTGGCTGACGAACCAGCACCAGATGCTGTCCAGCACAGCACACCAGCCACTGACACGGCGCACACTCGGCCACTAGGTTCCTGTACCTTAATTCCACTTTAGACAGCGGAGCTGTGATGTGGCACGAACAGTGCTGTACAAATTTGCAGTTCACTAGCAACTCTTTCATTTTCATGAGGTATAGTAAAGTGTGTGGCACGATGGTGAAATAGGTAGATAATTCCCAAGCATTCTGTAGTCGTGCTAGTCATAGTGATCTAGTGACCTAGTCATGTCATTCGCACACGTCTTTTTGTTCACCATGCTGTATAAACTGGAGCGGCCAACAGCAGTGACACTGCAGCTTCGTGGGTAACTTCAGGCGTGACAGTCACAGAAAGTAATGACAGGATGCTGCTGGGATTATGACCAATGTCACTTGCGGCGTGCCTGCCTAGTAAACCGCAGATTGCACTGGCCATTACAGTCTATGAGGGACTATGGGAGTATCTTTTTGCATTAAAAATAGGAACACTGATTAGGAGTGGCTAACGTTTATTACCCATACCGGCATAGCCGCATGCCGGCGTGGGTAGGGCGTTCATGTTTGTCTATCTGTATGTCTGCGCTCTAAAAGGAAAATGGCTTGAGCTATCAACGCCAAACTTGGTACACGTCTACTCTATAACAGTCGCTCGGCATGCATTGACTTTGACCCAAAGGTCAAAAGGTTAAGGTCACACGGTTATGGAAACTCTCATGACTCACAGTTGCTAGTGACTATAACCGACGTCCCGTAACCCTGAGGCCATTGCCAGCGTGGGTCTATATGTCAATACGACTGCCTACGTTTTCTATTTGTACTATCAGTTTTACATTTGCATTATTTAAATGCAATAAAATACACCCATTTAACAGTCTTTTCCAGGACAACCTTGGTAAGCCAGCAGCAGAAAGGTCAACCATTCTGGCTTTTAATAAAGCAAGAGATGATGGGTGGCATCAGCTGGTCCGTATGCAAATTATTTGCACCTCGTTTCAGACAGACAACATGTTATCATTCAATTACTGCAGGCTGGTTGCTCTGTCTGATGCTGAACCAACAGTTTCAAACCACTGAAGGGAAGGCAACAGATGTTGAACTGTTGATTCCTTAACACCAGCTTTAAGCCTTGAGGGTGTGGACATCAATACTGACATTAGAAACATCTTTAGTCATGTACACAGACAAAATATACTAAATTTTATTTTTAAAAGTCAATTTTTATGATCAGCTATAATTTCTAGAAAAAAATCTTACACAAATTATACTTACAGTTCTACCTTAAAGGCGTGCTGTGACCCAAAATGTGTTGAAAGCGCTGTTAAACTCTAACTACCCCGTGTACATTGCTCAACAGATTATTGCGTTACTTTATAATAATGTTCAAAGCACTGTTGCAGCATTAGTTCAGACTTGTTATGTGATATGATGTGTTGTGTAGCTGTGTCTGATCAGCCAGTGAGGGCTGCTGGCAGGCGACGACGTACAGATGCTTTGTCTTCCTCTCAGCTCACTGTAAGTATTAGGGATGTAAAACAAAGTTTGAATATTCGAAGCTTTGGTTTCAACTTGGAACTCGAATTGAATTTCACAAACTCAAAATTAGATCCACATAACTTGGTGTAAGCTTTACAGCAAAATCATATGATCTGGCGCATCCTTGTGTAGCCCTGCCACTGGTTGGCAGCCTATCGGCGATATTGTTCCATCTTTACTCAGCCGCAGATACGTCGATTGCACCGCTGATTACTCAGTAGACATAGCTCCACTTTGTTAAGTAGCGTTCTCACTGCATTACGGATGTGCATGTTGATTTCATTGATTATGTTTTAGCATGTAATACTTCCTTACCTACACAGTTAATAGGTTAGTATTCTCAGTATTATGTCCTTTCCTAACTACTTTATTTAAAATTTCCATTCGTTATTAAAATGTAATTTTTAACAATAAATTAGTACTTTAAAGGTGCGATATGAGGTACAGGGTGTTAAAAATTACAGTTAAATTACAGTCAACCAACCATGGTCGTACACTGTGTCGTACACTGTGTCTAATGGTCTTTTTTAATTATGTTGTATTTATGTATTTATTTATTCAAGGACATCTAATTCCTGGTGAGCCAGTAGCAGATACATCTAACATACAAAAACACTGGCATATCTTTAGAAAACATGATGTATTATTGGATAGACTGCTACAAAGTTAATTAAGTGCATTGAACATTTGTGAACAGCTAGTAACGGTCCATAAAATAGTTCACTACACTTTACAGTTATTTAGCGATTGACAAGAAGAAATGAGTGACATCTGCATTATATATTCCAAAAATAGTACAGAAAATAATAGTGTTGTTACGACCACCAAACTTTCACTGCCACCGCGGTGGTTGGCTACCACAGTAAAACACCGCAATGGAGGTGTTGGTTTGGTGGTAGCCAACCACCGCGGTGGCAGTGAAAGTTCGGTGGTCGGAACAACACTATTATTTTCTGTACTATTGTAAAACACCGCAATGGCGGTGTTGGTTCGGTGTTCTCGGCGGTCTTTCTGGGTGCTGTTTCCTGAAAACTGCCCCTTATTTGCGCAGAGCAGGATAGTCATCTAAATGCCGCCTCATTTGATTGCACGTATTTTGATGTTATGTTATATTAGCTAAAGTTGAGTTGCTGCTGTGTGCAGCCGTCCACGCGGCGTTACAACCTCCGCAGTCGAGTGAGATTCTCAACACCGCAGCCAGCAGACGAGCTGAGTGTTGAAGTGCGACGTCTTGCTGACGTCAGTGAGAGAAACAGGGTGAGGGCTCTCCATGCAGTGGAGCATGCATACAACTGCTTTTCATCTGATGAAGACTGAGCCTTTTCAGTGCTATGAGAATGAGGACTGCATTTGTTATTAAGTGTTTCAGTGACATGTTGTTCTTAGACGTTTGTATTATTCTTAAACGTTTGTACTTTATAATGGATGACGATGCATTTAGTACACAAATGTTGTGAATTTAATTTTGTATCATTTATCATGTGACTAAACTGCAAAGCATACTGTATGCAGTGTTTGTCTTCCGTTTAACTGTTAGCATATGCTGTCAAAATGGGTGAACATATTGTAGATGTAGTATCTATATCATGTTGCTTTTCTCAAGCCAAATGTCTGGGTAAAGTCTGACCAGTACCCATCTGTGTGTTCAACAGTATTTGTAATAATAGCTGTCTGCATGTGGAACAGAATGTCAGCTGATTTGTAACTGTCTTATACACTTGTCGCGTTTATGCCGTCATTATGTACACTGTCTTTCTTACTGAAGTTTTTAGCTTATTTTTTTAATGATGACTTTAATTCTCTGTTTTTTTTCATAAAAGCAAAGATTCCGATTATGCCTAGTTTCATGTGGCTGTAAAGCCACTAAAATGGTTGAGTAAATGTGTTGTATGCAGAGAGTGACACAAAAATGTAATGCCCTGTGATGTGACTAATACTACAGATATCCCATACAATTTTTGAACAGAACTTTAACCATCATTTGAACAAACTTGTCCACACAGACTTGTCCAGTTTCGTCTGGCTGCTGTACTATTTGGCCAAGTTATGCAGTTTTAAAACCAATAGGTTTGCAATTTTAACACTTTCAAAAATGTTGGCTGGCATTACAACAAAGATTTATGTGGGAGGTCAGATGTGTATCCTAGCCTTCCAATAACAAAGTGGTATCTGTCTCAGCAGACTGGTATAGAAATTTTAAACTTATCTGACAAGAACTGCACGATAGGATTTGTCACCGTATCGATTTAAATGGATCGGCAACTTGACTCTAGTCTGGCAGTGGATAGCTTCACACACGTTGACCAGGTCAGTAACTGATCCTCTTACAATGTGATGAGAAAGTGGCATCTGTCTCAGCAGTCGACAGACTGCTACTGAACTGAGACTCTAAATATCATCTTTACATTTCGTTTGACAGATTAGAATCTAGTGACACTCTTCTGCTGGTTTGTTGTGTAGATGTGTTAGAACATTTTAAAATCAGAAGGTTGTTAAATTTTAAGTAGCACAATTCTGTAAAGTATTAAGACAGCCAGATGAAACTGGGAAACTCCATAAAAATAGACGCAAACTCCAAATATACAGGACGTTTTCATGAACAATTGAACAGCTAAAACCGGTTTTAACCTTTGTGATGGGGATGGGCCGGGATGCGCAGCAACGTAAGTGTGCATGTCGATGCCAGTGCATGTTTTTCTACTTGCTCAGTATTTTTATCATGTGGCACCAAGTGCAATGAAAACTTACATTCGCATGGCGTGTGTCTGCATATCGATACGACTGCAACATTTCTGTAGGCCTACTTAACAGATGTTTTTATAGTTGACGTAGTTTGTTACAAAATGTATTTGAGATTTGTGCAAATTTTTTCTACAGTTATGGATATGATATAGTGTTGAAGTCAAGTGGATGTAAACGAGGAAACTCAATTTTGACGTCCGTTTAATTACTTTAATTCTCTGGACAATGGAGGTTATGATTACAAAAAGGCTGTGAATGGATTTTTATGACATTATGACCACTTTAGTGGTGTCTACTCTGTATGCCTGGTCAATAACTTGAACTAATGGATCTTTGGCCTACTTGACACTGTTAAGGTTACATTCATAGCTCAAGGCCATAGGTTAAAGTTTACGTTCAGTGGATGAAAAGCATTCATTTATCAGTTATAGATGCGCATTACGCATTTTTGGTGGTGGATTGTCACGTTCTTTGTGCTGAATTGGTATGTGTGACCTCGAATAGCGGCTTGTTCTTTATGATAAATTTTCGTTTTCACTCTAGGCTAATTACATCTAACTGAAATAAATGATTATACTTCCATCACCGCGTGACACTTTGCTAGCGCTGTATATGCAATGGCCGTGTGTCTGTCCATAATATACACCCGAAGCGATGCTTCGCTTGGAAATATTGGAAATACTCTACGGGGCAAAAGAACGGTGTAGAAGCGTTCGGCTATAACTCCGCTGAAAGTGAACTGATTTGGATGAAGTCTGGAACAGTGTGAGCCAAATATTGGGGGCTGGCACTGGCAGATTTTGGGCGCAATCCGCGCAGTAGCGACAGTTTGAGAGGGAGCCGAAATTGTTTTTTTTTGTCATGCGAATAACGCACGATTTCCCGTCGGACAAATTTTACAACATTTGAACAAAACAACATCTATCGATGTCACCATGTAAACTTTCGGAACAACATTTTGAAAATTCTACCACAAGGGGTCGTTTTTCCAAAAAAATGCTCACAAAATTCCCAGGTCTTGCGTCTTTCGCCTGGGCTGTACGATCCACACAAGCAGTCCATCCCCCCTCCCCGAATTTTTAGCATCGTCCGTAACTCTATCGCTATCGTATCGTACTTCGGGTTCGAATCATCACCATCGACTACTGAGTCACGTCACACCGCCTCATCAAATGCAGTAAGTAAAACAGCTCGTTTCACGTGCGGATGCTGAAACAAAACTCAAATAATAAAACATTTTTGTTGGTGCAGCTGTTGACTGAAATTTTGTTTCACTTTTATATCAGTCAACATTTCACTTGAACTGTAATAGATTGCTATAGCTTTATGTACAGTATATTGGTTGCTTAGTTAGCTCAACGGTTGAGCGTTCGATTCGTACTTACTGCAAGGGTCGCGGGTTCGAATCCCACATCGGCTGCTGTGTTTGTAGTCTCTATTTTTTATTTATTGTAAATAATTTAAAATAAGCATATTTAAATAAACTTAAAATAATAAATTAAATAAGACAAACATACTTAATTTTAGCCTATATTGCATTTACGCTGGGGGTGGACGATTAATGGGAAGAATAATACGGAAACAAACTTTGGATGGCCAAGGTACCAAATGGCGTAGAAAAATTGCTGAAAATTTCAACCGGCTAAATAGAGAGCACGAACGTTACAGACGGACGGGTGATAGCATATAGCGAACGTGAATGTGAGTTCACGTTCGTTAAAAAACTTAATGTCACAGCAGTGTTATAAGTTGTAACTGTTGTTCTTATATTAGGTTGGTTGCAAGTGAAAAATCTCAATACAAAGTCGTGACGTTTGAGACAAAAGATGGCATAAAATGTCTTGATATACGCCTAGCATTGTATGGTTGTCGAACACATTTGCAGGAACTGAGATTTGAACTATTTTAGTTAGTGCCTTAGTGTCCCCTGATAAAAAGCAAATAAAGAGAAAAGAGTATGTGCCGTCTATTTAATTTTCTTTCAGATTGTTCCTGTATAACTTCAATAGACAACTAAAAATTCAACAGACAAGCAGGAACGTCAACACAGTTCCCAGATTGCTAACTAAATTCGCTGCTCAAGATGCTTAGCTGTGC
>Ga0209363_1001010_pt1 | contig 12600 bp, 5 predicted proteins | sample WorMetexBAHAMAS3_FD_187385 | JGI IMG/M metagenome (GOLD analysis project Ga0209363, IMG submission 187385) | Marine gutless worms symbiont microbial communities from Max Planck institute for Marine Microbiology, Germany - Inanidrilus exumae... | ecosystem: Host-associated > Annelida > Digestive... | reverse complement strand
ATCAAAATTTTATCCGCAAATTTAACGCACAGAAGCTAGCGATCACATTTGTATTTCAGTCAGCGGCCTTTTTTAAATGTAAAAGCTATCTTCTGTGCTTAGAATTTGCGGATAAAATTTTGATATTTGCTGTAGAACGGCGGCTTTTACAAGCCGTGATAGCTCTAGGCGACAAAACAAGCATGTTGGAAACTACGTTGTGATTTATGCAAAGGAAAACTAGCTGGGGTCTGGGGGTGGGGCATTGCCTGCTCCCCAGAAAATGTTTGCGATTTTGAGTCTGAAAATAGCGACTTTTAGTGCACTCTGGGCGTTTGCCCATTGCCCACGTGGCGAGAGGGGGGCATGGCCCCACCGCCCCTCCCCTTGGATCCGCCAGTGTAACGACCATATAAGCGCATATAGTGTGTCGTAGTGGACATGACGGCGTAGTTGACGAATCTGTCGTAAATAGTAGCAAGTCTCTGCTGCCGCTGACAGAGCGCGCTACGCAGTGCCTCGCGCCCACCGTGCTGTACACAGATGTCGACGGCCAGTGTGATAAACTTGTGACCGATGACGGTCACCAGTTTATAACACTGACCGTCCACCTAAGTTGACCGCACCTGAGACGATCAGCCGTTCCAGAGATATGGTTTGTGCCTACCGAAATTTAAATGGTTAACGTGATCTAACCACGCCCCTTTCAGGGATGGTTTGTCATCAATGGCTAGCACTTGCTACCGTCAACCTACCTACCAAACGTGAAGTCTCTATTCCCGCTCATTACGAAGATATGAAAGGCTATTCAAAATGTGGAAAAAGGGTGGTTTAGGATAGTTAGGGTCACTCGAGGTTGCTGAAAATATCACCATTCGATAGAACACATACGAGTTTCTATTAGCCTTTCATAGTAACTATGTCCATATCTTCCACCGTTTCTGAGATATAGCGAGATATTGGTCGAAAATCGCCGATTGTAGCCTACCTTATCTTCTTTTGGATGTAACCCCGTTGGCATTTCGCTGAGATCTTTGGCGTCAGAAAACCAGATTCCCTGGGCGTGGTGGGCTATCGTATGGCGTTGTTTGCGTGTTCGTAGGTTTAGCTGTCTCGTAGAACACCGAATTGTGACGGACAGACGGACAGACGGACTCACGATGATGGCAAGTACCTTGCTAGTAGTAAGTATACGTAACGTAAAGTGTACGTCGATTCGTATAGCGCATCGTCGTAACTACCTCTAATGCGCTCAGACATGGCTCACACAGTTTTACCTGCAAATTACACCATGCCTGCCTTTGAAGTTACGACCTTATGGCGGTATAGAAATTTGTGTATTATTATTATTATTATTATTATTATTATTATTATTACTCCCCAGCCGCAGAGCATCACCGCCCTTTGTCTAGTGCTCATTTTACCGTCCCACAGAGGGTAGAAGGTTGAGTCAACCTGGGTGGTTGGTGACATACCGAAATAAATTGCCGCCTTCGGGAGTCGAACCCGGACACGGTCATCCATCCCAGTACTAACCGGGCTCGACGTACGTTAGCGTCGTTGATCTAGACCAACGACGCTACCACTACGCCACGCCGCCACCTAGCATAGGGTCGCGCGGTAAAAACACGTCTTGGCACAATGACGGTCGTTCAGTTTATTCATGTGTATACTGTGGCTGGCATGCTCTGTAACATAAGTAAATAACTATTTAATGCAGAATATTATCATCTGTATCAAGCAAGTCGCCGATGGATGGTTGGCGTAGATCACTGGCACGAAAACGCCGAAAGGAAGGTGTCTAAGTAAGTAAGTAAGTAGAACACCGAATTGTGACGGACAGACGGACACACGATGTCTACCACATTTCCACTGATTGAGTTGCTCGTTTCAGTAACATGCTTTGCACTAGACGTATTAATTTTCCACCTAGAATCAATAAATAAGACAGCATTTTCCAGCTACAACGAAGTACATCTGGATTACATTCGCTGTTCCTTTTTGTCCTTACCAGTGTGAAATGCGAATATAAAGCACATTATTGGTAATTCAGTTGTATAGCCAAAGACTAGATTTCATTCATGTTGTTGATGAATATAAATAACATCTTTTAAAAAAGAAACTAGGATCTATTTGCAAGAACACTGTTTTGGCTGTGCATATAATGCATGCCAGCACTGTGCTGATTGTACCCCTGCTATGTTTCGGCGCGTTAGAAATTGTACTTTTATTGTTATTATTTTTTATACCCTCGGTATCAAGGATCCCGAGGGATTTGGAGACAAAAATTACAATCTGAAAATGCAAGGAGTGACACTTAAACCGGGCAGTCATCGTCAACAAAAGAGTCGTGAAGTAACACACAATTAAAACGCTGCACTAAGACTGATAGACGCTGAAACAAAAAAGGCAGGCTCACGCTCGTCGCCTGTCTGTTGGGCTATTTTCTTTCCAATAGCCACCAGGAAATGAACAGCCGACTCATTGGCAGCGCCAAGAGTCTCCACCGCAATCGGCTGAAAGTGGTAGTCTGCTGTGAGCCCCGCATACTTGGCAGTTTTGTTCAATGCCGCCATCTCCGCTGTAGAAGATGGTTCCTGGGCCGCCGAGGCTATATAAGAGTCCGCCGATATTATTATTATTATTAGTAGTAGTAGTAGTATTTGCTGTATATAATTATTAGATTTAGACTCATATGCGACCCAGTTTAAGTCTCATGTCCACACGATATCAGTTAGAAGGGTTATGTCCAAATGCGTTCCTGTACTATATTACGGCTCTGAATGTTGCCCAGTCTCTAAAAGTCAGTTCAACTCGCTAGAATTTTCTCTCCGTGGATCTTTTATGATAATATTTAATACTCGATCTAAAGAGATTGCTAATTACTGTATGGAAATGTTTAATGTTCAAAATCCGCACTATACTATAACTAAACGTAAATGCAAGTTTCTTTCTAGCATAATGTCATCGAAAAATGTACTGTGTGAACTCTGTCGAGAGTCTGCCGAAAAGGAATTGGAATTGTGTGCATATCCGTCTAACTGAAGTGTTTATGTAGTATAATTAAGTGATCGTTTATTTAATTTATTTAATTTATGTTTAATTATGTATGTTTAATTTTTACTTTGCTACCACATGTGTGGTGAAATAAAGTTGTGTGTATAGGTAAATTCGCCAGTCATTGTCGCTGTCTACTAAGCAATGGCGTGATGCTTGTCTCTATTTGAAGCAAGCTGTGAACTTACGTCCAGGCCCAGTGTTATTAGACGGCAGACCACGCTTCCTCCATAATCTATCGTTACGTTTCCGGTTTTTATACCGGCACCAAATTATTCTGCATGCTGACAGAGACACAACGGTGCGAATGACTTGCAGCCGCGCCCAGATCGCGGTAATCGAACCCGAGACGTAGGCCTAGTCGTGACCTCAAGTCAGACGCCACCACACCACTTGAGGCGTTTAGGGTAGGCAAAACATACAGAATGGGAGCAATGTCGTTCGACTACTGAAATGAAACCAGCGCACGTGGTCTACAAATTAATGAAAGAAAGATGGTCAAACAACTGGTGCAGTAAACCCGTAGCATGACGTAACTCGACGTTCAAGCCCGATGGTGACCTCTTCTCCCGCCCCCTTTAAAGTTCTCTCATCTCCTTTCCCTTACATCTAGCCAGAAGGTCTGTGGGGCGTTGTAAGCCTCACAGCAGTTCCAGGCTGAGCCAGGCGGCCAACGTTTTTCAGTTACTACTAGTCCTTAGGGTGCATGTTTTGCAAATAACGTCCTTGCCGTGTATTTTGACCACGTAAAAGAAAACTATGCTAATCATCGCAATGGCAAATGAAACTTAGTTAAGGATGTCACGAGATGACACCTATGTTTAAGCATCACAATTGTATAGGAGACATGGCAAACGTGTGCTTTCTAAAAATAAAATGCATGATATAATAATTAATTTCTTGTCAGTTGAACAGCTGGTTGTACATTGCACCTCTGTGCATGAGTATCACTGTATTTTTATTTTTATTATACTACACCTTGTGTACGATCTTATAGTAACAACAGACTATGTTTATGGTTCCGATGTTTTAATATCAAAACTACTATGCCTACAGTGTCGTAGCTGACGTTGATATCATCATAATACAAGCTCTCTCTTGTGAGAAGCGTTTATTTCTGTAGAATATATCAGCTGATAGATTTAATAACGAAAATATACCAACATCGTCACGGTATAACATGCATATCGAATATACGTACAATTTGGCGTATACAAAATAAAATTCTGCTACGATCGTTCAATACGACGCGACTCCGACGCGATTACTTGATACGTACACCGTACATCGACAGCAGTGTCAAGATACCGTCATACCGTCCCTTGCTACAAAAATAAACACGCAATTTCATCCTTCATGTCAGCTCGACGAAATGTCAACAAACTTCTCCTGTCTGTTCCGTTCTGTCGTTTTCTGTAATATCAGCGTCGTCGTCGTCGTCGTGGACGTATGCGTCGTTCTTACTAACGTAAACCCACCGATTAACCCATTTTATCCCAGTGTTTCCAAAATAGCTAAACTATTATTCAGGCATTCGATGCCAGGCCGGCTAACCGACCATGTTTAGTTTTTGACTTTCGGACACTCTGGCGCTCAACGCCAGAGTGTCCGAAAGTCAAAAACTAAAAATGGTTCGTTAGCCAGCCTGGCATCGAATCACTTAATAGTAAGCAGCTGTTTTGGGAACAATGAGCTAAAATGGGTCACATTATGGAGGTTTTGAAAGGCTATGGACAGAAAAGACAGCAACGAAGGGCGAGTGATGAGTAGGGAAGCACGTAATTTGATATAATTTAACCACCATGTAGCAGTGATATTTCCGTTAACTGGAACCGAAACTGAAACTACACAAAAGTAAAAGAACTGCAATAGAAGTTAAGTTACACAGAATAATATTACTGCTACGTAAACTGGTAAAATGTAGTTAAAAGAATACTGAGAAGACCATCGCGATTAAAATAACACAGCCATCACGTGTGTTTGTATAGACTGCTATAGCAAACAACAATAACAACAACGTGTGTGTGATTTTAGCTTTGAAGTGCGACTTATTCAAAGGATGAGTAGACAACCGAGTTCAGCCTTGTTGAGCAATGCCAGTAAGATCTAAGTTCCATGTTTACAAAACAACAACAACAACAATATGGCGGCGATGACGACGACGCCTTTCAATTACACATTTGCCGCAATTCACATCTGGAAACTGTTCACGCTAGTCTTATGACAACGTAACACAATGTGTTCACCAATAACCTACATGTACGATACGAGATGGTACACGAAAGATATATCATTATACAGCAATATGACGAAAGGTACACCTGCCGTTACGTTGGTACAGTACAGCACAGCGAGGACGTCGAAGGATGTGTCAACGGCCAGCGTATAGCGTCCACTTCATATTCAACGTGGCGCCATCGCTGCAGCGTCGAACTGTGCTAAGTTTTCAGTGTTAACGAAAACGCTAAGCCAAAAGTGAGCGACCATTTTGCCGGTACCAGAATCATTGTTGTCCGCTACCGATACATTGGTTCGGTTAAGCAAAAGAATGAGGAATTAAGCATTTTAATTGGTACAGGCTTGCAAAATAACGTGCAGGAAACCGCTACTGAAAGTCACCATGGTATATGTTTAATTAATATAATCAATAATTAATTCAGTTATTATTAACACAGCTATCGTCACGAAATGCGTTTAATCAAAATCAAACCCAATGCCTGACGTTTTGCACTGTTATGCCACATGTAGGCCTACGTAATAAATGAATAATGTAGCCTACTATAGAAATAATAATAATAATAATAATAATAATAATAATAATACATATGTACTGGTTGGCTGTTATTCGTTTTTATCTTAAACTATTGATTTTCAGTTTTTTCCACAACCTTTCGCTTAAATTTTTCTGCGCCGCACGATGACGCAAGTGTGTGGGCTGTTTCGAGTACAATTTCCTCGTCGTCATGGCGACATGGGTGAGACAACCGGGCGGCTATCAGCTAAATTGTATACTCGATGTTTGTTGTTATGTTTTAGAGAAGTCTTTCGTGAAGTTTCAAAATTCACAGACCGACTAACGGATCGCAAATGAACTGTAAACTATCAAGCGGAATTTTATACCCGAGTCCGTATTTTGTTGCGCGTACAATACTGTTGACAAGAAAATAAGCTTAATAATATGTAATTAGAAGAGGTCACACAATAGATTTAATGCCATTATGCATTTGAGGTAAACGACGATGGGATTGCAATGGTCCACTTAAACGTGTCAAGTCTGTGCTGTTATTTACACTGGACCCGCAGCCCACTGTATTGTTGGTCCCGTCCGTTCCATATAACTATATAAGCAAAACAGCATATAACAATTTGTAAAAATACCTTTATAGCGCCACGGACGTGAAGTTGAAATTTATTCATACATGAATCAGCCGTCGTCAGTGCACTGACTCATCATCATCATCATTATTATCGTTATAATTACTATTATCATTACGACTGACTCGACCGTCAGTGTTTCCTGCGACTACAACCATCACAACGGCTACTACAACGCATTCCAACAACAACTATACACGTCATGCGTGGCTGCGTCAGTTGAAAAACAACAACGACATTATCAGCAACATATTTACGTACGACATCGCATAATCACACTTCACCAACATACGAAGTCGGACACACCAACACTCGTAAATGTTTATACACTGCAACTTCGAGCAGGGCGTCGGCTGCTCGTTCAAAATCATCATAGCTCTGTTCAACAGCCGAACACAAAGTTTGGTCGTTGCTAGTGGCGCCACCTACGTCGAGACAACAACGAAAATTAGCAAACAACAGCGCAATAACAAGGTACAACAATTAGTTTCAAGTTTTGCCGTCATAACGTGTCAGTCTATGTACAACGTAACCAATCAAGAGTCGTCGATGATCTTGCCTCTGAGTTAGGCGGTCTGTCTTGACTGCATGATGTACACTAAGTTGTTACGTCCGACACGTTTGGCGGGGTACTGTGTTGATCCGTATTTCCTTGTTTGTCTGTCTGTTAGCAGAATAGCTCAAAGTCGATTTTCGTGAAATTTTGGGAATAGGTAAGATTACAGAGCAAAGACGAGTTAACTAAATTTTGAACGGCTACGGTTTACCAATTTTTGCCCAGAGTTCCAAAATGGGGACAGAGGTTAAGCGATTCGATACCAGTCTGGCTAACCGATCGTTTTTAGTTTTTGACTTTCGGGCAGCTAGAATCCGTGAAATACTGTAGCTATTTTGGAAACACTGAGCTAAAATGGGTTGAGGTTATTGGTTAGGGTTAGGGTTAACGCACCCGCTGCTGGTCGCCGGCAACGAGAATAAAGGAGAGGCATGTACTCTACCGAAGGCCGTCTAGTTCCGAGTGCGTCAGCGATGTATGTTCTATCTGTAGCCACTCTCCATAATCTCATAAAAATTCATTCACAGTGTTTTCGGTAACGGTAGTAACAGACTGGCGAAGAAGGACATGACCTAATCTTATTACGTCGCTCTTTCGGCGAGATAATGGGATTGTCGTATGTGCTGTGTCATATTAGGCGAAGAAAAGAACTCCGAATAGCGTGTGAAGAAGAAAAAAAACATATAACAGGAGACGTGAGCGTCGTCATTATGGACGTGTTTATTGCGCTAACGACGTTCTAGTATTGACAGTTTGTATACTGTACTTCGACGAGGCACGTACACTGTATGCTATTCAACCGGAGCTTGTCAGCCGTTCTCGGCGACTCGTGCTTGTTCTGCACATAGAACGTGTCTCGGCAAAGAACAAGCTGAACTGCTGAAGCGTGTTTTCCACTAACTCTAGACGGACGCTCGGGAAGAGATGCAGACGCACAAATAACCGCACGGAGAGCATGTCAGACAGCGGGCGACATGTCGCTTGATGGGGCAGCTGTTAGACTTGCACAACTGCACGAAAATCGCATTTGAAAAGGCTTGCAATGAGCCAATAAGCTTGAAGGTCACTCAAGGTTACCGGAAATGACGCTATTCGGTAGGCCATGTTAGTGCTGTACAGCAACAATGTCACTACTTGCACCGTTTCCGATATATTTTCACTTTTACAGCGTATGTGAATGCTTATGACCTTCAGAAGTCCTTCGGCATTAGCATGACATTTAATACTGTAGTCACGTATGACTTCTGATTCCTGTTAAACATATCTGAGCGAATGTATGAGATATTTTCTGACGCATGGCAGTTAGAAAATTTTCAAACATTTAAAGTGAGTAAGTGACCTTCACGGTCACTCAAGGTCACTAGTTGAAAATCGCCGATTTTAGCACCCGCTAGTATTTGGCTCCCTCGTTTGCGGTAACCCCATTGGAATTTCATCAAATGCCTTGTCGCCAGAAAACTGGGGCCATATAGGGTACTGTGCAACGTCGATTGCTTGGTCAGTCGTTCACAACAGCATCGTGTGGCAGACCGATGGACGGACGGACGGACGGACGGACAGAATTGCTCTATGTGTATCGCACTCAGTACTTTGCGAATTTAAGGACAACAGTATTAAATTAACGGCCCCTCGTCTGAGTCACAGTGGCCAGTTTTCTATTTTTGGGACCTCATGTAGTCCTAAGCGTATGTGCACGTAAAATTTACATACTGGCAAACGAACCGAATCAGATCTGTCTAACAACTCATGCCAATATGTTCCGCTTAACCCATTTTTGTCCAGAGTTCCAAAATGGAGACAGTGACTAAGGGATACGACGCCAGGCTGGCTAACCGACCATTTTTAGTTTTTGACTTTCAGACACTCTGTCGCTCAACCCTGAGCGCAAGAGTGCCAGGAAATCAAAAACTAAAAATGGTCGGTTACCCAGCTCCGTATCGAATCCCTGAATTAGTGTAGCTATTTTGGAAACATTGAGCTAAAATGGGTTAAGCTTTACTCACAGTACTCGACAAAAAAGAAACAACATCATTATTACGGTTCAGCTCTATACACCTCCGAACGTTACAGCGCAATAAAGTTTCTTTTACTTAACTTACTGTAAACTTGCGTTACTTCAAACAATAAAGATACGAGACAAACGTTTCGTAAACAGTTAATCACCAAGAATAAAATAAACCGAACGCAATACCACAATCTTGACAAGAAACAAGAATGCCAGAGATCAAGTTAAGACAAGCCATGTAAATAACGTCAATGTAACGAATTATAATGTTTCCTTGTTATGTAGGCTATACTGCGATCTGAAATTTTACAATTCGCGAATGCTGTAGAACTGCGTAAGTTACATATTTTATCATTGATATTTTGTAAAATAATACAATAGATATCGACGAAAACTATTTTGCTATAAGCCTATATGCAGTCAACAGAGAACCATTGCTGGGTTTAAACTGGGAAAACTGAAAATACCGCACCATCACTGCGTTTAGGAAATACAACAGTATTTAACGTTCCTACATTGACTTCGCACATACATTCGTCATTACTAAATAGACGTCTACATCACAGCTCGCAGTATTTATGGCGATTCAGCGTTTTGTAATTGGACAGTGCCTTCTGCTTGTTTTCGGCAAATGACTAATATTTATCTCGACAAATGCATTGCTGCGTAGCATGAACGTGATCGGTCAGGCTACGTATTGGATAACACATGCACAACACAGCGAAATTTCCATTGGAAACAAATCCCCTTGGGACTGACAGATGGACACATGGACAGACGGCGTGCAACGCATAATGGAGCCTACTACGAGAGGAGAGCTTCATGACCAACAGCGCCTCAACAGTATTGCTCTTAAGAATATATTGACACTGTTATGAACAGCAGTTGAATTGCTTGCTGCAGACGGTTCTATGATAATCCTACTGTAATTTGTCACAGAACTGAACAACGCGGTTTTATTTAATAGAAATCTGCCGTAGCTACTGCGGTAAATAAACCATCCTTTGAAAGACCAACCAGTCAAGATAGACGACGGTGCAGCGTTTTGACGTCTGGCGGTTTAGGGATGCACGTTACGATGACAGGCCCTGTTACTGCAGACAGCCCCTAAATCTAATTAAATTGAAATTAATTACAAATTAATTAAGGTTAACCCTTTTGTGTGACGGTTCTTTTAGTATGTTATGATTTTTACAGTATTTTTCGGACAAAGTGCACATAATTATGTTACAGGCGTTTTGCTGCTGTATGAATGTATCTGGCCTAATCGTGCTAGATAGAACTGGTCGCCTTTACTGCGATATTCGTCATTAACGCTTTGACTACTGTACTAATAACAGTGCCATATGGAATAATCTGAAGTTGGTACTTCCGTCCTTCTCGTTGTACGAAAAGTACCAACCCACTCACCGATTCCAGTTCACAAATCAAATATTGCTGCATATTGGCGGGCGCTTTGTTGCGAATAATTGTGTACCGACACCAGCTGCGCACGTACATCATGCCACCAAGCCATCAGACGAACGCATCAAACTTTCATCGAATTTTCTATGCGTTATTTATTTGCCTAATTTCACTTATTTGGCGGCAGGCAGTTTTACACAAACTACCACGACGTAGCCGTACAGCGCTCCACCGGGGTCCTCCTCGTCGAGAAAGTTTGGCTCAGCGCTCATTGGACTCTGCCGCTCTTCTACTATCTGGTTGAGACTTGTGTGACGTATAGTTCAATTCTTCTAGAATAGCTCTTCATCAACATCAGTCCACTTGCTCTGTGGCCGTCCAACTTTGTTATTTCCATCCAAAAAATGGAAAAACGAACAATTTGATCTTTCTACTGTCAGTCGTTCCGAACAGTTGTAGTGTTTTCGTCATCACTTCCTGCAGTCGGTTCTCTTTGGCTGCGTTCTGTTGTGTGACATTTCCTCTCAAATGCCAGTAACTGCACTTCTGAATCATTCGTCAATACTCATCTTGCACACACATACAGCTGCATACTCTCCTCGCTGACTTCCTTTTCGACGACTTTTACCGCGCGACGCTATGCTATTGCGGTATATGCTGTCGTCGTGTGTCCGTCCGTCTGTCTGTCCGTCCATCTGTCTGTCCTTTCTGTCCGTCACACGCCGGTATTGTACCAAAATGGCTAAACGTAAGATCACGCAAACAACGCCGTACCAGGGAGTCTAGTTTTCTGGCGCCAAAGATCTCGGCGAAATTCCAACGGGGTCTCCCCTAACGGGGGCTCCTAAGAGGTGGGGTAGGTTAAAATCGGCAATTTCAACAAATATCTCGCTTTGTCTTAGAAACGGTGCAAGATAGGGACATAGTTACTATAAAACGCTAATAGGAACTCGTTTGTTCTCTATCGAATGATGTTATTACCAGTGATCTTGAGTGACCTTAACTACCCACAAATCACCCCATTTTCGACATTTTGTATTGCCTTCCATGTCTTCGTAGTGAGTGGACATAGAGACTTGCTAATTTGGTAGGTAGGTTGACGGTAGCAAGTGCTAGCCCATGGATGGCAAACCATCCCTGAAAGGGATGGTTTGCCATCCATGGGCTAGCACTTGCTAGCTAGCACTTGGTACACGTGAACCATTTAAATTTCGGTGGGCATCAACCATATGAATTATCATGTCGATTGTCTCAGGTGCTGTCAACTTAGCTGGACGGTCAGTGTGGTAAACTGGTGACGTTCGTCAGTCACTGACCGTCGACATCTGCTTACAACACGGTGGGCGTGAGGCAGTGCGTCGCGAGGGTATGTCAGCGGCAGCGGAGACTTGTTCTACATGTAGTCGAACTGAAATGTCGCTCTTGCAATATATTAGTAAGACCAAATCTCACATATATTCCTAAATCTGTAAATCGTTTAACGTTTTCAAGCTCAACTCCTGTTATAATCTTCCTTTCTCTAATGCTGCATTTGTTTCGTCTTGTAATCTTGTCTTACTTTACATCTTGAGTTAACCGATTGTTCTAGTCTTTCTAACTTTGCTTCAATTTTCTCGATCTTGTCCATATTATCTGTAAATGTGAAGTTAGTTAATCTAACTGAGGTGATTTGTTCTTTTGATATGTGTAACTCGAACAATCGCTTAGCTCTTGCGAGTAGAAATGAAGTTATGAATTGGAAAATGAGTATGGATGGCGTAATATTATAGCGGAAGACAAGGCAGTCATGTATGGAACCGCGTTAATGTGTTCTCACATTTGTCTCCACAGATTGATGCACAACGGATTGACGACAGCGAGAACAGACTAAGAAAAGTTAACCCAAGTAGTCGGGAATCACAGCGGGGCGTCAACAACAGGACTTGTTTGCGGAAGATCTCACATGATTACGCGTCTACGCCAACAACGCACCTGCTGATGACCGTAGTCACCACAACGGCCACAATCATCCACCAGCGTCCGCAGCCGTTACCATGACGACACGACGCCAACTCGACAACGCAGTATTTGCTCTGGAGTTAGTCGCGGTGACATGTGATGTCCGTCCGCTTGTACTACTCCAGATCAGTTTCACACGACTGCTCAACACAGAGGCGTACGAGGTTCAGCTGGCTCAGTGAACCACGGCATCTGATTTACAGGTGCCCCAAGCGCCATCAAAGAA
>Ga0209363_1001009_pt1 | contig 12604 bp, 9 predicted proteins | sample WorMetexBAHAMAS3_FD_187385 | JGI IMG/M metagenome (GOLD analysis project Ga0209363, IMG submission 187385) | Marine gutless worms symbiont microbial communities from Max Planck institute for Marine Microbiology, Germany - Inanidrilus exumae... | ecosystem: Host-associated > Annelida > Digestive... | reverse complement strand
CATAGATACTGTTACAAATTAGTTTACAGTGTGATATATTTTGCATGTGAAAACCAGTGACCTCAACGTACGACACAGTAACATTTTTATAGTCTTCGACTGATAATGATCTCGTGAACATATATGCTCAGATGTTCCTATGATAATGCTAAACGCTTATTTTACAAAGCATTTAATGCAATTTTTGGAAAAGTTGGGTGCCTTGCCTCAGAAGACGTAATAATTCAGTTACTCAGGACCAAATGTTTACTCTTATTATATTACGGGCTAGAAACATGCACGGTAACAAAAGCTCAGACTACGTCGTTAGACCGCTTCAGAAAAATCTTTTCAACAAGAGACCAGATTGTAGTTCATCACTGCTTGGCATTTTTTGATTTCTCTTCTGTTTCTGAAGCAGTAAAATGTAAACAACACAGGTTCTTTCAACGATATCTGATGTCAACTAATTCATTATGTGTGCTATTTGGTGATAAGGCTACTGCAGTTATGAATAGTGGTATAGGTATTTAGTATTTTGTGTAATATTGTGTTATTTATTGTGAGATGTTCAGTGTGTGTGTGCGCATGTGTATTTCCTGTTGTTTTTTTCTCTACCGGAAATGGTGAATGAAGTTGAATATATATGGCAATATAACGATGAGTTGGTGTCGTGAAGTTCGATTAACTGAGACCGACACTGTTGTTTTGACAGTCGGTGTTGTGAGAAGAAGAGTTGTGGTAATCGCAATGAAACGCCGTCTGATCCCGTCATCATCGACAGGTCAGTCCAAACGGTGTCTGGTCAAGTCGTACCCAGGTCAACTCGTACCGCGGTACGACTTGACTGATGGGTACGAGTTGATTTGTAATCGTCCAAACGTATCTGTAGTGCTTTGCATTCAGCGTAAATATCTTACCCAGTTAAGAAAGCGGCTGTGAATGCCATGCAGCTCAAAATAATTCGCTCACGATATGCAGCATGGATTGATAGTACGCGGTAGTAGGCTAAGTTGCTTTTACGGGCACCAGACGAATATGTAAAATTTCGCATAATGTGTCCAGTAACTATTTAAGTAAACGCATTTACTACGGTACATGTATTGTACATGTAACTTAAGCGGTGAAAATATTATCTTTTTTTCCAAATTAATATCATTATCATCATCATATTTAATTTCAAAACAAATCCACGGAAAAAATATAAATACAACACAGGCAAGCCAGAAAATCCAGGGATCATCACTATTAGTGTAGCAACGGTAATGCTAAGTGAGTAGCACAGTGATTTGATTCTAAAGTTTTTGTTTTTAACGAACGCACATATTGTATGCAAGCGCAATATGTGTTATCACAATTACGTCTGTTGATGTCTGTTCGCGTCGCAAGCCTCGTCACAACAATAAAGAAATGTCATCAGACTTATTCTCCGCCTGGTAGCTCCGACATTTTTAATTGCTACTACTAAATCACAAAATCAAAATTCTAACGATGTGTCACATTTAACAAGAACGTAAAAATGTAGGTGCAATAGATTTCGACAATTATGTTGTTATTTCTCGGAAAACGTTATTGTTCGCACGCAAACTCACACAACCGACTAACTGCTCTATCTGGACCACTAAACTGGTCCGTAAGAACTAAACGGATATTCAAATTACTTCGAAAATCACGAAACATTTGCCCATTTTTACCAACACTCTATACCGGCTTTTTAGCAACCAGGTATACCCGACCACGGCATATACCGGTTGCTTTTTGCAATCTCCGGTGGCGCAAATCGCAATAAATTAATTACCAGTTTTACGCAAACTAATTTCGTTACAACCAGTTTTAAAGCCACGCGACCTCAAAAACTGTCGCCCATAGGAACGACTGGCCTTCTGGGCATGAATAGGCATTACTGTGTCGACTGAATTCACTGTAATTCTACCGGGTCGCTTATCTCAGCACTTTCTGAGCTCCTGTTCGTCAAGTCACAAGTGTAGTCAGCATAGTTTAACCTTCGCACAAACTGTTGTCGTACCCCGATCATCCGACTACTCCGACTACATTTACAACACTTGACCGTCACTGTCGCAAACGGTGAGGACAATTACGACGATTTCATGGACTGTCGTCGTCGATTGTCATGTAGAGTTAACTTAGGATATATTTACGGCTGCGGCTGCAGCTGGCATAGACGTTTCATCTTGATGCACATCTTCTTGATTGGCAGCTGATAGGACTTGTAGACTACCGGTATACGTCTTTAAAGAAGTCTATCTGCCGTACAGGTCTTTTATCGAGTCGACTCTTGAAACAGTTTATGGACTGAGCATCAACATATTCTTGTGACAGACTATTCCACCTGTTGATAACCTTTTGAGAGAAGAAGAACAAACGTGTATCACAGTGACTATATTTATTCATCAATTTTCAATTATGTCCTCTAGCGGTTGAGGTATCTTCGGCCTTCTTGAAAAATTGTGACCAAGGAGTGGATAACAATCCCTTTATAATTTTAAATGACTCAATCAAGTCAGCTGTGTTCAAATAACTGAACTTCTTGTTCATAAAAATCTTATGGACATGTGGACATACATAAGAACATTAAACATGTTTATTTAGTCACTTCAAGCGAAGAATATACAAGCTTGTATATTCTCTGCTTGAAGTTCATATTTTCCACCCTTGGTTCTAATTTTAATCCATGACCATCATTTAAGACGTCCATTTATCAGTTGTTATACAAAAGCTATTTTCAGATTTTGTATTTTACCGTACATAAATCAGTTAATGACTGATCAGAGTAGACATGCCCATGTGGCCCAGTGGTTAAAGCACTCGGCCGCCATGTGCAGTAGAGCGTGACGCGCTCAGTGGCCGCGGTGTTCAGGGGCGTCCGCATACCAAAGAATTATTTCTAATAATTCCTATGTACTTGATGAACCGGGAGATAATCCCAGGCAGGAAAAGAGGGTTCGACGGTGTCCTCTATAACTGTAACCGTTGCTGACGCCTTGATTAGCAGCGTCAACGTGTTAACCGCGTTGACGTGAGCCGAAGCAGATAGACGTGACAAAGTCCACGGACTGGCGCTGAATAACTTGGCTGTGTGTGTGACTGACTGAACTCAGACGGTCTGCTTAATCGACAAACTGCGCCGCGGTTGGTCACCGATCCGTTTCGTACCAAACACGACGCCGACGGACTAATGTCATTAGGCGGCGCCAACATGGCTGGCGTCATAGCGTGCGGTCGATTGGCTTGAGATGAAGACAAAAAACAGACATCACCACCAGCAGTAACAGCATCAACCGTGTAGTATATGAGAAATTGTTCTGACTAAAAGTAGTCGTCGACTGTCAGTCACAAATAATGGCTTGACACAACGCAGTGGAGAAATGCCGATAAATTGACACTTCGAATAAGGTCATGTGACTTGTGTTAATGGCCGCGAAAAATCGATGCAGAATTAGACAGTAACGCAGTGAAGTTGCGTACTGTCGAAATATAGGTCTACATTCATCTTTACTCACGGGATAACAAAATAACGACATGAAAGAAAATACAAAAACAAAGGAAGGAAGAAAAACCGAATTGAACTCAACTATGCAATAACACAACTGGGATTATACCAATAATTACTTGCAACGTTTTCCAACCAGCTTAGTTGTGTTATCAAGAAATAACTTCTATGTTATAAAAAGAAATACTTGAAAAGCGTTTTTAATCCTTTTAGCAATACTGTGCAAAATCTACAGCTTTTTGGCTTTAACTAACCGATCATGATCTTAATGATGTTGCATGTGTACTTCAATCAGTCGGCTACATTTATAATCATTTAGTAGTTTTAAAGTCACTGTTTAAGCACGTCTTGTAGAATAGCGTGTTTGGCGCCTTTATTCCGATTTCCGAGTCGTATCATGCTGTTGTCGAGTGATGGGCACTAACTAATCAATCAATCAACTCCCTTTATCTCTTCGTCAACCTCATTCAGGTACCAGTTACTCCATTTCCGACTCACCTATTCCTTCACCCATCACTTCTTACTTTTCTGCCGATTTTGCTGTTTTTGTCAGTAAAATTCAACTTCTGTTGAAAGAAGTCTGCTGCAAAGTTTCTGTGTGTCAAAACTTCCAGAGGCAATGTTGTAGCTACATCATTCCTCTATCTAATGGTCTATAGATGGATTGCGGGCGACGTTCCCATCTACCTATAAGTTGCGCTCAAAGTGACCCACCCTCAGAAAACACCGATTTTGACAAATTTTGTTTAACAGTGCCTCATCCGTAGGAGCTAGCAAAATGTTCAATTATCACTAATAGAAAGTCGACAACGCGCTTTCCATCGAACCATTGATGAACCCTGTACGTTACCCTTAAGTCCCCCAAAGGGTGGCTCAAAACGAGAATTTTTACATTTGTCGTTGACTTTCGTAATAATCTTCGTTGCAGGTAATCGCAGACACTTTAAATTTGGTATGCAGATTGATCATAGCAAGTCCCAGCCTATTATTATTCTTTATTACGCCACTAAGGCAGCAGCACACAAACACAATACAGTCATACACAATACATAAGACAATAAGAGCAAAAGCACCATCTTCGTTGAAACCTAACAGAAGTCCATAAACATGAACACAGTCTATTAAAGCCTAATTAAAGTCCATACATCCTGAGCAGTAACACATTAATGACCATGACACACTGTCTCTGAAACAAAATGTGTCCCAGGTGTGCAATTTTAACTCGCGTTTTGAACGTAGCAATGACTGAATGTTAAATTTAGACAATAGTGTCTGTACATAGTCTACTTTCTGGTGCGAAGAAGCACATTAGAACCGTGACAGGCGTGGCGGTCAAATCAAGAGTCGGACGACAGTCAAGCGGACGGGCGACAAACTGTCCCCGAAAGGGGCAAGGTCACGTCACGAGATCCACTTTTAATTTCAAGGCTTTAAACATACCTCACGAATAACTGAAGCTAGAATCGTTAAAATTCTTACACATGTAGGCTATGTCTATTGTTACCTACAGGACGACATATCACGCACTAAATGGGCGTGGTTAAGGTCACGTGATTGCTTTAAAATTTTGCCGTTTGCCGTGATGCACCGCGTCGCGCGCGTTCGTCAGCGACAGCTGACCTACTTGTAAATATAGTTAAACTATGGTTTTAAGTAAACTATTTTATTTAAGTTAAACTAGTGGTCTAACTAAAAAATAGTTAGAATATTAGTTAGTAACTTTTTAGTTAACATTGCCCGTCACTGCTTTTGTCCAGCGGTCCACTAGACGGCATACAGCTGGCTAATTACGTTAGACGACGCTTGACCGGCGTCCGACTCTTGATTTGACCGCCACGCCTGTCACATGTACGCTCCTTACATCGTACCATCGGTGAACCACTCGACCCAGTCACGTTTTGATGCCGATGCATTGATTGTGCATGCGCGAACGGCTTCTTTAGAATTGGCGCTTGCAAATATCATTAAACAGCCGACCGAAAGTTGATACGTATCATGTGACCATATCGGCACGGCTCGGACGGGTCGTCACGGCGCGTGTGTCGACGACCTGTGGCGTGTTTTAACAAAATGTCGCCCTAACGGGACGCAACACTAGTGGCCCGCCGTGGAGTGTCGGCCGCCCGACCGCCCGCGCGCCCGGCGGCCGTCCCACCCGCCCGCCGGCAGTGTTACAGACGACGACAGACGACGACGACATGAATGGCCCGGACAACCCCAAAAATTCCAAAAATACCCTCCCCTTGGGGGATCTGCACGTCCATCTAATACATGGTTCCGTGGGCCCACCCGAATCTTCGATCAGTTCAACCGTTTTTGCACAGCGCACCGTAGAGTGTCGCATTACTTTACATTGGACCGCTAAGTTTTCTTCTAAAAACTGTCCCTTCCCCTTGCGGATCGGATCCCTTATTTAACACAGGGTACCTAAGGCTTACCTGAGTCGTCAACCCAAACGGCATCTCGATCGGTTTAGCCGTTTTCGTATAGGTCGTATAGGTTCCAAATGCTCTGCTGTACAATGCTTCATCATTGCAGAATGAAACCCTCAAAATTGCCCCACTAGTCTTCCCCTTGGGACTTCGTCAACACGCCGGAGGATAATCGAGCTACGGCGATAGGCAACATGTGCAAAACAATAATCGCGCGTGTGGTTCGGGAGATATGCTCGCGGACAGACAAACAGACACACACACAGATGTGCTCATTACAATAGTCTTCGCTAGAAAAAAATATGAAGTATACCTGATTAAAGTCCAGATTTATTTCAGCTACCGTGTAAGGGTGATATAAAATCGGCGCGCAGGAAAAGAGAGAAATGTGTGTTTTGTAATAATTATCTTTAGCAGCGAGGGCAGTGAAACGCGGCGGTAACGACACGCATAAATCTCTGTGAACTGATGAACGTCGTCGTCGTAGTGCTGCTGCTGATGATGATGATGATTTCCAGTCGCCGTCGTCGCTCGTTAAGCCGACCTAATCTCAGCGACGTACCTGGTGACGTCACGGCGTCAGCGATGACGTCGGACGTCACGTGACGTGACACGTGAGCGGGTGGGCGTGGCCGCCGCGTGACATGACAACGAACAGGCGGCGATGGATTACGACGACAACGATGCGTCTCGGAGATGACGTTGATGTTTCAACGCCTCGGACATCTTCATCCTGCTACGGACGCTGCTGCTGCTGCTCATCCTGACAACAAGGCGCTGCCAAGGACGCCGTCGGCATGCTGACATGGCATTTGTAAATACGACACACCAGTCCAGCGTTAATGGTCCACAAAACGTTTTGATGAAGCGACGTCTAAAGTAATATGGCATCGTTTGGAGCGTCGTAGAACACTGTCTGATTTTGTGATTAATCTTGCCACAAAAAACGGCATTTTCAAATAGCCACGCGTAATTCTAGATCGTTGATAACTCTTGTCTACAATGTTCATAACGGCTGGCTTCACATTTTGTTAATGACGAGATGTTTTCTCCAGTACAGTTGGCATTGGAGTATTCAGCCCGTCGCTCGTTATGACTCTGGGATCGACTCGGTACGTTTTGATCATTGTTAAGTTCATTTGTTCTCGATGAGCGTCGAGCTCGCCATTGCGCTAGTCATTCGTCGTTCGTTAATCAAAAGCCTCTGTGTGTGTGCGCGCGTGCGTGCGTGTGTGGTCCAAGGCTCGCTCCGCTCTGTCAGCATCATACGTCTTATTACTAGCGAGCGGTGCGTGGCTGAGGTATAGGCCTCAACATACGACACAACGCCAATCGCCGCTGTACGATACGACACAATATATCATTATCGTACACCCAAAGCTGACGGGTCGCCAGAACTTTGAGTCTACGGAATGGAACAGTAACAGGATAAGAAGCTCAGCTACCGCAGAGAGACCGCGCGACTCGCTATGTTAGCAAATTCGTGCCATGTTTCATACGCTATGGGTGATTTGTCATCTGTATGCTGGTACTTGACATAGCAAACATGTGTACAACATTTGACCACTCTAGCTTTATCCATTCCAGAGATATGGTTTGTGCCCCCCCCCCAAAAAAAAAAATTAAGTGATTCACATCACCTGGCCATGCCCCTTCAGGGATGGTTTATGTTTACCATCCGCGGTTAGCACTTGCTACTATGAACTTTGCTACCAAATTTGAAGTCTCTATCTGTATCCACTACGAAGATATTGAAAGCGATACCAAATATTTAAAATGGGGTAGTTAGGGGTAGTTAGGGGTCACTTAAGGTCACTGGAAATAGTGCATTCGATAGAGCGCATACGAGTTCCGATTAGCGTTCCATAGTAACGATGTCTTTATCTTGCACCATTTTTGAGATATGGCGACATATTGGTCGAAAATCGCCGACTTGGACCTACCCCACCTCAGTTCCTTTGTCTAATTTTATGCTTTTCCCCATTCCCTCCCCTAGTCGCTATCTCTAAATTTACTAAAATTTCGCGACGCAACGCCATAGCGCAGAGACTTGGCCCCTCAACGTGATAGGCTTGGTCCGCCGATGCCTGTCAAGAATGAAGGGCCATTGTCATTGTAACAGTTACCGTATTATATCACTGTATGATGGTCCCATGCTGTGGAGATGCGTGCCATCTCATGTTAAGAGACACGAGTTGGAAACGCTGAAAGTAATGACGCGACGGCTGTAACGTGACTCCAGTCCTGGTGCGAGAGTGAAGTTGCTGTTGTTTTATTTATGCGTTTGCCCGCGGCGCATGCGCGATGACGTCATGCAACGTCATGGCACGCATGCGCCGTCCGGTCAGCAACAGTAACAGCAGCAGCGCAGTTCCTCGATAATCGACAGTATTTTGATCCGAACATTTTTAGACACGACGAACTAGCTTGTCGCTCGTCGTTTTTGCAGGTTTTGTGGGCGCCACATCGTCAACAATCGCGCTACCGTAACGTTTTTATCCGCTCTACGTTTTGCTAGCGCGGTATATGCTATGGCGGGCCCTGCCCCCGTGTCTGTCTGTCACAAGTCGGAATTCTATCAAAGCGGCTGAATCGATCGATCGATCTGGTTTTTGGCAAGGAGGCTATCCTCGGCTTATCCTACATTGACAACGTTGTGTTGGAAGGCAGTTCTGGTATTTCCAAAAAAACTGTACTTTTATCAGGATTTTTTCCTAAAAACTCTTGACTTAGCTGATTGTTTGTTTTCTTTTCGCCACGGCGCGTCGATCGTCGCAAGTGTTGTCGACTTAGATCGACTAACGACCGTCATGAGTTTACCACAGTGAACGTACGACTGTGTTTACAACACGATGGGCGCGACGCAGCACATCGCGAGGGTTCGACTGCGACAGCTGAGGCTTGTCGGAACTCATATAGCCCCGTCCACACCAGCAACAATGTCGAAACAATATTGTCGAATGCTACAAGTCGAATGATTCTTTCGACAAAGTCGAAACAAACTGAACGTGTTGAATTTGTTTCGACTTTGTTTCGACTTTGTTGAAAGGGCGAAATTTCACGAAAAACTTGTTAGAAATTGTTGCCAAAACGGCAACATAGTTGCCAAAAAACGGCAACAATGTCCATGCAACATTCGACTTTGTCTAAAGGAAAATTTTTTTTCAATAAACTCGTTCGGCATTGTTGCCGTTTGTGACAACAAAGTCGAATGTCGCTTCGACAAAGTCGAACGTTGCTTCGATATTACCGGTACTGCTGGTGTGGACGGGGCTTAAGAGCTAACAAGTTTAAATCAGGAACAAAGAAGCTGCTCAATATTCAATTCAATAAACTCGACGGGAGTATAATGTTGATTAGAAACCGTGAACAACAGTCATTGTCACTGAGCAACTTTTTTTGCAATTTTGCATCGCTTTATTGTCATTAAAAACGGTGTTGTAAAACCAAAATAGGCCTAGGTCAACATACACATAGACAGAACAGGCTGAACAATACAAATTGAATCCAGATAAATTGTAATAAATATTTACATTTGTTATTACTCTTATCGTAATTATTGTGCGCAAAATAACCGGAATTTGCGACGTCTGCATACTGTTACTGCTGTCCGATGAACTCAGGAAACGACGTTGACCTGAGACGTTTAATTTCGCCGTGTTCATGTTTTGCGTATGATTGATGCGGACGCTTCAGTTGATACGCTCGCGCATTCGATTAATGATTAATTCGTAAATAATGCAAACACAGTGCGAAGCGCGTTCCTGCGCTGCAGTCGACGACGGCCGTGTCGTGGTGAGAGCGAAGGCAGAGTGGGTCGAACCCATCCGTACAGATAGCCGCATCATGGCGTGACCGAGCCAGAGAGTCGACGAGTGCAGTACAACCAAGTGCTTTGTCGACAGTCACAAATCGCGGCCAGCGGCCGCAGCCGTGCAGTCCAAGCAGTTCTTTACAACGAATCCACGACGAGTGCGCGACATCTTTTTCGCAAAGCGGCTGCCACTCAACGGTTCCGAATATAGCGTTTTTACAGAACATGACACTGTTCCGGGTTGGAAGTGAGCGAAATAGCCGGGAACAGAGAGAAGTTGGCGGCAGGCGGGGAGCTGAGTGGCCGACGAGACATGGTTCTGTCCCTGAGGGACTCGTCGACGGTCGGGCTGATCGTCTCGTGGGACTGCGACCCGACCGATCACCCGACGACCAATCCGTCACCGACACTTTGACAAGGTGCTTCCCTCCTGCTCATGAGCCCTGTCTCGCCGTACCCCGGCTTGCCGGCGAAGACGAGGGAGACATTAGACCAATCAAGACTCGGTCTGCGCCGCAGTACGTGGCATATGACCTGGTACAAGTTATGGAACAACCTCTGTCGTCGCTGGATCGCGCCGCTAATGTATTCCATCAGCGCTCGTCAGCGAGTGGGCGGGCCTGGCGCTGGCGGGTGAGGCCGGATCAGTCAAAGCGAGGTTGAAGAGGAAAATGAACGCGAAGACAATCGTCCAAAGAACTGTTTGTCTTTCGCTATTGACGCCTCGGTCTCGCCTTTTTAGTACTGTTCCGAGTCAACCGGTGCACTTCTAAAATTATTTACGCATCACAATAAGACCCCAAGCCGTCATTACTTAATTAAGACATGTAGTCTGTTTAAATAACGACAGTTGTAACTTGATAGATAAATTGAGCTGATTCGTGACAAAATATGAACTTGCATCGGATACAACCACAGTAGTGGCTCTGTGTTTTCTAATGGAATTGTGACGATGTATAGTTAGTATTCTATTGTAATTTGATTTGTTATTGGCCGGATAACTTTGCTAGGAATGTGACAATACAGACCTAAACGTTTAGTGATTGTAGTTTTACAAGTGCAGTAAAGTCAAGACTTGATTGCACCGAACTGAGCGGCGACTGGCATCAGTAATGTCGGTATCTGCCATGGCTGTCCGTATGGCATCGTCCCCGGACGATCCCGAGTCAATCTGTCCTGACGGCACCCGATTCCCCGGTGGCCGGACACGTACGACGCCGGCGAGGCCGGGCCGGGCCGGGCCGGGCCGGGCCGGGCTGCCGTCGTCGAAGCCAAACCGCCCGGTCGGCAAATGCACAACGCAACGCGCGTGTAATTGTTTATCTTCATCGGCGACGCGCGCCGTCGATTTTAGCTGCATTCGACGATAAATCTCTCGCACGCGAGCGCGGCTTTCTACCTTCGCGTTCGCATCGACTGCTGCTCTTGTCACGGCGCTGCCTGCCAATCAATAAGATTTGTGCAAAAGTACCACAGACTGTACTTTAAATTTCGAACAACTTGTTGTAAAATTCGCGCATTGTTTTTTCGCGAGTTTAAGTTTTCAATTATCAGTTAAAAAATTCCGTAGAAATACGTTAAGTTAAGTCAGCATCAAGGTAGTGCATTAATCTGTGGCTATGGGAGAGTTTAGTCCCAACATGGCAACGATTACAAGACAGTTTTTACCGACGATAGTGTAGCTGCACTTTGACTATCCTATGGACTTCACGAAGATGTTAATCTTAAAATAAACAAACTGGGCATGGTTAGACATTTGGAATATAAAGCGCGAAATTACCCATCACCGCCAAAAAGTTACTATAACAGAAGAATATGGGCTACAACATAAAACATTCAGCATAAAATCATGCAACTTAGCCCGGTCCACACCAGCAACAAAGCAACATTGTCGAAGCAACTGGCAACATTGTTGCTTGTTGCTTCGACATTGTTGCTGGTGTGGACGGGGTTTTATGAAACAGTTTGCCTGAAAGCATGATTGCTTTACGTTGTTTATTATTCATTTACGTTTTAGCGTGACTGCTTGTACTGCATGGTTGAAGAAATCAGCCTCTCAGATAAACTTATAGTTACAATTTCAAAGAACTAAGAAAAGTTGTCCGAATAATCTCACCGCATGTGAGTACGAGTTTGACAATCAATCAGTCACTAAATTAATCGATCACTCAAAATGTTCACTCGTTCTCAGATGCGCATGGTACGACTATACGTACGCTCGAAAAGTTGTGCCTATAAGGTCGATACACACTACCGCGGTATTCACTGATGTCCGTCCGTGTTCACGGTTAGTGTGGACAGGTACCCGCCAACACAGCATGTAAACACGGGTGCCAAAAATAAACATGGGTAGTGTGTACCAACCATAAGTCTGATGTAAATCGCTGTCTTGTCCGCTAATGTTCATGTACTTGATGTCTGTATATAGAATATATTTAACACTATTTATAAACAGGAACATAGATCGAGAATTCGTTACCTCAGCAAAAAAATTCGCGAATTTTAACGAATTTTCCGAAATTAAAAAAAATCGTAAAAATTCGTACAAAAATTCATAATTTATTATCATTTATTTGCCAAGAAACAAGTACAACAAAAGAAGTACAGAAAGCTATTTGGCAGGTGTGATAAGGCTGAAGTACAGCACTAACAGCCGCCCTTAAAAAGAAAAAACATTGAAGACTGAACACTGAAATGTACTAGCTTACACTTACACTTAAATTAAACTATTCATTTCAAACTAAAGTCTAAATGTTTGTGATATGTGCAATTTTTATTTTTTTTATGTTATAAAATTTGAAAGGTAACAGTAACACAGCAAGATGAGCAAGTTAGCATTTAGTGTACCATTTAGCATTATTAGCAACA
>Ga0209363_1001007_pt1 | contig 12614 bp, 4 predicted proteins | sample WorMetexBAHAMAS3_FD_187385 | JGI IMG/M metagenome (GOLD analysis project Ga0209363, IMG submission 187385) | Marine gutless worms symbiont microbial communities from Max Planck institute for Marine Microbiology, Germany - Inanidrilus exumae... | ecosystem: Host-associated > Annelida > Digestive... | reverse complement strand
ACTTTATTTATAAGCCACCCACGATAATCATTTCCACCAAGTTTGAAGTTGATACGACTATTCGTTGCTGAGTTATAGCGTTGTTGCTGCTAATGCGTCAGGTGACTTTGTGACCTTGACCTTTGACAGCGGTCATAAGTGGCGGGTCACGTCACGTGGTCAACCCATCCACCAGCTTTGAAGATCATACGCCTATCCGTTCTTGACTTATGAGTTATGACGTCCCCCATAGGCCAACATTAATAATGCGTTTGGAGCCACCGCGCACGCGCCGTATCACGTGACCTGTGCGCTGGGGGCAAATTTTCCCACATGTATTTGAAATCCCTGACCCCGATTCAAAAGACTGAGTATTTTATTTTCGTTTGTTTGATATACATATGTCTGCAGCCATCAATCACACAAAAGTCAGAGAATATAAGACGAAACAAATTTATAGATTATTACACAACAGCCCCCCACGTGCTCCTGGGTTGCAATGCGCCACGATTCATTTGCCGATTCCGGCGTTCTGTTTCCAGACCAAAGGTCGTAAGAGGCGACCAAACTTGGCTGTAGTTTTATTGTTCATTCTGTGTTCTAGTACATTTTGTTAGTTACGGATGCACGTTTGCATTTGTTGCGTAAGATTTTTTCAGTACTAAGCCAAAAAATTAGCTGGGAAGAACGTCTCCGAAACGAACCTATATTGTGTCGAGTGGGACGTAAAACGTTAACTCAGTCGATCATTTACATGACAGGTTTATTTTCACATGAACCGACAGGACACTCTATCCGTATATAAAACGAACAACAGAGATGAAAACGAATCTTAACCTAGTATGCACCTCCCTTGAGAGTTGCTAAAACACACATACATTACCTTGTTCTACTAGAGCAAACGCAAGTGACGAACAAATAAGAGAACGTAATTAATGTACAAATGCAGAGATAATTACAAATATCCCCCAACAACCGTCGCCAGCAGGACATCTTAACAGAATGCGGCTACTTCGTTGACCAGTAGACGAAACGTCTTATAACCAGCGGTTAATGAACACTAAAGTGACGTGTTCCTCAACATTATCCCCTCCACCATCTCCTTCATCTAACACAAGGTTCCTTTGCGCCAACAGTACTGTGCCCCCCAAACGGCGTCTCGATCGGTTCCTACGTTTTTGCACAGCTTACTCGTGTGACCAACACACAGACCACGCTACGTGTGACATCTGGAGCAACAGGCCACATCTATGCACAGGGTTCCCACTCTTGGTTACAAAAATTTCCAGGACTTTCCAGGACTCAGAAGCATTTTCTAGGACACTGTCGTACGCCACCGATGTTTAAATATGGAGACAAACAGCAGTTATTAATCATACATATACAACATATTATAGCTGCATCCATACGCCAGTATACGTTGATCACTGTCACTGAGAAATAGCAAACAAACTGTCCGAAAATTGCACGGTGGGGGTCAGGGGGCAAAGTCCCCTGAAGTTGAATGCCTTTTCAATTTTGCGTGTCCTAAGAAAGCCACAATTTGCAAAATGCATCATTGTGTCCGCCTCACACATCATAGCCTAGAAAATTCCAGTACTTTCCAGCACCTCGCACTAAAATTTCCAGGACTTTCCAGGACAAAAATTAATTTTCCAGGACATTCCACGGCCTGGAAATTTTACAAGAAATCCAGGACTTTCCAGTAGGCGTGGGAACCCTGACGCACTGCATGCAGGCGATGCGTCCTAAAAATTACTGGGACCTGTCAGTGAACTGGTACATCTCGCTCAATAGGTGATGGATTCCACCACGGATCCACCAGACCGCAGAGTGGAGTGATCCAGGTTGACAACCACTGGTCTTCTCAACAAGCAAATCACACCAGCAACGGCGAAACGCATTAGTCAACTAATAAGCAACTGATAATATCATGACTACTGAATATGCATAGGCGACTTACAAAAAGCAGGCGGACAGAATGTGCCACAATAACAGCCCCCTCCACACAGAATCAAGTCTCAAACAGTGTCTCGTAAGCTCCAATGATATCTTTTAATTTTTCCCCGGGGTCATCTGAAATGCTCCTAAATTTCACACTCGAATAACACCTGAAAGGACAGATACACATCGCTGGACTATGATCCTTTGGGTCCTGAGGCTTGTAAGCGACTGCGGACCCCTCGTACATATATTTACATATAGCACTGTTTTTCCCAAAAAATGTAAAAAACTACATACGCAAGTCAAACGTCCATTTATACCGGGTCAAACGTACAAATTATCGACTAAGGCATCAGATTCCAAGAATTTTAAAAGACCGAAAGTTTTCTTTCCTAGAAATTTCGGGGCCTAAAGTGGTCTTAGTCCTACTTTGTAAATTTTCGTTGTACCGGGCGGTCCGGGCCCCTATCGCGGTTCCGGGCCCTGAGGCATCAGCCTCACCAGCCTCAGCCTGTGAATACACCCTGTTGAGGCTGACAGGAAGAAAGAAAAATTCACAGCTCAGAGAATTATTGGAACCAGCTGACTTGACGATGCAGTCTGAGATGGTTTAGACGTGTGGAATGCTAAGATGATACTGACTGGATCAATCGTACGACGGCCAACTCCGCCTCCTATCCTCCGTGGGCCGTGAAATGAGCACCGGCCAAGGGACGGTGGTAGTCTCTGGTTGGGAACGTAACCCATACGTCTGGCGGCGTAACGGCCATGCGGTACAAACTGTTATATCCACCCGAGTCTCATTGGCTACAGACAAGTAGACGCGCACCCCGCCTAAGTTCCTCTTGGCCATGGATCCTTTGCCGTTATTACATGTACACGATTTGATCATCCACGAACTTCAGCTGTGTTCTGTGACTGTCAATATTCAAAAAGTATTATGTAGATTAACTGAACCATGTGAAGCTCCTTTAACGAACAGCCGACGACCGTACTCGACAGTTACAAGAAGCCAGCACTCACAAGAGTGCAAACACCCACGCCGGCAATGTTTCTGTGACTCATCACCTTGACCTACTGACCCCAAAATAAACGATTTGCAGGAATCATCGTGGAACATTTCTATGCCAAGTTTTCTAGTCAAAGCTGCATCGGTTTCTGAGATATTGCGCGGAAAATAGACAGACACACAGACAAACGGAGGTAAAATCCTACCCCCCACGCCCCCAGCGACTTAACAATTCACACTTAACAATTCACGTAATTCGTTTTCTTCCTGTTTCAGAACACGAATGTGTAACACTCGAGCACTTGTTTGAGTGCAGAATAAAAACTCAAAACAACCACAAAACTGAGTGAAACCCAACAGATGGAAAGTATCACTTGTCTAATGAATCAACTACATTGTTCGTTAACGACGATGAAAAATTTAGCAAAAAAACATACACAATACGACACAATTCAGCTCGCACTCGACGCATCCCCGCAGCGACGTGTTTATCCGTAACAGAATTACTGGACAGTTTTAAATTCACCGGCTGTATTGGTGAACGCAAGACGATGAACAGTATGGCAGATTCGATGCGAGCAAAGGACAGAGCGGCGAGGTTGAGAAGTACATTAGTACACAGACGAAAACGACAAATGGCAAAGCAAGATAAAGCACTCCAAATACTCGGTGTTGTTACTACACGGTGGTCCATCGAAACGTGCCAATTTATTTCGGATTATAACTCCAGTGTTTATTGGCGGATTTTTACAAATTTTGTGCCGATGGAAGGACAAATAAATACTCTGCAGTCGAGTTATAAACTTTATATATTTATCCTAGATGAGTCTTCAGCTGCAGCAATGATATCTGCATCTCGGGACGATGACTGGATGACCGCTTCCTGTAATACATTCGATCAAACCGGTTGTGTTTAGATTCCCACAGATGTTCTTTATCAAAATGTAATCTTCAAAACTCGACAGTTGGTTTCACTGTATTATTATTTTTTACACACCAGCACCAAGCCACAGGCGTGAAAATGGACGCTAAGTAAATTGGAAATTGTTATAATATTACTGTGCAGGAAGTAGGCCTAACTTGATAAGTTAAACGTTTCAGTGTGTGACGAATTTATGACGTCATAACGCATGTAAGTACGTACATTATATAGCATGGTACAAAGATGTAAAAATCCGACAAAAAACTCCGGGGTTATAGCCAAAATAAAGTGGTACGCACTTTTTACGGACCACGGTGTAGCGTGGAAGCGCCGGCGTACAGTTCAACATCCATTTCTCAGAGTCAGTCAGCGAAAGAGCCACCTCACATCCGTGGTAAACTGGGGTTGCCCAGTTCCCCTTGTTTTTATTCCTCTACCTCGTTCTGGAAGAGAATCTTTGGGGATAACTAGCATGTGTATTTCACAGGCTCAACACCCTTCCTATCATCCGACCAACAAGGGCAAGATGGGGCACCCGCCTTTCTCAAATTCAAAGGACCAGTCACGTCTGTCCACCTGACGCTACTTCTGAATAACAAACTACGAATTTCTCCGTGAATTATTTTTTTGAGAACTTCACGTTATTCAGTAGCATTTAACGAATTAGTCACAAAATGAAGAGTGCATATTAGAACCAATCCGATACAATATTATCACAGTTTCTGTCACTTTACACAAACGTTATTTCTCGTTAAACAAAAAATGCAAAAACCAGAGTCCATTAAGATTGGAGACATTGCAGACTACTCCGCAATGAACAAAAACAACATAAACTGAGTTCAAAGACTATAAACTGTGTAGAAAACAGAAGATGAACTTTGATGCTGTCCCAGCATCAACATGCATGCCTTCACCCCATTGACGGCCTGCTGTGACCTTGACCTTTGACCTCCAGAATCTAATCAGGTCATCAGTAGGGGCTAGTGAATATTCCCTATAAGTATTATCGAGATTGCTCAAGCCGTTCAAGTGACACCGTGGTAACAGGGTATGTCCGGATACATGAAGAGACGAACTGACAGCCCAAAAATATAATGCCTTCAGATGACGACGGCATAATGCGCGGTGCAGATGTTGGACCGTGTGATTTCTTCGGTCTGAAAAGAGGTTAATAGCAGTGGATTGCTACTGCTGTGACATAACGGGTTGAACGTGGACTTGCAATGAAGAGGTCGTGGATTTGTCTCCGTATGTCAGGGTGCGGCTGTGTAACGACTCTAGGCAAGTTGTTTACATCCTTCTCTCACTGCCACCAAGCAGTATATTTAGTATCGATCAGTGGGTGTTGACACTCTACAGCTGGGAAGGTAACCGCAGGTCTGGCTTTACAATCACCAAGCATTGGACTTCAGGGGTCTAACCATCGATGGACTCATGGACTACGAAAGGGAGATAAGCATGCCACATACGCACCAATACAACTATGTCACATTTTAAAATGTAAAAAGATCTGCTCATCTAGTAGGTTTAATGACCACACAAACAAACACACATACATGCAGAAATAGCTCACACAAACTGACAGGCTGCTGATATAACAGAATCACGCAGCAATACAATCTGTTTATGAATAAAGTTTAAAATACACGGGCAGCAATATATGTCCGGCTGCGACTACGACCTCAATAAAATAAAATAAAGCAGCGACTTCATTCACCGCCAGCGTTACACTGCATCCGAAAACAACTGTTGCCAACTGTGGCTTGTTAAAACTTCGGACATACATCAACAGATTTTGATAGTTTTTGGTAGACGATATGATCAGACCCTTAACTACTGATCTCAAACAGTGATTCTCATCTAACTACACAATGATGGATAGACGGGAAGTGGCATTTCAAGGTGTTGTATTTTTGTAGGCTTAGTTTATATTAAACTAAGCCTAAGAAAATAACAAGCAAAGGTGGGTGCAAGTTTTTTTAGAGGCAGTGTATATGCAGTTTGGTGGGCATATGAACCGCTCATAAAACTACGGTTCTTAACATCTTCCACTGTCCATACCCCTACCACATCCCGAAATCCCGTCATCACAATTTCTGTAAAGCAGATGCAAGTATGCACAAATCAAAAATCCATCTGTTAGGGGCCATTCATAAAGGACATCCGCCAAATATGTAGTTGTTACACTTTCCGCCCTTGTCCGCTTTTGTTCACATCTGGCATAACCCTCTCTCCCTGCCCTGCGGATATCCCCTGCTCCGTAGTTCTAATCCAATGCTACATATCAAATTCCATGCAAACCAAGCCAACAACTACATTCAACTCACCTCTAGCGGCTGTCATCAAAGCCTAGCAGCCAGTGCTATGAAACTTGATACAAATGTATCAAGTGTACAGTACGGGTAGTGATAGAACATACCACACAGCCACTAGGTTCATGCTGATATGGTTCAATAGTATTGAGATATCTAATGCAGGCGTCCTAAATTTTTAAAAAATCAGCAGCTTCGTATGCAGACAGTCTACATAAATCAAACCTTCCATCTACTTGTCTGCTTTTGTCAGAATTGAGTTAACCGTCCCTCCCCTTTTGTGTTATGTCCTTTATCGATGAGCCCCTACATCATTTTAGCACAGTGTAAATCAGACGGCCAAATCTAATGATACGCAGCTGGTACACTGTCCCACGTTGCGTTTGATACACCAAAACGCAAACTGGACATCCTACACCCATCCTTGCTGGACCCACTGTAACACACATGTACCAACTGTACTCCACAAATGTCAGCAGTGCATACTCTATGTAAATGTTCATAATTTAATAAACCATGAAATCTTGACATAAGGCCCACAACAGTCTAATAAACACCAGTGTCGAACCAAATGTGAAGCTATAAATAAATACCGTCTCAAGACCTGTCTTTTTCAACGATCCTTCCCGGACATCATTGTGACACCTGAGTGGACCTTGCAATAGCTTTGGCTATTTAGGCCACTATAAAAAACTATAGATTAGATTAGATTAGATTAGAGATTTTTCCCAGTTATTTCCCCGACGTTTGGTTAATTGCCCGACATTTCCTTGAAGGGTGACGAATTCTCCGACATTGTAAGCTTACTACAAACAAGTGGCAATCATGCACACTGGTCTGTAAAGGTCTCTCATTACTCGATCATGCGCCCAGGCCACATCTAAACTGCAGCCAGCTAGCATTCTTATCCTACATTCGTATGGAAGGTGTCAACATGTTACAAGACAAAATGCTGACCACGGAAACTAAGAGTTTACAACAGTTGACGAATCAAACAGTCACGCGTTAATAGGCCTTTCTGTTCATGCTTAGTGCTGCAACAGTAACTAGAAAAATTACCCCATACAGGACTGGTGGTCGACTCCTACTTACTGCCAACTTCAAAGTCACGTGGACAAACTAGGACAAAAATCGAAAATCCGGCCCCGATAAGCTTTAGGTATTGTGCCCTAATTTAAGAATCCATAGTCATTTGCCAGCCCCCATTATAAATGGGGGAGGAGATAGCCTCTGAAAATGGCCAAATTTCCGACTTTCAAGGGCTTGTGACCTTGACCTTGAATCGAGTCATACTGCATACCGTCATGCATCACTCATCGACCTCTACATACATACCAAATTTCACTGAAATCGAAGAAACTTTTTGTGGACGGATGGACGTACGGACAGACATTTGAGACCCACTTTATTAGGTCGACTCAGGAGTCGACCTAAAAAGCCAGCACTCACAAGAGTGTTAAAACCTACGCCGGCACTGTATTTTTTGTGCATCGTGATCAAAACATCAACAGAGAGGCACATAATTAGCATGCAACTGTTAGATTCACCAACTGTTGCGAACTCGCGACTTCCGCTGATCAGCAACTGGTCACAGAAAGGAGACCGTGCCAATCAAAACGTGAAGCACACATGTGGTACCAGAATGTCAACCAAAGATACAATACAAATGTCGTTCCATGTTAAGAACGTAACAGATCAATCGACAGTTTGCGGGAAGCAAACAGCAGTCAAACATAGGCACACCGCCGTCAGCATAGACGTAACAAACTTTTTCACGTTTGTAAATACTTGTTAGTTTATGGACGTTTTAAACTTCTTAGAACACTGTCAATATGACATTGGGAATACCGAAACTTTCAATAAGACACAATGCCGACATAAAAGCAGTGGCATCGATTCTTGGAGTGACTAATTTCGGAGTAGTTGTGGGTGGCAGACACCACAATGTTTGTCGACAGGAACAATGCTAAGACTTATGTCACAGCTGCGATTTTATCGTGCGATTTTGTCACGCAACTTTATCGCGCGACAAAGTTGCAGTATCCAACTATGCATGTCGCACACTGCAACTTTCTCACATAAACAAGCACTGACCAAGCTGGTTGGTCATTTCTTGTTTATGCGACAAAATCGCAGGGTGCGACATGCACAGTTGCATGCTGCAACTTTGTCGCGCGATAAAGTTGCGCGAAAAAGTTGCGTGATAAAATCGCAGGTGTGACATCGGTCTAATAATAAACTGCAAAATTCGGTTGCATTGTTCGAGTTATATCGTACTTATACAATTTAGGATTCAGGGATGGGAGATGAACATAGTACCGGCTAACATTTTCATGTAACGCTTACAAACTCTCACATTATTTGTCACATTTTACGTTTATACAATTTTACGTGAATGTTTTTTTACATCTACGATGGTTGGACTTTGGTTGGGTGTTGCCACTATACCTGCTGCACCTGACGGTGGCCGCGGCCTCGCTTACCGGCGGCGGCGGCTCCCGACTGCCCGGCAGCTAGGTCGGTGAAACGCTGAGGTTTTGCGTGCGAGGCGCCGTGCGACGCCGCAGACGTCGACGGCTGCTGTCGGTTGCGGCGTTTACCGTGCGGTGGACCACCGGACGGCACCTGACGGAGTGGAATCTGACCGGATGAATACGGAGGCGGCTGACCGTGTTCCTGTGAATAATACGATACAGAACCATAATGTAAGCTAAACTGCTAACAGACAGACCAGTGTTATTTTAAGCTTTTTTCCGGTTGTGGTTCGAGTTACAGTGATGAAGTAGAATACGGACTTCAACTAACACTGACGTGGACGTGACCTTGACCTTTGACATCCAGTACTAACCAGGCAATCAACAGGAACTAGTGAATAACGGGTAAAGCATTGGACTTGCGATCAACAGGTCGTGGGTTCAAATCCTACTCCGGGCAAAAGCTGCGTAATAACTTTGGGCAAGTTGTTCACACCTATGTGCCTCTGTCACCAAGCAGTATAACTTGGTACCGGCCAAGGGGCTGTGATGGTCTGCAGCTGGAAAGGTAACCCCAGGCCTGGCGGAAAGTAATGGCAGCCTACCGCCGGGTGGGAGTTACAGTCACCTGTGGGCTGACTGTCTATACACCGGGATGCAAATTATACCATGCCTGCCCTAAAGATGACATCAATGTTATTTGTGAGCTTCTGGCAGTAAAGCATGGTGATTTGGAGTTAGATTTGTTTAGTAACTCGATCCTGGATGCTTTTATTAAGTTTCTATGTACTAAGTAACTTTTACTGTTTGCTTATATTATGTGTACTTATGTACGATTTTCATAATAAATAACAAATAATAACAGTTGTGTACAATGATACGCACACACCTGAACAGTTCTTACATTTGCGTGTTGGTTTAGGTTTAGATTTCGTTTTGTGTGTTAGTTGAGGCTTATCCTTTCTGTGTTTTTTTGTGTTAGCTTAAATCATTTTATTCCTGTGTTGCTTGCTTTTGTTGTGTTTAGTTTCTACAATACCAAGCCAAGAGATTGGTAGGGAATAATGTCTGCTAAATGGCCTGTTCTGTGTCGAGTGGGGTACAACTCAATCAACCACAGTGACGTGGTGGTACCTGTGACCGGTGCGTGTGTCGACGAGGCAGTGTCAGTTTGCGAGCCGGCGGCTGACGCGGGTTGCTGCTCGGCGTGTGAACCGCACAGACTTTGATGAACAGAGCCATCTTCACGACAATACCCAAAGACATGAGCAGTACGGCCCACCAGTACTCCTGAAAACATGTCATCCGACATACAAAAAATTAAATAATCATGCACAATATGACTGACTGTAATCTAGCAAGTGGTTTGTGTGATTCCTCGTCAACCCATTCCGTAACTGAAAAAGGAAATATTACATACAGCACTCGGCAAATAGCCTATTTGTGTGCTGAAGGGTAATTTAATCTCCCAACCAAGCAACCAAATCAATCAATCACCATTATAGCTGCATCTGAGTTGTGTCGTTTATTCAAACAACTGTAACAACTTTGATAATTAGTAATATTAATAAATTAGCCCCGTACGGGACTGACGGTCGACTCCTCACAAGTGACGTTTCTGCCAGCTTCAAAGTCACATGACACAAAAACTAGGCCAAATATAAAAAATCCGGCCCCGATAAGCTTTAGGTAAATTGTGCCCTAATTTAAGAATGTGTGGTCATTTGCCAGCCCCCATTATAAATGGGGGAGGAGACAGCCTTTGAAAATTGCCGAATTTCTGACTTGCAAGGGCTCGTGACCTTGATCTTGGATTGGGTCATACTGCTCACCTTCATGCATCAGTCATCGACCTCTACCTACACAACTTATTGCTGACGGATGGACGGACGGACGAACATTTGACACCCACTTTATTACATCGACTCGGCGGAGTCGACCAAATAGTAACTAGAAATACGATCTGTGGAACATGGTATCTGACCCATAGCAAGTCCACAACAACCAAACTGTTCCTAAAATATACAATACGGGTTATATTGCGTATCTTTCACTGCGCATGCACTTCCGGTCTAAAATCTGACGTCACCCTCATGTTCCTCGACCCTCATTTCCTGTAAGATGTGGGAACTTCGGTGATTCTGCCCATAAATAAGGGTTATATTGCATATTTTTTACTGCGCATGCGCAAAATGGCCATATGTCCACTTCTGGTCTAAAATCTGACGACAGCATCATCCAGATTTCCTAATGGACGCAGAAATTACGGCTATTCGTGTATATTTAACACAGTTAGGGCACGGTTTTGTTAATGTATTTTCAGGACCTCTTCGCCTAAAATGGATGGGGACTTTTAATGGCAAAATGGGGGAAAAGGTGGTGTGAGGTTTACCCCCTACAAACTCCTTTTTACTTTTGGGTTTTTTACGTCTGTGCCAGTTTTGGTGAAAATCCATCAGGAAATGTGAGCGTGAGAGTGCACGCAGATGGACACATGAACAGAGGCAAACTGGTTTTATAATCTGTCCATGCTATATGCTATATCTATTAAACAGATAATAATAATAACAGCGAAATAAAGTAATGTTTTCAGTAATCAGCACTTAACGCATGAAGGGAATGGGCAGAGCTATACGTCAATCATTTATCCATTTAAATTTCAAGTCCTAAGAAAGAATGAACATTAGATGTGATGTATAGCATCACGTCACTGGGTCAACAGTGCTTTCAAACATTTGCTTAAAAAACTTCATTTTTACATCAGACCTGGTTCATTAAATTCCTTCACAGTAAAGAATATCAGCGCGAACAAATTCTATTTCGTAATGTAACCACAGCCTTAGATAGAAGTTGCCTCCGAAAACGCCTCGGATTTCTGAGGCTTAAACGGATGACCAAAGAGAAGTGTCTTACAGTGATCCAGTCTTTGACGTTGTTGAATGTCTGCTGGTTGAACAGCAGGTTCTTGAGTCGTGCTAGTGGCCCATCCTCGTTGACAGCTCGACATTTCTGGAACACGTCGCAGTAACCCTTGAAGTTGTCACAAGGCGCACCTACACATGACATTGTCAGACAAAACAGCGAATGACCACGTACTCGACACATAACATGCCATGACATGGTATATGCTCTGTGTCTGTCTGTTACAAGCTAGTATTGTATCATAACAGACATATGGATTGATCTGATTTTCGGAAAAGAATCTGTCCTCGTCTAATTCTACTTGTGTTATATGGAAATTCCACCATGTCCTAAAAAGTACTGCCCACTGGAACCTGACCCAAAATCCGAATTTAGCCATTTTTTTCTGCTTTTTCGCCGTGGTGTGTTGACCAATGCAACTGCTGTCAACTTAGTTCATCCACTGCAAGTTTACTGTATGAAGCGTCTGTCTTTGTTGACAACATGTTAGTCATGATGCAATACATTGTACCATTCATCTGCAACAACTGTGACTCACATCAAAGTTTTTGTGGCTTTGTATGTCACTGTATTTGAGCATGGGCGTTTAATTTTCTTCCTCTGCACTGCGAAATGGCGCCAATACAAAATTTTAAAATTTCAAAACAAGGTCAATTTTGGGGATTCTCGCCCACTGTGACCACTCAGTAGTGACATGATTATCTGACAAAGGTTAAATTCGGTGTTGAAGAGCAGAAGTACAACTGCTGTTGCAAATAAAATTATCAGATGCACTTCTACGCCCAACTTTGATACCCCAGCATCGATGTACATGCTTTTGCCACCTCGACGTCCTGCTGTGACCTTGACCTCTAAATCTAACCAGGTCATCATTAGAGGCTAGTGGCTATTCCCTGTAAGTTCCATTAAGGTTGCTCAAGTAATTCACAAGATATGGAGTTCACAAGAGCTGACCTCAATGTGACCTTGGCGTTTGACCTCCAGAATAAAATCAGGGGCTACTGAATATTCCCCGTGCAAGTTTCATCGAGATCACTCAAGCCAAGATCCGT
>Ga0209363_1001006_pt1 | contig 12616 bp, 6 predicted proteins | sample WorMetexBAHAMAS3_FD_187385 | JGI IMG/M metagenome (GOLD analysis project Ga0209363, IMG submission 187385) | Marine gutless worms symbiont microbial communities from Max Planck institute for Marine Microbiology, Germany - Inanidrilus exumae... | ecosystem: Host-associated > Annelida > Digestive... | reverse complement strand
GCGGTCTGGCTTAGCAGCACAGTGGTCTTCATCAACGAAGTCACTCTACGTCGTGTCTAGTTAGTACTGGGATGGGTTACCAAACCATCTCAGTGTGTAACCAGTCACCCAGGTCAACTCAGCCTCGCCATCCCTTTTGAATTCATTGGTAGGCATGATGGTTAAAAAACTTGTTACCGAGCGTTGGGCCCTGAGCTGATCGCGGTGTACATGCAGTCAGCCCACAGGTGACTATAAGTCATGCACCCAGCAGTAGGCTGCCATTACTTTCCGCCAGGCCTGCGGTTACCTTCCCAGCCGCACAGCATCGCCACCCCTTGGCCGGTACCAAGTTGTACTGCTTGGCAACAGAGGCGTGAACAACTTGCCCAACAAGGTTGTTACGCAGCTTTTGCCCGGAGTAGGATTTGAACCAACGACCTGTTGATTGCAAGTCCAATGCTCTACCTTTGTGCCATCACACCATGATGAGCATAAATGGGCACATCACGTGACGTACTAGCTGTGGCTTTGCAGCATAAGCTGATGCCTGGCTATGGCTACAGAAATGGAGATCAGCGCCGCCCTATGCTTGGGAAGGACTTCACACATTTTCTACATGCTGCAAGCTTTCAACTGGTACACAGTAAACTGATATCATGAAACGTGACGTTACTCACTGCTTGATGACTGTTGTGCATCTTTCAACCCAAATACCACTCTAAAACAATTGCACAGCTCATCTGCTGCTAACTGATCTAACAACATGGCATGCATATTGTGTATGTACAGTAAGTAAATAACAGTCAAATGCAATTTGAACACAACCACAGTACAAGAGACTCAGCTGCCACTGACAGACCCACACGACGCAGAGGTTCAATGTTCCATATCACATCATATGGCAATCACATCATTTCTTCTACATGGCCTAGCTGCTAAATACAGATCTCGACGGTAGGTATGATCAACAGATGTCCAACGAGTAGCGGCTGCAATGACCTGCAAATTCAGACTTGGAGTCCCAGCATATCAAACAGAGTAAAAAAACAACAACGACAGAAGCATACCGAATGTTTGTGATGTCTGTGGGTTCATTGTTGGTGACAGTAACAGTGTAGCAATACATTTCGTTGATGAATCCTGGTGGACTGTGTTGGACGTCAATGCTGACCGCGGACGAATCACGAGCCTGCAACCTGTTGTCAACGACAAAACAAACGAGACATTGACACTGCTGTCTAACAACTAAACAAAAATAAACTGCAGATGTCGAGGACGAGAACGAATGACCTCTGCTAACAAATGCCACAATTCCTGTGTGAAACGCCTGGGCGTTGACCTGGCCTCAGCCATGGTTTTGTCACAGCAAAGTGCATACATAAAGCCTGCATAGTGCCCGTGGCGGACAAGTGCATTCACCACCGTGAGGGGTGACAAGTTGGCCGGTAGGTGCAAAAGAAGACGCAAAGGAAATCTCGCAGTGCAATGATTATACGTGAACAGTACAAATTTATGGGTGGTACATAAGCATTACAATTGACTAGAGAAGACAAAAATTGAATCTAAGACACATTTTACAAAAAAGTGTTCTAATACTATTTACGTGAATTGTATCAACAACATCCACTTTAAGCAACGGTCCAAACAGAATAACGACTGGTACCAAATTACATTCTGCTTGGTGACAGAGGCACTGAGTGTGTCAACAGCTTGCCCAGAGTTGCTACATAAAACTGAATCAGCAGTGAGCTGAACTTGTGACAACAAGCCAACGCATTAACCATGATGCAACCCAGCGAGCCAGACACAATGAGAGTTTGACCACAATGCCATCCAGCAAGCAACACACAAGATTTTGACCATGATGCCACCTAGACTCTGAACCCGACACCACCCAGCAAGCAAGACACAATGAGACTCCGATCACGACACTTCCCATACAACAAGACTAACTGTAACACAGTCTTGTGAGCCACACACGTCACAACAAGATGCAGTCAAAGACGGCAGACTTCACCCCCGACGCCGCCACTCTGGCCGAACGTGACCAAACAACGCTTCTGACGTCCGACTGGTCCCGCCCCTGGTGAACTGGGCAAATCATATTCACCATCTTTGATTCTGGCCCATTTGCTCCATTATGTGAAAACGCGACATCATCCACAAAACTGCATGCCATCAGAGGAGTACCAAGCTACAGACACAGGTATCATGTACAAAAAATTTGGTGAAATTTAGACGTGTAGTTTTTGAGATATGCAAGGGAACAGACAGACAGACAGACATACAAATATGCTGATTGCAATACATCACACCCCTACAGAGGGCAAAGCAGCTAGATTATAACCGCGATGCTACCCAGCAAGTCATGCATGTCACAAGAACAACAACAACCAATACAACACGGACCGTGTCACAGGACTGACAACGATGTCTTCCCACACCGGAAATTCTTCATCTGTCATCGTCTGCTGACTGTGCTGCAGTCTTGATGAGCGCTGGTAGCTGTGTCCTTGTGACATGAGAGGAGGTACAGCATCGCCGCCGGCGCCTGCCCAGTGTAGTCGTGCACAGAAGCCAGGAGCAGATCCCAGCTCCACGCACACTGATGTCATCTGAAACAGACAGTCAATGTTATCACGGTCGATGTCACCAAACAGACAAATGGACTGATAGTTGGTTGGCTTAGTCTGAGGGTTGACAGTCAACTGGCGTTGAGTCTGCATTCATTAAATGAATCAGATGAACTCTCGAAATGGCTACGACAAGTCAAAAAAACATATAAACATTATTCTTAGGCCATACTGCAACAATAGCTAGATGCAGCCTATTGTTGCAGATGGAGCAGCGTGGCCTGTCTGTCTGTCTGTGGGTAACATCACGAGCCCTGCAAAAACAGCTGAATGGATCAAGATACCGTTTGGGCGGGTGACTCTGCTGGGTCCAAGGAATCATGTATTAGATGGGAGTCCACGTCGCAGTTGGTGGCAGTTTGGCGCAGTGGTAATGTGCTGGTCTCGATCAACGAAGTTAACCTATGCTGAACCTGGTTCCGGGTTCGACTCCAAGAGGCGGCACTTCATTTTGGTATGTAACCAACCACCCAGGTCGACTCAGCCTTCTACCCTCCGTGGGACTGTAAAACGAGTACCAGCCAAAGGGTGGTGATGCTCTGTGGCTCGGGAGCAAAGGCAGGCATGGTGTAATTTGCAGGTAAAACTGTGATCCTTGTCTGAGCACATTAGAGGTAGTTACAACAATGTGCTAAACAAACTGACGTATACTTTACTTTTATACTTTACCAAGAGAAAGATGGAATATTTTGGGGGTTGTCCAGCCCACTGAAAGGCATTATGAGTCAATGCAGCAATGTACACAGTAAAAACAATCAATAACGGCATCAATGCGACTGCTGCTGAACACTAATCACCGTAACCAAACCAGTGGACACAGTGCAGTGGTACCTCGAGTGTTTTACCAATGTCTTCGAGCAATGACACAAATCTGAAAGAGTAGATTTTAGTTTCATTTGGTAGAAGATTGAGATCCGCATCGTGACCATGAGTGGAATCAGCATTCAGGATGCAGTACTTATTGTACACCTACACGAACCAGATAAACATCAGCATTCACTGAATAGCTTCATGCTGTAGCATTATCACAGTCCACGTGATGTAACCAGAACGCACTGGGTTGAATTCACACCTAATCTATGCCATACGACATTAGTAGCAAGAAGCAGGTGTGCCCACCCCAACCCCAATTCCAACCCTAAACTCGACGGTGGGTGTGATCAACAGTTGTCCGACGACCATCAGAAATTTATGACACTCACTGGCGAACTAAGTTGACAGTGCCGGGGACGATCAGCTGTTCCAGAGATATGGTCGAAAATCGCCATTTGAACCTACCCCACCTCTATTTGTGGCCCCCGTTGAGGGTGACCCCATTGGGATATCGCCTAGATTTTTGGCATCAGAAAACTAGAGTTCCTGGGCTATTGTACAGCTTTGTTTGCGTGATCCTAGATTTAGCCATCATAGTAGAATACCCACTTGTGACAGACAGACAGACAGACGGACGGATGGACAGACATACGATGACGGCAAGTACAGCGCTAGCAGAGTGTCGTGTGGGTAAAAAATAAACCCAGGTTCATAATGACCTCTAATGACGTCTGGCCTGGAAACAGAATGGGCCTATTTTTAAGGAAGTAAATAAGTTAGTAAACGATTTATATAAAGCCAGAAACAAGAAATGAATCGAGGCACATTACAGTGCCGGAGTGCATATGTGGCATGGCAATCAGAAAGAAATATGACCAAAACTGCTTCATATTTAGTGCTGCTTATATTTCAGCATGTCAGAACTCTGAAACAACAAAGTGCACAGCACCAACAGCTGTTTTCTACATCCTGAACAAATTTATACGTTAAGTGTTTACACATAGTATTTTTCAGCAATTCAGCACACCAGTACAAACCTGATTATTAAAAGTAACAAACAGTTTGTTGAATATGACTGCAAGTGGCGAAGATGATCTGAAATATACATCAAAAATATATTTTTTAAATTTTGAAACTATTCAAATACTAATAATAAAAGTTTTTTTTCCCAATATTTTGGCACATTTTACACAAATCTGCTTATGCATGCAGAATGTCAGTTTACAGGTGTCAACAGTACAGAAGACAAAACTGTCCATCCATACATTCACCAACTAATATTGTTTAAAATGTTATAATCTGGCAGCATCTGAGCAATAAATAACACAATAAATCCACATTAATCATCAAAAAACTGTTGAAGTTCAATGTATATGTACTAATTTTCCTTATTGCTGTGCTGGTGTTCACTGTTTTGCTGTCATGATTAATATACATTCGTGGACAATGACCTGAGAAACACTTTTAGCACAACAGGTACATCAGACGGAAATGAATCCCTCATAAACATCGCCTTGCATTCCACTGTAACAAATCACAAAATAAATACCAACAGTTATAGCTTAATCAATCACAATACACCAAATACGCCAGTTAACTGACATAAGACTGATTATAGCAAGTAATGACATATGAGCCTCAGTACAATCAATCATCTGCTGCGAATGTTTGTGAGCAGAGCTGATGCAAGAAACCAAATGGAGTGACGTTCATCATTTCCACGGTGAAGTCAGTTGGCTGTGAGAGAGACGGATCCAGCAGGCCGGATGTCACACACGTCCACAGCTGCACTGCAGTTTCCACCGCAGACTCATTCTCTATTCCCGGCTCCGGCTCTGGACTTGCATTCTTAACAAACACATCATTCAAACACAGCTCATGTCACTACTGTCTGATATAGATCAAAATGGTAGGTCTTAAGTCTAGCTTTAATACTGTCAAAATGGAACTTTTGAGTGTTGTGGTGGGGAGGGAGTTCCAGATGGTAGATGCCTAATGATGGAAACCATGTCTGGTGTACAGCTGTAACAGCAGAGCAGTGTGCAACGGCTGTACGTTACACACAGTTTCGGGTTTCTAAGTAGCAGCTGAAGTAAGCTGCTACTGCAGTGTGCAGAACCTCGAATGTGCTGCATTTCGGACAGTAACACAACTCACCAAGGTCTGTGAGAGCCATGGATCTAATCCCACCATGGACAGTTGTATTTATTACATACAACAGCCATCACAATATACAGCTTCTGCTGCAATGGCTAGGTCAACTCCGCCTTCCACCTTCCGTGGGTAAAATGGTAAACTGAGTATTAGCTTTCGTGTTTGCCAAGTTTGCATTCATCAAATAAGCCAGGTAGACTTACACAATGACACAATAATGACAGCACTATGAACATTATATTGAGATTAATTTAGTATCAGCATTCTCATAACTAGATGCCGAAGCGTCATTGTGGACGCCTTAGCACCACATACTGGAGCCAAGGTGTGACCTTCAACATCTCACCATCATCAATAGCCCCATTTTTCATCAAAAACTAAGTTGGTTGGTTGTCCCCTTTCAGCACAAAAATAGGCTACATTGGGGACTAGGTCTTGGGTGGAGATTTAGTTCCGTTAAGGATGGACAATGATAAAGTAACCTCCCGACCTCGTTGCCTTTTGATCCAGCGACGACCCAAAATGGAAAAGGATAGGGGAAGCTCATTTAGCTTATAATGCTAGCGCCTACAACAAGGCGGAAACTTAACCAATCACCACAAGACCTATTTATCAGTTCAATGTGATATCTTATGTAACTGCTGTTCGTCAGTTCCTATAGATAACATATCAGTGCCTTACGACTCTTGTTGTATATCTTTACCGTGTGGGTTTGGCTTTCGAATGCTTCTATTAGGTAAAACCCAAAAAAAGCACCCGGGGACCTCCCACCCATGGTACCAGACCTACCCTCCACCTCAAACAACTAAATTGCAGCTGGTTAAACAGACTTGCCACAACTGGATAACTAATTATGTAACTGGGTCAATAACGACCGGCATTGCCAACCACAGTCTAACGTTAGTTGTTGTGATGTTAAAGGCCCAACAGTGGTTACTGCACGTTGCTGTTAATGAAAATGCATCGACACTGACACTAAAGACCTTCAGTAACAACGTGACAACTGCTCATTTCAGTTTTTGATAGAACACTAGCAATTTGTCTTAGCAAATGCAGAGCAGCCTTACTGTTGCAAGCCGCATGAGGTTGCGATGAATTCGTTCTTTCTCAGCTGAAGAATTATCAGTGTCTAGCAACGGCCGATAAAGAAATAACGTGAAACGAGCAACAGTTACAATCACAAATCACACAGATAATTATTGACATTAAATAACGTGAATTCATATTATATATTATTATACTGCACTTTCTATCTAAAAGGCACATAAGCTTTAGTTAACTAATTTAATGGAGCTTTATTTATACCAGATAGAAAATAAAAAAATTACTTTAAACTGGGATGTTTTTCTCTCTCAGAATTACTCCAGCACAGACTTCGTCCATGAGGCAGAAAAAAATTACAAGCCAGATGCTCTTCACTCCATCAGCAACCACTGATAGAATGTTAAAAATGCAAATATAGAAAAAAAAACACTTCTGTTAATTTTTCTGGGGAGACAAAATGGTGCGTGTGTTAATATATGTGTGCAACATGTATGACATTTGCACCACAACACATCAATATCTGAAACAAAGGCATATTACAATACAAAACTTTGTTAAGCAAAGACATAAAATGGTCAATAAACAGCAAACATAAATGTAAACGAAGCACACCAGCAAAAGGTTTGTTTAGGAAACCAAAGATCTAATTAATTAATTAATTTTATTAGCATAAAGTATCACATATTTACTACCACACAGGATACATTTTCCAATCAGTTCTAAGCACACGGTGACATATTGTTGGACATTTCCAACCAGGTAAGCACACCTGCACACACCATAACCATAAGCATATGCAAGTGTAAGTACATACTGGTGTGTAAACACTCTACTTACTTACATGTACTCATTCATTTTACTTCCATTTAACGACCATTTTACAGGTGGTTTGCCCTTGCCCTTGGGTCCCACTCCTCCTGTTCTGGAAGAGAATCTATGGGATTAGCTAAATTGGTTTCTTACGATCAGTTCAGCAGCGATGTTTGAAAATGATATATCCATCACTACCGTATTCACAGGCTCTAATGACCTTTGGTTTGGAGTGACTTAATGAGCAATGTAAAATATGACGATGCATACCTGCAGACAAATTAAAACACTTTGCACATCTCTTCACTCCTTGTTACCCCTGTGAAAAATTCTCACATACATCTCTGCGATCAACGTACCCATACCAACTGCCTAGTTGCAGAAAACCAGAAAGAGTAGTAATTTTATACCATATAGTATTTCTAAATAGTTTTAATGTTCTGATGTTCTTGTGCATTTTTTATTCAGTTGTGTTAAATTCGGACATTTGGTATTTGTTGCTGTTATGGACTATGTGGTTTGTTGGAGTTGTTATAAATTGTTTTTTATACTCATTATTGTGTCACTAAAACTTTTGTGGTTGCATTTATATTAATCTCTATCTATCTATCTGTCTATTCTGCCTGTCAACTCAAAGCAACTCAAAGCACTGAAGGCATCATTAACATACTAAAGGAGCCACACAATAAATAAGTTATTAAGAGCTGACCCAAGTAGTCTATTACAATCAACAAATTACAGTGGACTCTAACTCATTATGATGACACAATCTGATCAAAATGAAACAATAAATGTGTCAAATTGATCACCTACAATACATGCATATTTACATATTTATAAACAAAAGCTATTAGCACCACAGCACAATTGCATGTCACATAAATTTACTTTAAATCAGCTAAAGATCCAACATTATACTTAGGGCTGTACCAAATAGGGGGAAATTACTATTTTGCCGAGTAAGAATAATTAAAGCCAAATAGCTGCTGTGATATCACGTTGACATCATCGTGATAATTACACATTCGTTCAAGTTTATTGTCATTATTAGAGTTATCACACCAACAATGAGTCAACACTATGTTTAAGTTCTCTTTAAGAAAAGTTAAAGTCAGCCAACAGACATGTTCATTAGTCAGAGCAAATGTTACCAGTTAAGCTAAGAAGATGTTCACTTTGTACGCTACAAAAGTAAGACAATTGCAGTTTGAGTAGTGGAAATCTGGCGACATTATACCACCAGGTGAGTAGATTTGACGATCTCAGCTGACGTGATGCAGCCAGAGAGAGTACAAAACAGAAGTCAGGTCCTAGGTCCAGATGCCATGTCTCTAGAGGGATGTAATCACACAAAGAGTCAGTACATCATGTACCAGTCCACTGCTCAGCTGCGGATAGCAACTCAGAGTGATGCATTGAAGCTTATGGCGGGCGTACTTTTGCAGGGATGAGCTGCCTAAATAGCAGAACTGTGACTGTCAATGCTGTAACAAATAGAATATTCAATACAGCTCTAGTAGTTATAATCAGTATAAATGACACAATGATACTGTAGACGGGAAGGCAACTAACTTGAGCTGAGTAGCGAGTACTGCTGTAAGAAGTGACGACCATCTCTCCTGTCTGTATTCCCACGTCACTCGCGACAACAGCCTTGACATACAACACAACCACAGCTGGAAAGGTGCAGCAATGAATTCTAACTTTGATAAGCAAAGACTCCCATGTCAGAATAAATTGTCCCCACAGGGTATCAGCAAAAGGTTGGTGGAACACAGCATTTTTGCATGTTTGGCGAAGCTGCAGGAGCATTTGCTTCCCTGCTTTGTAGTTCCTTCTGCTGAAATAGCAGCGACTCTCCAACTCACACAGTACAACAACAGAATAAACAATGGAGATAAACCACTTTTATTAAATAAGACAACATAACTTACGCCAGAGCCTTGCTGTAGTCATTTGCATGGTAGTATTCTTCACCCATCTGCACCACTACAAAAAGACACATCAGAACAGTTGTTACACTCATCGTCAATGTCATTATCTGCTCTCCGACTTTACAGTAGTAACTAAAATGTTGGCAATTATTGTGTCAATTCCCAACCTGAAGATCGCCCATCTTGAGCAGTTTTGACCGTGGCAATTCGGTGTATGAACAAATTTTCCCACCCACACCCCTATAATCTAGCACGTCGATCTCTGCCACTGTTTAACGGACCCCTACCAAATTTGTTCAAAGTATAGGCTAATAATCACTGATGAACATTATTGTTTTCGATTTTCTATTTTCGTTCTACATCATGAGTGATGGTGCTTAATATGTTGCAGTTAGACACGAAATTAGGAGAAATTAGGGGTTTTCGCCCCATTTTTGTTAGGGGGCACTTTCAAGAAATTGGCACAGCAGTGCTTCATTTGGGGCTGAAGCCACATTATGTGGAAAAATTTTGAGAATGTCGGTTGATGGATGTCAGAAAAAGTGACTTGACAGACAAAGAAACCTGTGCAAAACAGGAGATCGTGTTCGCAGAATTGGTGATCTAATAACAAGTCTCTGAAGTAATTTGGCAAAAGGCTTTGTCACCCCTCACAGTGGCAAATGGATTCGTCCAATCTTGACTGGCATCTAATACATGGTCCGTTGGTGTCATATGAGTCTGCAACCCAAACAGCGTCTCAACAGGTTCAGCCATTTTTGAACAGCTCACCCGTGTGCCCAGCACACAGACAGACACACAGACCACGCTACATGGGACATCAGTAGCAACAGACCACACCTTTGCACGGCCTAATAATATACATAATAAAAATAATAATAACAATAAGCTAATTTATAACGTGCACACTGTAGAGGAAATCTAAAATCAGAGGTGCATAGATGTGCATACTAATCCTCATCGACATAAACAATGCCATAACCCTCTTTATATGTTACTTTAGGCAACAAAAGCAATGAGCTGTTAGAAAAAGTTGCAGTGCAATAAACTGACTGAGGTATCGTTTCATGCGCAAAGACTTGTACTTCTTGAACTGCCCAATGGCACTGCCAAGCAGAGGAATGATGGTGCACTACACGGCACACAGCACCACAGCCATCAAGCCAACGTAGTACAAAATTACCACAATACCATAGAAGTAAGTGCTATTTATCAACAATATAAAAAGGGTAAAGGCTTCCCATACTCGTTACCGAGTGTTAGGCCCGGAGCTAATCGCTGTGTACAGGTAGTCAGCCCACAGGTGACTCATTCATCCACCCGGCAGTAGGCTGCCATTACTTTATGCCACGCCTGTGGTTACCTTCCCAGCCGCAACAGCATCACCACCCCTTGGTCAAGATCAAGTTAGACTGCTTGGTGACAGAGGCACATAGGTGTGAACAACTTGTCCAAGGTTATTACACAGCTTTTGCCCCGAGTAGGAATTGAACCGACGACCTGTTGATAGCAAGTCAAACGCTCTACCCATTGTGCCACCGCACCACCTATCGACAATATATTTAGTGATATGTTTTGGCATCATCACTTATTCAGAACACATTGCATATATGGACAATATACATATATGCAATGTGTTCCGAATAAGTGATACCAAAACATAAATCACTAAACATGATACTTTGCATCATTATACAGATAATGCACGCCTGTGAAGCCCAGTGTTGACATTTCACCTGAGGAACAACGGATTTGAATATAGCACGAACAAGCATGCTTTATATATGTATGTATGACCAACTACAAAAATTAATTTTTAAAAAAAATCGCCTGAGCAATGTCAATAGACTTGAGTTCATGTCGTCTGTTAAAAGGCAACTCCCAGCATGAGCATATGCCTTAGCTTGCATGCGTCAATAAAATCAACTTTATGCAACACCATTTGCTAGGTGTTGCCACTCACCTAACATATGACATCTGAAGTGAACTCAAAGCACTGAAAGTAAAAATTTGCACTTTATTTTGGACATTTGGTCTAACTTGTTCAGTTATCTATTTAACTAACACATATCTTTCCAAATCTGTGACACTAACTTTAGAATTTTTGACTGACTACTGTTCTCTCATACCACTCGTCAACTCAACGCACACTCAGGCGTTTTACTTATGAGCTTCACAGTGTTATAATTACACTAATTATGAGCAAGTATATTTACGTTACATACTGTATTGAGGCGTACCCAGAAACGTCATGTGACTGTTTCGACCAATCAATGAAGGAATATACTGAACCGAAATGTCGCAACAAGGTCATGAAAAACCACGGAATATTGCAATACTGAATGGTTCAACATTTCTGTGACCTCGCTGTGACCTTTTGCTACCTGTGACTTGTTAAAATTTGATTTTAGTGAAGACCACATGACCGCATTTTAACCAGTCGAAATTTAGAGTTAAATAACCCTGAACTCATCCATTCTATCATGCAAGCAACAATACTTTTCTATATCAATCTGAATCCAAATTTGAAATTTTTTAAAATCTCTCACCGCTAATGCCAACAACAGTCAACCCCTGTGACAGGGTATGGAACAGTGGTTGACAATCAGGAGTAGCATAGCGCATCAAATGATCAAAGTGTCACTTATGTGGTGATGATAGCCCACAGGTCAACAGAACTGACTTACAGTGTTGGTTCACTCACAATGTATTCAGCACTAGGCGAAAAGTAATAAAATTTATTCAGCAATAAGCAGTTAAATACTGATAAAACTCAAAGTGTACCGAATGGTCAACTTTGGACTCTAAAAGCTGTAACGACAGTATTCCATCTTTCTCTTTTGCAGCATCTGAAACTTCCGTTCCTACACGTTTTACACATGAATTATGTACGCATGCGAACACCGTCGACGATGCTACACGTCCATGCTACATCAGATTCCCATTATTCACAGGTCTACACATCAGCCGTGCAAAGACACATGGTAAATGCATCTGTAACAACAGCAACTGTGAGATTTTTCAGGCTACAACTGCACAATGAGTTAAATGATAAATACAAGGTTCGTTAGTTGGTTGGTTAGAGTTTAACGGCACTTTCAACACAATTCGGGTCATAATAATTTAATACTCACAAGGTGTTAATATTCTTGGAGTAAGATAACTGAAACAATATGGCAATAGCAGTAGATTTAGATTAAATAAGTACATTGAAATTAGATAAATTATTTAATTAAAAAGGAAAAT
>Ga0209363_1001005_pt1 | contig 12618 bp, 6 predicted proteins | sample WorMetexBAHAMAS3_FD_187385 | JGI IMG/M metagenome (GOLD analysis project Ga0209363, IMG submission 187385) | Marine gutless worms symbiont microbial communities from Max Planck institute for Marine Microbiology, Germany - Inanidrilus exumae... | ecosystem: Host-associated > Annelida > Digestive... | reverse complement strand
CAATAGGAAAGAAGCTCACAAGAGCTTAATCATATCCCCGATTCTTTAGATAACAGTCAAGTCGCTTTTTAAATGTTGATAACGTACCACAGTGCAGTAATGACTCAGGCAATCTATTCCACTCATCAATAACTCTGACGGTAAAAAAATTCTTTCTAATGTCTAAATGAGCCCGAGGCTTATACAACTTAAATTCATGACCTCTGAGTCCAGTACTTGACATAGTGAAAAAGTCAGCAGGTTTAACATCATCAAAACCCTTGAAAATCTTAAACATCTCAGTCAAATCTCCTCGCAATCTTCTTGTCTCAAGTGTCGTAAGACCTAAACGTGTTAGCCTTTCTCCACACGTTAAACCTCTATCATTGATTATCATAATGAAACGTGGAATAAATAATCATGGGCGTGACCGCACATGGAAATTCATATAGGTCGGTTAGCCATGACATCGAATCCCTGAATTAATGTAGCTGTTTTTGGAGCACTGAGCTAAAATTGGTTGACAGCATACACTTTGACGTATATACCACCGGTGTATCGCCGACTGTTTCGGCCAACGTGTTATCCGTGTTCGTAAGCCTATTACTCGACATAAAAGTAGCCTGTGCTGGGTGGATTGTTCTCTTTTTGTTATCAATATGTGTCGTAATGGCATTCATTTATCACGTTGTAAAGTATCGGAATATTGTGTGTAAATCTGGACTAAGGAAACGGCTGTTGTCTAAACGCCTCTGAGAACTTTTAATAGTTTTTATCCGCGCGACGCTATGCTAGCTCGGTACTTGCCGTCATCGTCAAATGTCTGTCCGTTCCTCCGTCCGTCTGTCTGTCACAAGTCGGTGTTCTACTAAGAGGGCTAAATCTAGGATCACGCAAAGAGCGCCATACGATAGCCAAGGGACTCTGGTTTTCTGATGCCAAAGATCTCGGCAAAATTCCGACATAGTCACCCCCAACATGTACGACAAATAGAGTGGGGTAGGTTCAAATTGGCGATTTTTGACCAATATATCTCAGAAACGGTGCAAGATAGGGACACAGTTACTATGTAAGGCTAATAGGAACTCATATGCGCTCTATCGAATGGCGCTATTTTGAGTGACCTTGGGTGACCCCTAACTGCCCAAACTACATTTTGTATTCCTTATCATATCTTCGTAGTGGGCGGAGATAGAGACTTCAAATTTGGTAAGCAGGTTTGATCTTAGCTAGTTCTAGCCCACGGATGACAAATTATCCCTGAAAGGGGCGTGGTTAGGTCACGCAAACCACTTAAATTTTGGTGGGCACCAATCATATCTCTGGAACGGCTGAAGATAGTGATCAAATTTTGTACACATGTAGGCCATATCAAGTCCCAGCATGTGGACGACAAGTTACCCTTAAAAGGGGCGTGGTTATGGTCACGTGACCCATTTTAAATTTTGGGGCCCCCAATGATATCTCTGCAACGGCTGAAGCTAGAATCGTCAAATTTTGCACACAGGTAGACTATATTAAGTCCTAGCTTTGGATGACAAACCTCCCCTAAAAGGGGCGTGGTCAGGGTCACATGACCCATTTTCAATTTCGATGCCCACAATCATATCTCCAGAACGGCTTAAGCAAGAGTCGCCAAATTATGTGTGCATGTAGAATATATCCACTGTTAGCTTTGGGATGACAAACTATCCCCTAATGGGCGTGGTCAGGGTCACGTTACCCTTTTTTAATTTTGGCCCACAATCATATCTTTGGAATCGGTGAAGCTAGGCACTTCAAATTTCGTATGCTGGTTGATACAGAGGAGTACTAGTGCATGCGTGTTAGATCATCTCTGAAAGGGATGTGTTCAGGGTTACGTGACCTGTTTAAATTTTGGGAAATACGTGGTAATATCTCGGAAACGGTGCGAGATAGACACAGTTGCAATTGACGACGAATAGGAAATCGTATGTGGCTTATTGAAGGTCACTTTTGCAGTTTGAAACCTTTGTATCCATTCGCCACGGTGGTTCGCGTCCATGATGGTGCGTATGGCGGTGTAATACGCGGTGACGTCAACGGTTGCGGCCCAGTTGACATCACCAAGACTGGTTGTACGGAAGTCTGTTGATAAAACGCACGGCATTGCTTGCTCGCTGTGCGATAGTTGTGCCTAGTACGGTGCGAGATAGATGCGTGTACAAAACTGTACAGGTAGCGGAATGAAAAGTGGCAGTTGCTGAAAGTGCTCCTCAGGCTAATCTGTTTGCGTTATTCGTACAACAGTAGGCCAATATTTCAACTGATACAGAGCATCGCGCGAGTCTCTCGGCGATAGCTGAGCTTCTTGTTCAAGAGCGCCGTGTAAGTGGACATTTTGGTTATTGATTGATCTCCGTACTGCAGTGGGACTGCGCGAGAAACAGAGCGCCTAAGGTTATCATGCAGTATGCAGTGGCGGATTTATAGGGGGCCGAGCCAGCTCCGCCCCACCTTTGTTAGCGTAGCAGTCTATACTTGCTTCTTTGTGGTAGAAAATTGTTCTGCTTGGACAACTCTGAAAAGTACCGAGAAATTCCTCCACAGCGGCCATATTTTGCCCTCCTTTGGGCGTCGAAAAAGCTAACTAGCTCTTAGCTTCAGGGAGAGCTTCGCCGCCTGACACCATGACCAGGGGCTCTGCCCCAGAACTCCACTAAGGACTCCGTCCTCAGACTCTCTTTATAGGCTCGCGCTCCGCGCTCGCCATCCGCATTAGCTAAATTCCGCCCCTGTGATGTTTCATCGATGTTTTATGCAGTGAGTTTGGCTGTTATGCCAGTACAGATGATTGCCTCCTTAACGGTCTGTTGTGTGTCGAGACAGACGTCAGTTTCAGCTCGATTACCGCACAGTGAATTGCATTTAAAAGGACGCTATAGGTCGTCGTCCATTGGCATTCGTCGTCGCAGCTTCACTCGATTCGTCGAAGATGCTTGAGGAAGCCACGTCGCTGCACGTTTGTCGATGCTGACAACATGATCTGACACGATGCCAATACGTCTCCGTGGTAAAATATACACGAAAAGTGGTCGTTGTCTGGCTGCGACGATCTTAGATTGGTCATCCTCGAGGGGCTTGTGCCGGTGGCAACGTCACCGTCTGCAGTCAAGACGTCCCATCGATCGCTGCATCGCTCTTGCCAGTCCGGTATAGTCGTCCGTCCGTCGGTTGTTGTGTGATCTACTGCCGACAACTTCCGCTGTCTAGAGACACAATGCATGCGCGCTGTGCCGCTATCAGAACAGCGCCGTATTATCAGCAATACTGTGCATGGCGCACGAGATCTTAACCTGGTATATCTACGTTTATCGATGACCAAATCTAGTTTCACGACGCGTTCTCCGGATATGATACGATACGGCATATTTACGTGCGCTCAAAAAGGTGATGGGGGGCAGCTAAATCTAGCGCACGGCACCAAAAACGGGAAAATAAAGAAGAAACTACAAACAACAAGTCTCCGCTGCCGCTGACAGACCCGTGCGACGCGGTGCCTCACGCCCACCATGCTGTACACTGATGTTGACGGTCAGTGTGATAAACTGGTGACCGACGACCGTCACCAGTTTATCACAACGACTGTCCACCAAAGTTGACAGCACTTGAGACGATCGACGTGCAGTTGCGAAATTCAGAGTTTGGGTGAAAGTTCTAGAGGGAGTACCCTTATTTTTGGAGATACCTGAATTCCATTCCAACACAGTGTAGGATAAACTGAGGGAAGCCTCTGTGCCAAAACGAACCTATTCTGTTCAGCCGTTTTTGTACAGTGCCGGCTTGTGACGGAAATGGGGTCGTTTGTGGTAGTTAGGGGTCACCTAAGATCACTGAAAATAGCGCCATTCTATAGAGCGCATACGAGTTCCTATTAGCGTTCCATAGTAACTATGTCCCTATCTTGCACCGTTTATGAGAATAGCGAGATATTGGTCAATAGCGCCGCTTTTAACCTACCCCACCTCTGTTTGGCACCCCCGTTCGGGTTGACCCTGTTGGAATTTTGCCGAGGTCTTCGGCTTCAGAAAACTAGAATCCCTGGGCTTGGGCTATCGTATGGCGTTATTCATGTGATCCTGTTTTAGCCGTTTGGTACAATACCGGCGTGTGACGGGCGGACAAACGGACGGACACACGACGACAGCATATATATACCGCGCTAGCACAGCGTGGCGCGGTAACAACAGGCCAGCTCAGACGAAACGCGTCCTGGTGATAGTCCGTGAAGGAGGCAGTCCGGAGGGGAGAAGTAAAACACGGGGGAAGGATTTATGAAAAAGGTAGGTTTTAACGCGGGAGTGAAAGAGACAGGGAGTTATGGATGAGCAGAGTGGTGACTCAAAAGAGGAAGTGATAGGCGAAGGAATAGGTGATTCGGGTAGAGAAACTGGTACCAGAATGAGGTTGACGAAGAGAAAATTCGGACAAGTAGAACTTTGCTGCACAGCGTACGTAATTTGATGTATTGTCTACGTAGCAGTTGTACAGTAACGGGTGAATGGTGAAATGCACGTTCGAGATCTGGACGTATACTGCATTGATCGAATTATAGAAAAAGAAGTAAGGGGGCCGAGCGCCGAAGGCGCGAGGGGCAAGGCGGCCCCTCTGTAGACCGCGATTTTTGAAAAGTAAGGGGCCGTCAAAACAAGTGAGGGGGCCCGGCATACTCTGGCTTACATGTAATTCGAACAGTGGTATACTGGCAGAATGCACAAATATGCCGAACAAGTGACGAGCCTGAGCCCGTAATGCCGTGGGAATTTTTTCACAAGATTTTCGGGGAAGATATTAGTCTGTTGGCGGACGCATACTGCAGCTGCAACTGGCTATATAATTGGCTATATAATATGTACGCTGCAGCTGGCGGTCTCTGTTTTAATGCCTGTCTGTCTGCTTGTCTGTCTGTTTGTCAGCTGGCGATTGTTGCTGCCAGATACCGGTGCTTATAGGTTATTGCAGATTCTTCGTCATGCGTAATTGCGTATTGTACTTGGCTGCCTGCATATGTTTTTTTTGTTAAAACGTAAAAAGCGACGTATGTGTTATTCCTGAGTGCCACAAAATACCGCGGTATTCCGGCTTCGCGGTATTTAAAACGACGGTGCGGTATAATCAGTGAGTCGATCAAAGCAAATTTATACCGTGGCGAACGAATCAGAGCCGCTTTGTGGCAGTGATTATGTGAGTTGATAGGCCTACATGAAGCAGTTCGGTTTTTAATTTGCTTCTAAAACTACTGACAAGTTCAGTCTGATTACAGATATCAGAAAACGAGTTCCAGACTGCTACATGCACTAACGCAGAAAGCTTTAGCTGGTAGATATTATTTTTGCCTATTCGTGCAGTTGTAGTTTCGTGCTGGTCTGTTGGAGAGAGAGCGCTGCAGCTGCGGTCAATGTGCATCGCCAGCAGGCACGAGCTGACAAGATTGTCCCGAATTTAGTTGCTCGCATCCTCCTTCGCATGACGAAAGCTGCCTTGCAGAGGCACCGCGCGTCGCTCAAATTAAATATCACTCGAAGATTTTGATGAATTGATGTAATTCTTGTGTTTGCCACACTCAGTTTGTGCACCGAGTTTGAGCTACCCAGCTTTGTCTTTTCGAACAACTAGTCAAAGAAGGGAGTGATATTTGGCCTATTGAATAGCGGCAATTCGATGACCTTGAGTGACCATCAAGGTCAGACCATCAAGGTCACTGACATATTGCAAGCGTTGTCAAATGCGATCTTTCGTACATGTGTGCTACAGTTGACAAGAATCATGGCGCGTCGCGCGGTCCCTCTGTGATGAGCCTCTTGTTATTGTTGCGTAGCCTCTCTGTCTGTCTGCTGTTGACAACGTGCCGCACCCAAGTCACTCAGGACAGCAAGTGTCGGTGAAAAAGGAGATGACAACTTGGTCTAAACTCAGTTTATTGGCATTGTCTGACTGTCGGCGGCATCGCATGACACCAGCAAGGTTCTGTCTCACCATTACTTCAGTCTGTGCGTTGAAAAACATTATCTATTTTGGCTGGCGTCGCTGTTAAAAATGTCTCGGTACGTTTTTTTGGGTTCTCGTCTGAATTAGCTGTGCGTCGCGGCTTCTCCGACTTCTGCGTTCACTGTAGCAGCCTAATTCAGCCAATCGATGTGAGTGACTGTTATTAACGGTTAACGTTATAGTCATTTAGGTGGACTTGCCGGTAAACGCCTGTGGATCCGTATGAAGCTGGCGTGTTACATTCACTGTGGCGTTCGGCGTTTAATCGGCAGAAAATTAGCGACAGCGAACTGAAAACATCAACCGATGATGGTGTGCAATAACAGGAGAGTCAGTGAGTGTAGTTTGGATAGAAAGTATTCGTGGAAAATTGTGAAGTTTAAGTGCAGTGTGAAATATGTGATGATTGCTGCGTGCTGCGAATGAAATGTCATTGTTGATAATGTTTTAGCGATGACGCCACTTTGCGCGGTGGTGTATAACGAGTTGATTAATAGCGACAAGTATTCATTTGAAAAGATATCTTAGTCATGGAATCGTATATACTAGCGATTATACAGGAGTCCATGGTTTAACAAGGTGTTGACCTAACGGGACGAAACTCTACTGGCCCGCCATGGTGTGTTACAGACGACGATGACGCCAGAGAGTATCATTAGTCTGGCCCCTCTACACCATGTCTAGGCGGGCCAGTAATAAGCGTGCTGTTAGAGATCAACAGACGTCTGTTGTTTGGAGTGCTGTGACCAACAAGGCTCTCTCTCTCCGGCGACACGTAGACTGGTCAGTGGCACTGCGTACGTTGTCGACAGCGACACATAATTCTGTCGTGCCGTGCGTCGAGTCATTACAGCCCGTAGTTCGCCTCGCTGCTCTACGTACCGGTGCTGTATGGCTCATTTAGCCGTCCACGAAATTAACGCAACGCCAGCAGTCGGTACGTCGTGACGCTGGGCGCATTATCAGCGGCCGTCGGACAATAATTTAGCATCGTGAGCGCGGCGTGGTGGTCCAATAATGTTGATAACGCCGAGCGAGCGACGTCTCTCGTTAGTCGATAGTTGCTATGGTCATTTGTCGCCGCCGGCGGCTCTAACTAGAGCTGCGCGATATTCACGATTTTGAATATAATCGGTTCGTGTTACCGATTTAGATTTGATTAGCTTACTGAGTGCACAACGTTCGCCAAAAATCTGATTGGTAGCTAGCTTTCTTAGTGCATTCGTGACTGAAAATTAAGTGAAAAACAGCTAAAAATAAAAACCGATTAGAACAGAATATGCGAGTTTTGTTGACTGTTTGATGACGTATTGTCGTTTCACATTCGTTCAGCAGACTGTGCGACATTATGTCTCCTATCAGTGGTCTGTAGTAAGTTAGTAACAACGACTCTGTCTAGCGCCGTTTCCGAGATATTATCATATTTACAGTGTACATGACTGACTGTGACCTTGAGAAGTCCTTGTTTTTCGAAAGTATGGTTGAAATTACAAGCCATTTGTATACTTTCCGATTCACGTGCAAACATAATCGTGGATAATACGCGCTGTATTTCCCGAGGTATGTGAGATAGAAAGGTTTCAAACAGCAGAAGTGACCTTCAGATGTCACCAGTACTTTGTGCTTAACACGCGGCTTTCATTTCTCGACAGAACCTTTGGTAATACAGTGAAATTGGAGCCGGTTTTTGCAGTTGACATTATTACCATCCGTTAATCAAACTGCGTGTACACTGCAGCAAATCACGGTAATTCAGTGTGGTCGTCTTACTTCGTGATTTTGTATGAATTTTTCTCCCCGCGAAAGCGAGGGAGTATGTTTTTACCGGCGTTGGTTTGTGTGTCTGTCTGTCTGTGACCACGATAACTAAAAATATTGTGGACGGATTTGTACCAAATTTTATGGGAAGGTTCCTAGGAGGAAAGGGAAGACCAAGTTCGTGTTTCGTTACGATCGGTAGAGGGATGTGGAAGTAACGGTCAAAAAACTCCGTAAACCGGCGATTGTTTACATTTTATACTTCTAATAGTTGGTATGGCAAGTGTTGCCAAGTGTTTGCGACAAAAACCCCCAAATTTCGCTTTCGCGGGGAGTTGTACTATCTCAGAGTACTTTCCATCTAGTTCTGAAATGTGTTATGTGTAGTAGGCCTCGGCTGTTGGCCGTTGAATGGACCGCCTGGCAGACTGACTCTCGCAGCATCTAAAGCACTCGCTGGCCCTGACTTATCATAGACGAGCAGTTGCTGGCTGCCGCCAAACTGTCGAGTGAGCGTTCCAGATGTTGGTGTTATGCCCGGTCCACACCAGCAACATCGAAGCAACACTCCACTGTCGAAGCAACTGGCAACTTTGTTGCCTGTTGCTTGGACATTGTTGCTGGTGTGGACGGGGCTTTAGACGTCGGTCGAACGCTTTTGTTCAGTTGAGTGGAGGAATGCCGCGGCGCCGGCTCATTATAGCGACAGCGTCAAGTGTTGCTTGTTTATGCTCTTACAGCCGTCGCAGCTCGTCTCGTTATTAGCTTTTTGTGCCGGTTTCAGATGTGTTTTGTTTCACTTTGATCGCAGCGAATAACCCACGCACTGAGACGCGGAGAGCATCTGCTTTGCAGCAGCCTCGACTCAAGGACGTAGGTTGGTTGGTGTTGTCATACATAGGTCTCAGCGGCTATCCACAGCGCAGGTCAAATCCATTAATCTGCTTTAAGCCTTCGCCATCCGATAGTCGTGTGGGTAATGTTTTCACCGCTGTTTGTCTGCTTTTTTTCTGACGATATCTCAAAAATCGATGCAGCTAGGATCACCAAACTTGACATAGACATGGTCCACCATGATTCCGGATACCCATTTATTTTGGGGGTCAAAGGTCAAGGTCACGAGGCACAAAAAGTGCCGGCGTGGGTTTTTGTGCTCGTTTTTTCTAGTTAAATCTAAATTTGCCACTCTGCCCCATACTTCTCAAACTATACTCATTCTACCCATGGAGTTCTAGATAATAGGTGCTAGTATGTAGATTTCCATGTTCTACCCCGTGGTATAGGCCTTATATAAGTAGTTGACTGTTATCATGAGGACTGAGGACTGACTGACGTAATCGTGAACTGTCCGTATTGCGCGGAGACGAACAAGTTTGGCTAGAGAAATGGATAGTTCCAACTAATATATACATGCCATAGGCCGGGTCCACTAACACACATTCAGCCGAATGAAATAAGTTATATAAACGAAGAAACGAAACGATGCGGTTGTTGATGGTAACATCGTTTAGTTGATCGTCGTCCATTAAATTAGGATGCTAAAACGTGTTTAATTAAAGTCGTTTGTTTTTGTTGCTTGATCCCGCAATGAATCGACATGCCTCGCGTTCTAAGTCTGAACGGGACCGTCTGGCGCCTGTTTCCTGGCCTCTGTTTCGTCGGCGTCATGATCGCTAGGTGCCCAGAATGCAAAGTGTCATTTATCGCGCATGGTAGTAAAAGATAAGCCAGTGCGATAAGCCACTTGTGCCGTAATTTATAGCGTTTGCTGCGAAACGGTGGCGATTTGTCCGGATATTCAAACAATTCTTCATCAGTCCAGCTCGCCGCTCGGTAAGCTAGTGGTCTAGCGTCATCTTTACTGTAGCTGAACTCGGGAGCAATTGACGACAGTGCAGTGATTGTATAGTGTAACGTTAAGCACGTATAGACGCCTGTTAACGATCTGTGTCAACGCGGTGGATTACAGTGGCAAAGCTGTGTTGCCGACGACGTTTGCACGTTTATTGCAGTATATACCAGTGAGCTAGTAATGATTACTTTTACTGATTGGCTGTCTGTTGATAACCTTTATTCATCATATAAATGTTACAACATAATAATCACACGAGTCTCCGCTGCCGCTGACAGACCCGCGCGACGCAGAGACTCAGCGCATGCTAAATATTCAGTATCGCATCATATGGTAATCAAACCACTTCGTTTACTCGGCCTAGCTGCTGAATACAGATCTCGACGGTTGGTGTGATCAACAGTTGTCCAACGACCATCAGAGGTTTATGACACTTACCCAGAGATATGGTTGGTGCCCACCAAAATTTAAATAGTTTACGTGACCTAACCACGCCCCTTTCAGGAATGTTTCCTTCCGTTGGCCAGCACTTGATACCGTCAAACTACCTACCAAATTTGTAGTTGAAGACAAAAACTCCACTCACTACGATTGTGAAAGGCGATACAAAATGTCGAAAATGGAGCGGTTTAAGGTAGTTAGGGTCACTCAAGGTGAAATAGCACCAATCGATAGAGCACATACGAGTTCCTATTAGCGTTCCATGGTAACTGTCCCTATCTTACACTGTTTCGGAGATATAGCGAGATATTGGTCAAAAATCGCCGTTTGAATTTACCCTAACTGTATTTGGCGCCCCCGTTGTGGATAACCCCTTCGGAATTTCGCTTAGATTTTTGGCACCAGTAAACTAGAGTCCCTGGCGTTGTTTACGTGATCCTGCGTTTAGTCATTTTGGTACAATGCCGGCTAGTGACAGTCAAACGGACAGACGGACACACGACGACATCATATACCGCGCTAGCACAGCGTGGCGCGGTAAAAACGAAAGTAGTACGAGAAATAACTTAACTAAATCTTAACTAATTTACACATTTAAATTTCTCTGACTGTTAATAATTACTGCCTTTATGCAATCGTTTGATACAAACATTATTGATGGCGATGACTGTTCTGATTTATAACATTACATTTTCGGACTGATAAATTAGCTGACTGTTAGGGGAGAGGGTGGCAGTTGCCCCCGGGCGCAGCAGATGAGGGGCGCAAAATAGCTTCACCAAATATATTTTATGACTATCGACCACAAAAGTGAGTTTTTATGAAGTTTGCTGATTGTGACGTGTGTTGATGCCAGGTCGCCTGATGAGTGACGACGCTCGTGATGGGTAATCGCGTGAGCGCACGGTCGCGCCACAACAAGCCGACGTCCGCTGACGCGTCGACGACGTCGACGAGGACCGGAAAGAGTCCTCCATCGTCCGGGTCGGTGTCAAAGCGGCTGCGAGCCGCTGCCGTGAGGGTCGGCTATCGTCGCGGCCGCGGCGGCGGCGAGCAGGTGGTCTCGTGTCCGAACCTCGGCGACGAGGCCGGCGACACGACAGCGCACCTGCCGGTAGGCGGGCGGACTGCCGACGTCGGCGGCGGCGGCGAGATGCCGGATGTGACGGTGTACAGGTCGTACGAGATGACTGCGACGCCGGATGACGACGATGAAGCGATGAACGAGAGAGGACGATTGACAGCCGTCGCTGACTCTGTACCGGACATCAAGATCTATCGTCGTAGTGCCGTGTTGTACACGGGTGATGATGACGACGACTACGTGATTCACCGATCCAACCACCGGTCTGTCTGTCTATTTGCCTTCACACATGTGTCCACATGAACCTCGGCCACGTGCATGCTTACCCCGTTGACCCACGCGCACCCGGAACTGACTACCATCTGACTTTAGATCCTGCCGTACTGTGGACACTTTCAAACGACACCTCAAGACCCACCTGTTCAGACAGTCTTAACCCGATGCCACCAGCGCCTCTGTATGTTCCGACTTTTCGGCGCTATATAAATGCTATTTTTTTATAATTATTAAATATTAATACTGTGGTGAATGTGCGACCAAATGGGACTCTCGCTGTACCATCCATTCACCAACTGATTCTTGATACACGTGATCCATGCCGCTATATTCCGAAGCCCCGCCCTTCCGACGGTCCAGTCCCTAACCCTGGCCCTAACCCTAAGCCTAAATGCTTGTAACCCCTACTAACCCTAACCCTTTGGCACCGTCGGAATTGCGGGCATTCGGCATAGCGGGCGGTCACTGATACACGTTGTCATCCCATTCGTTAATTAGAAAGCTCTGGTGCTACTGTATATATTTGCTGGCTGTAGCCAGACGATCTTCAGTCATACGTCTACGCCGCATCTGTTACCAAAGACTTGTTATCTTATTCTTGTTTCCAGCTAGCCGACAGGTGCGTTTGCGATGTGTACATGTATGTTGTTATTATTGCAGCGGTTTTGCGCGAAGTCAGAGCGCGGCGGACGGTATCGGCAACGGACACGTGGTCTACCCAGGCAGACGAAGACACCGCGACCGCGAGCGGACGTCCGCCGCCCGCCATTACGCCCATAGGTCACCGTCGTCGCCTGCACCTGCAGCCGTCACTAATCAGCCTGGTCAGTCGTGTCTGTGGATATTTTGTTTGACACACAACAGGCTCAGCTATCGAAATATTGTCCTACTGTTGTACGAATAACGCAAACAGATCGCGTGTCAGCCTGAGGAGCACTGTCAACAACTGCCACTATTTATTCGGTGCGTAGTTTTGTACACATACCGTTGTAGTATATGCTCAGCTATCGCACAGAGCATGCAATGCTCCGTGTCACTGCAACCATTGACCTTTTTAGTCTACGAAAACTAGTTCCGTAGCTATGGTTGATTGCCTAGTAGTTTAGTGGTATATGAGTGAGATATGGAAATGACAGTTTAATAAATGAACACAAATCGGCGAATATAACAAGAATGACAATCTACACAATATTACAAGTGCTGGCACCGTTTAATCTAC
>Ga0209363_1001004_pt1 | contig 12627 bp, 6 predicted proteins | sample WorMetexBAHAMAS3_FD_187385 | JGI IMG/M metagenome (GOLD analysis project Ga0209363, IMG submission 187385) | Marine gutless worms symbiont microbial communities from Max Planck institute for Marine Microbiology, Germany - Inanidrilus exumae... | ecosystem: Host-associated > Annelida > Digestive... | reverse complement strand
GCGTTAGATCGATCGATCTGCGTAGGCAACGCGACCAGATCAAAACCATAGACTCGTCAAGTGGCCATAGATCAAACAACTCTGCATCGGGTTCATGATGTCCTGCTGTTGCAGCTGCAGTGAGCCTTCTAACATTTAAAATTGTCCCTGTCCAATCACGTCTGATAACTGAACGTGATTTTTGGGTGTGAGTTTATCATTTTTTAGTTGACAATTTTTCGAAACTTTTCAAATGGGTAGGCACGATGCCAGTAGTGACTGTCCGAGGTAGGCTAATTGTGAACTGTGGCTCCTATAGCACGACTGTCGCCTGTTTTGGCATATACTTAACTACAACACGTCCATTTTAAAGGCATTTTTAGCACAAGTAAAATGCTGACGACTAAATTAGAGCAGCTATTTCCTTTATTTACCTTTACTGTTGATCCGCTTGACTTTTGTTCAACTCTTTAAGGGAACATGGCAACATTTTCAGTATTTCTAATATAGCCGATTTGCATATTGTTTCAGTTAATGCCCGTGCCGATAATGCCGTTTTAGGACTTGTTAACGCACGGTAAATACCTCCGCGTCGTGTCTGATAACACTTGAATCCAAGGCGCCATCGGCCGCTGTCCTGGACACCGCCGCAGTATGATATCGATGAATACTTCAACATGTCGGCGTTTGTACGCGGTATTACGAGGTGAGCCTGGGGTCATCCAGGTAATCGCCTGGTGACGGTACGACTGAACCGTGGCCGGCTAAAACTCCACTTGACTGACCTGCATGCGGCATGTGCACGATCGGAAGAATGGTCGTTGTAGCGGGGCGTCGAAGGCAACGTTTTGGTACCGGCGGTAGACTGTGGTCAGCACAGAATTGGAAACGGATCGGGTTCATGCACATGGTCGAGTCACGTTTATAAGTCGTATAGTGGATCGATTCATGTCTGGGAGGCACTGTTATAAAATAAACGCGTTTTTCCTACTCGCAGTGCGAAAACTTGGTACTATTGTAGCATGCGCTGGGTAGACACATTCGCCCGCGGCGGCAGGCGAACAGTGTGTCGTTCACTAATGCCTACATCGGGCCGGCACATGTTCCCCTCAAAAGTGCCGTTGCCAGCGATGATCTGTACCGCCATCTGAAATGGTTAATGTCAACCCCCAAACGGCATTTCCATCGGCTCAGCCGTGTTTGCACAGCTCACCCGTGTGCCCGACACACAGACAGACTGACACAGACCACGCTACGTGCAACATCTGTAGCAATGGGCCGCATTTGTGCACTGCGTGCAGGCGATGCGGCCTAGAAAAGAAAGACAAGTAGATTAGTAGTCTGTCTACCCTAATGTTCATTGTCTGGGCTGACGCTGGTGCACTGTGTCTCGCCAAATAAAATTCTCGTCATTGCAGGCTTGCCGTTCATTGTGTATCATACACGCCGGGTTGTTGCACATCATTATCTGTCGTACGATGGATGTGAACATGGTCTCGGGTCGCTAGGTGTCGCTCGGTCTGTACACGAGCTCGTAATGAGATCAACAAAATTGCGGTTATTGGCGTTTGGTGTCGTCCCGCCCTCGCGACACCGGCATGGTTGGCTGGGGCGTAGATAACACAGGACCAGAAATTTACGGACCGACTCGACTGAAGAGATTTCTCGAGACGTGTTGTTGTAATAAAGTTGATCGCCACCGAGCAGGGTTTATAGTAGAGTTGCATTTGAATGTTGGTTATGCCGCGAACAAGCAAATCGTTGACAGTAAACTTGATACGCTGAACGAATGAGGTGACTAGTGACTACTGAAGACGTTTTGAGCGTGCAGTAACCGCTCTCCAGCACCGTTATAGGCACAGCAGCACTTTGAGACTAAGATCAGATTGTATCAGGCTCTCGTCTTATCGGTACTCCTATATGCTGCAGAGACCTGGTCACTCTTGGTCACTGATGAAAAAAACGCTAGAAGCTTTCCGCATGAAATGCCAATTAAACGCCAAATCTTAGATATCAGTTGGTATATGACTTTACAACCAACTCTGAAGTTTCCAGTCGCACGGATCACGAACCTCGTTGTCGGCGTCGTCAGTCAGTATTTGGACACGGTGCTTGCCTCACGAATGCATGGAGTTCCCGCTCGTGACGCCCTACGATGTCAAGTTGGGACTTTCATCCGGTCGCTCGCTGGGTCGTGAATGGAGACGTGGGCCAGGCCGCCCACGGTCCCGCTGGGTTGACCAATTCCGGAAATGAGCAATGTATGCTCAGTTGTGAACTATTATCGACTACTTTAATGGTGCACGTAGAGCAGTCGTCGGTCCGTCGTGTGTGTCTGTCTGTGTCCGTACAATAACTTTTAACTTAATGATCTTTTACCTAAATACTTGTCACGATGGTTCACACTTTTGCGTGGTGGCTTTCACGTAACATAGGTCATGGGGCAAAGGCGGGAAGTGCACCTCTATCGGGTGGCAGGTAACACTGTGTGATCCCATATGGCATGTGAGTTTCCCGTGGCGGTAAAGTGCTAAGTTGATGCTAAACTGTTATACACTGTATATTTTACTTTACTTTTACTTAACTGACGCTGTATAGGTGTGTTTCGAAGGTCACAAGAGGAAACAGCTGATGGGATGGCCTATCGTGGTGTAGCGACAGACGAAATTAGATAGTAGAAAAAAGACCTGAATTTAAAACTGTAAATAAGTAAGTAACATCAGCTGAGTAATTTTTAGTTGGCTAAAATGTTGTTGAAGTGGTCGGTCCGAGGGCGTTGTGATTATGAAACTAATCAGCTATAATTGCCAGCAGAGCGCATGAATATTATTGCTACGTTTTTGTTAGCGTAAGTTGCGTAACAGTCGCAAAGGTCCGTCATTTTCCGATCCTGCGTTTTATGTCGACCGGCGGGCATGGCTATAGCTCCATGTGCCATTGTAGTCTAATGAGGACTCAGCGTATCTCACAAACGATGTCTGCAATGTGGTCGGACCTCAAACTACGTGACCGTTCCATTGTGTTCCGACGTACGTCAATCAGTCGAAAGTTTTGTGAGCACATGTAGCGCGCCTTAGCGCAGTGTATTCATGTACCATTCTAAAAGCAGCGGTCCTTGACGTATGCCTTGAATATTGAAAGGCTGCAGAAAACGAAAGATAAATTCACAGTCTTAAAATAAACAAGGCATTTTGTGACTGAATATTGTCCAGCTTCGCTGAGCACGACCGGCGCATGCTCGCCAAATTGCCGCCTCCCTTTTCTATAATTTCTGGATACGACGACGAGTTGCAACAAAGTCGGCAGACGTTTAAAACTGCATCTCACGGTTTTCAGCCGACCGTGTTAACGGCTTTGCTACGTGTTGTACGTACGTGCGTGCGTGTGTGACATGGTTTATTGTAGATAAACGTCTAAGTGGGTCGAGCTGTTTTTTTCGGTATGGGGGTTACCTCAGAGGACGTCTGCTTTGTACCATGCGGGGCCACGGAAAAGGATACCTTCCTATCTAGTGATAGACTGCGTCCGTAGAATATTTTCGGCTCTTAATTTCACCAACGACATGGTAGCAATAGCAAGAAAAAATACGGAGAACATGCAAGCAAACGAATAAAAACAAGCAAAATGTACTTGTTGAGATCTGTTTCCTCCTCTACGCAAGGAATATGCCGACGACTCCGCGCCGACGCGAGCTCCTGTCTGGCGGAGAAGTCGGAATACTGGTAGGTACACGCCGTGGCACGTAATTAGAGAAACAGAATTGCATTCACACGCACGTGTAGCAGCCGTCAGATAATGTTACGTTCAACGTCGTGTCGACAGGAAGAAGCCGTACGACCGTCACTCGGGTGTGGAGTCGCCGACAGTAGCGGCATGTGGCGCCAGCGAAGATGATGATGAAGATGACGATGATGACGGCATACTCGCAGACGAGAGCGCGGGTTCGTTTTCGTCAACCGCGTGCGACATCAACGCTGCGTATTTCGACGTCCGCCATCGTCGCAGAAAGGTCGGTGTTGTTCTTCACGAACAGTCTTGTTCTCAGCACTGAGTGAGTTATGAGCGCTCTCAAGCACTGGCGGATGATGTAGGGGGAGGGTGGGAGGAGCCACGACCCCCCCCCACCCTTCGCGCGGTCGCCTAGTCAGAAATGCTCCGGCTGTTTTGTAGCAAGTAACAGGAGATTAGTAAATCAGCTAACTGACTGACGGCATGATTTAGCTATAATTGCCATACGGTGATGGCAGCTACAAATTTGCGCCAAAAAGCAATCGGCCTACCAGTACGCATTCACGCAGTGTGTACTACAACGGGTAGTAACGTCATGAAACTGTCTAAAACTAAAACCAAAAACAGTTACAAACGTTCATCGTTTTGAAAACGTGCAACTCATTTTAGGTCGACTCTTCGACAGAGTGGACCTAATTTAATAAAGCCGGTCTCAAATGTCCTTCCGTATGTCCGTCCGTCTGTCCACAAATAGTTACTTCGATGATCGACCATCAATGAAATTTAGCATGTAGGTAGAGGTCGATGAGTGATACACGACGGTATGCAGTATGACGCGATCCAAGGTCAAGGTCAAGGTCAAGAGCCCTTTAAATTTGGAAATCCTGCCATTTTCAAAAGCTGTCCCTTCCGCCATTTACAATGGGAGCTGACAACTGACCACGGATTCTTAAACCTGGACACAATAGGGACCTATCTAAATTTGATCTGGCCGGATGTTTGATATTTATCCTAGTTTTTTGTGTCACGTGACTTTGAACTTGGCATAAACGTCAGGTGTGAACAGTGGACCGTCAGTCCTGTACGGGCTAATTTATCTTCTGTATATTAGTCGAGTTTTATGTCAAACCGGACCGAACCAACACTTTTCGCGTGATAATTATAGACATGACTAATTTTAGTGTGTTGTCATTTGTCAAGTACAGCCAGCTTCCATTACAAATTTTGATCCAAGGGAGTAAAAATGGACGGGGTGGGGTGGAAAAGGCGAGATGGGAGAAGGGACAAAGGATAGGGGAGAAAGGGAGGAAGGGGAGAGGAAAGGGAGCTGCTTGGCCCCTCAGAAATTCCTAGATCCGCCAATGCTCTCGGCATATACGGTATACTGAGAGATCGCATGTCAAGACACGGGCACCAGCTACCTCACAAGTAGCTATAACTACTTTCAGCTACTATATAGAAGTAGTAAAAAAACTTCACAACTGTTCAACTATGTTAAAGTCTCGGACTCTCGGTAAGTAACTATGGGAGACTATAGTCTATAGTTACTGTCCATGTCATACATCATTTCTCGCGAGAAACAGAGTTGCCATATGGTTAACGAGAATTTAAACACACAGTTCTACATAAAATGCGCAGTGCTAAAATTGCACAGTCATAGGCAAAGTGTACACAATTCTAAAATCGAAATCCTGCAACTTCTCACTGAAAAAAATGATGCTTGTAAGAAATGTGCGAGACACTTGCCATCATTCACGCTACTCGCCATTGATCTCGATGCACTTAGTTCATGCTCATAAGTATGCAAATTCAGTCTACGTAAATTTGTCGTAAATTTGTCGCTGGTTCCGTCCAGACTGATGCAGTTGATGCACCAATATTATTTATAAGCCAGATTTGCTTTTCCAAAAATCTTCAGAGAATACCGTACTCTGTCGTTAATGAACGGAGCTGGTTTTCATTTACCGAGCCCAAGGGATGGACGAACGGGAGAAAGCGAGCTCAAACATATGCGCACTTCGTCGCTATATAGGGCCTATACGCAAAATAATACAGTTCAGATGAGACGCAAGTTTCGAAGACTTCGTCAAATGTCTCGCGGAAGCATATGGTTTCTGTAGTTGCTCGTTTCCTAGAACTAACCATATAGGCCTAGCTGTGTGAAAGTAAATGCTGTATGGGTCATCCATAAAAGGCGTCAGCACAGAGAGGGGGAGGGACGGTTTGATTGTGTGCGGACGTCCGCGTTCGTAGTATCATCGGCTGCCAACTTCTGATTTTGTCAAATCAGGACGCCTGCGATCCATATCTCAATACAACTGACAGCCAAGCGTCTGGCTTGATTTGCGTGGAATTTGTTAGGCAGCGTGGGATTAGTACTACGGAGCTGCGGTCGTCCGCAGGACGGGGAGGAGGATGGAACTAGGCCAAATGTGAACAAGGGGAGGGAGGGTGAAAAGATACATATTTTTTCGGACGTCCTTTATGGATGGCCCCTGTTTGAGAAGGCACGGTGAATCGCAGTCTTACGCCGATTGCTGATGTCAAACGTTAACTCGAACGCCGCATAACTTATGCGGCGTTCGAGTTAACGTTTGACGTCAGCAGTTCGACACGACGCCGCAGTGACAAATCGCACGTCGGCAAGTCGATTAGATTTGGATACGCAGTCGAGTGACTGGTGAGCGATGAGCCGTTGTTCTATAATTTGTTGGATGTCAGCTGTAGTGTTCACAGCACGCGCTGTTGTCGGCCGCCACTGTACCATTCAGCATTCATCGAATGCCGAATTCACTGAATTCATCCGAATTCACCGCCACGGATTAGACTGTGATACATGATGACGCCCAAAATAGGTCATTTGGTCACTGTTCGTCAGAATGATGACAAGTATTTAACAGGGAATTCGAGCGACACGTTTGACTTGAGTTTATTATAAATTTACTGCTAAGTCTTAACGTGAAAGAATTCAGAAAATCGATCGGCATTTGGCGACGTTGGTCTTTGTATAGTGACACTTTTTTGTCTCGCAGTGGCCCACGACCCGTTTTTGCGCCACCTTCTCTGTACACATTATCGTTGTTACCTACGTCGACGGCAGTCATGAGGGTAACGGTTTCGCCGCTGTTTGTCTGTGTGTCTGTCATTTTCGCACTATACCTCAAAAACCGATGCAGCTAGGATCATCAAATTCAGGTACAAATGTTCTACGATGAATCATGAAAAAACCGTTTATTCGGGGTCAAAAGGTAAAAGGTCAAGGTCACGAGTCAAAAACAGTGCCGGCGTGGGTCTTTGCACTCTCGTGAGTGCTGGCTTATAGCTTACTTTGTATAAACTGCTTAGCGCGAGTATGAACAACATTATATTACATTAAACAGATGTTCAAAGATACATCTGCGTGTTCGTATATACGTACGCGCCTCTGATGCGCTCTCGGCGTATGGCGCTATATAAATTTGTAATTGAATTGAATTGAATAGCAGTTATAGGCCTACGCTTGATGAACATTAAGTAGCTAGATGTCTTCAGGATAAAATGGCGCGCGGAAGTTTGTCACAAGTTGTGCAACTTGATTCAGAGGCTTAAAACATATGAGCAATAAAGTCTAGAGGCTGGGTTTTTTGACCGACCAGTAAAATGGATGAATAAACTGCTGCTGAATAAACTCGTAATATGCCTCCACAGCAGCAGCAGCAACAAAGCAACGAGCGGAGTTCCTGTTGTTCGGACGACCGGTTTACGATGTGGGCCGGCAATACGGCAGTAGGCCTGCGCTTAGATTTATGACCTGATGAGTGATAGCGGATATGCAGATATGATACGTCCACCTCTGGTTTATGTACGCTCGTCTTCAACAGCGTCATTTAATTATTGCCGCCATGACGATTCTCTCTTTAACTTGCAAAACACGTCACCTGTCGTATTGAGGGACGGATAGAAGATTTGCTGGTGGAGGTATGTATACATGGGGTGAAGTGACGTCACAGTAATTATGGTCAATATACGATCTCCATGTTGTTGGGCATGATGATAGGCTATACGTACTTTGCCGCTTTTGCGAAGTTAACTAGTGAAGATTTGTCACGTTATTGAAATAAAATTGAATTAGTAGGTTTAAGAAAAACTTAGTCCTAGCGCCAGAAAGCGATATCAAATTAACACGACTTAAACATTTCACATTTCCTTGCCCCACATGATGGCGGTCAGAACAGCTGGCCGGCATAGATATAGAAATGAAGAAATTACGTCACTGTCATGCTCATGAGTGGGAGTTATACAAACATGCGACCGCCGAAAGGGGGCACCACTAAACGGGGTCCTGAAGCATGCTGTTTCGAGAAAATAAAAAATAGGTTTGAAACGAAGCGAGATAGAAACATCAAAGTGATACTCAAGTAAGCGGAGCTGGGTCTATTCAATCCCATCTGAAACCGACCTTGCATCTATTGCACCTTTGCGATTATTATCTACACATGCCGATAAGCAAGGTGTGGACATATCGGTTACTGTTTGTAATTTTGTTTGTTTGTTTGTGTTCGTTTGTTTGTACGGTTACGGATTTCTCCGCCGAGAATAAAGCTAGCGGCGTCAAATTTTGCAGGGCGGTTTATCGGCGTCCTGGGTAGGGAATCTCACACTTTTGGGAACTTTGCTCTTCCAGAAGCCCAAAATCGGACGAATCGGCCAGCGCGTGAAGGACGATGAATGTTGCAGTTGGTGACTCCACAGCGTGCCTATCAAGTTTGCGCGGCGTGTGGACGTAGGATCGGCATGTGTGGATACACGTCAGTCCTCGAAGACAGACGTACTTGTTAATCTTTCGCACATTAAGTCCCGATATCTGTTATCTATTTGGGCAAGTATTAGCGAATTACGATATAATTTTGGACCTTACACGAGGGTCTGCAGATGAAGTCTCTGCGGACTGATATTTAGACGTTTTATTCAAGTTATGTTCGTGTTTTAGTTTGGATTTTCGCAGTTCCTACAGAAATATTTCAAACCTTTTCATTTTTGTATTACAAATGTATTTTGAACTTAATAGTTTCCTTGCTTGAGCTATACAGTTTTTGCATTATTTTTCATAACTTTTCAAAGAGGAAAAGCAGATTCAAAATACGCCGTTGTATATAATACTCTGAACGTTGGTCGTTGTCGGCGGCGGATGATACCATGCGCGCTAACGACAGGTTAATGTCACTACACATGTTCGTCGTTATCATTAACTTTCACGAGTCTCACTGACCGGTTACCTCGTGACCGCGTACCCATCGCTCCAACCTGTCCCCCGCTCTGCGAGCCGTCGCTGAACGACGTTTTACGGCGTATTGCAGCGGGCCGAGTGACTGCAATACGATCTTCGCGTCATTTCCGGAAATGATGCGAAGATCGTTAGTAACTCGTAAAGACCGCAGGACTCGGTCTGTGCGTGTATATACATTGGTTCGGCTGACGTCGTAAGTTTACTCTGATCGTCGCCCGTTTTGCATAATGTGGACGTTTGATCGCGTGTACTGTTCTCATCCGCAAATAGCGGTCCCTGTCGTCAACAGTTAAGCATTGAGAAGACGCTAGTTCACACGGCACACAGCAGGAGACCATTAGGAGCCAGTATCGAGTCACTTTTTGCCCGCGCGACGCTGGGCTGGCGCGGTATATGATCTGTGTCCGTCTGTCTGGAATGTACTGCCCGAGTATCTGCGCGCCGTTGCAGATTATAAACTTCACGTCCAATTACAAGTAATTTAGCCCCGCGCGGCATGCGTTCCCTGCGGGCTATATGTTCTGTTTGCGTTAATTTCTTTTTTCTTTTTAAACTAAACCTTTGAGCACAATGATCTATGCCCGCGACTCAAGGGCCAACATTGATGGCAGATAATGTTGGCTATCGAGATAGCCCACCACTCCACCGGCTGTCAAAAGACCTCGAATAAAATGTTGTCCCAATTATATCTGTGGAATTAGAAAAGCTGGGTACTTCAAGTTTCTTGTGCTGATTGATGCACAGGTGTACTAGTGCATGTATAATATATTATCCCCAAAAGGGATGTGTTCAGAGTCACGAGACCTCTTTAAATTTTTAGAAATAAGTCATAATATCTCGTTAACGGTGCAAGATAGAGACATAGTTGCAATAGAAGACTAATAGGAAATCGTATGTGGCCTATCGAATGGCACTAGTGCCAATGCCGTTGAATGACCTTGAAGGTCAGTTTTGTTGATTGAAACCTTTCTAACTGCCATACCTCGTGAAACAGCATCAACTTACTAACATAGAGCGTCGCGCGGTCCCTCTGCAATAGCTGCGCTTCTTTTCTTGCTTACAATGCGTCAGTCCACTGCTGCTGACCACCATCAGTACTTACTGGCCGCTCGTATAGGACGTGGGCAAATACGCCTCCAACTTCCGGATTCCGCGCTAAACGGAACTGTTGTCGTTTGACTGCACGTAATGATATCGGACGAAATTGAACAGAACACCCAGACTATGTCCGTCCGCATCATATACATGTAGACTGAAGTCCTGGCCGCCGATGACGTCAGCTAGGAGTTGTTGACGCTTGCGGTGAGGTCGTCGCAGAGGCATCAACCGTTAACCTATCGAAAATCGATTTAGGAAACGTTGCAGTCATTTTGCGGGACACTTTAGTGGTCCAGATAGAGCAGTCGATCCAGTGCGTGTGTGTCTGTGTCCGAACAATAACTTACAAAATAAATGACCGTTAACCCAGATATATAGCGTGCTATGGCTCATCTTGACCCTGTATGGGTCAAGTTATCTTAAGGTCAAGGTCATGGGTCATAGGTTCAAGGTCATACGATGTAAAACGTACATTTTTTGGGTACGGAAGGACGTCTCGGGGTGACGCATTTGTGATTGTCTATCGAGTACGACCTCGAATGGCGGCTTAATAGTTGAATTTTGTGGCGCTTTCAACAACGTTGTTTAGCCCATTGTACCAACTAGAAGAAGCCAGCACTCACAGGAGTACAGAAGCCAACAACGCCACCGTTTTTGGTGCCTCGTCATCTTGACCTTTGACCTTTTGACCTCAAGATATATGGGTTTCCAGGACGCATGGTGGAACATTTCTGTGTCAGCGGTTTTTGAGATGTCATGCGGAAAAAAGACGCCGGTGAAAACTACCGTCGGCATGGATAATCATCACATTTCTGTGTTCCGAGATTTGTGCCCTCTGAAGGTCTGTGTTAAATAAGTAAGTAAGTAAGTAGGCAAAACATTCGTAAAACGTCATAAGCATTTAAACGTAAATGAATCAGAGGCGTTGCGTTAGCCTCAAGGGGTTGTTGAAAGCAGATCGAAACAGACTGAAGTACTGTATAGGTCTGCATCGGTGGCGTATTTAGGGGCCCTTTCTCCCGCCTATGGGCTTCTTCCCCCTGTTGAAAAGTTCTGAAAAATGTTCGCAGAAAATTATTGACACATTCGCGTTCGAAAGTCGCGTGGGATGGACAGACACGAATGAACTACGACATTTAAAGTTCAGAAGGGGTTAACCCCTTACTGAAATTAATCTAAACACGCCACTGATTTGTCGAACAGTTCGTTGTCTTCTCTGAGATTTCGATTACGCTAGTTCATTTCTGTTACGTCTATCATAGTCACGTGATGGCGTTGCCTGTCTGTGGGCTTGGCTGATGTCGTTATTATTAGGCCGCATCGCAGCGATAGCTAGCAATAGCGGCCTATTGCTATAGACGGAGTAACGTGGTCTGTCTGTCTGTGTGTATATGTGTGTGTGTTGTTTGTGTTGGTCACGTTCGCGAACCCTGCAAAACGGCTGAACCGATTGAGATGCCGTTCGAGGGCTCATCACTGGCGTGGGCCTAAGGCCCCAAAGAACCATGCGTATTAGATGGGGTCGAGATTTTCCCCCACGGGAAGGGGCAGTTTGTGGTGGCTGTCCCGTTCATTCTAAAGCATTGGCAATCTGCTGCGGTATTCGTTGCAAAAGGGATCATTTCATCGGCAGGAACGGTTTGCATCGAGAGGGATAATCAAATCCTTATGAACGGCACGATATGCGATGCGGCCTATCGTCAAATTAGTTTGACCAATTGTTTCTATAGTCCTTTTACACACGATACAACCCCTGGTCCAACCGTTTGTCAAACCGGTTTGACAACCAGTTTTATCGTGTATACGCGGCCTTAGACGGCTTATACGCAGACACTGCGCATGACAAGTTGGCTCTTGACAATGATAACTGGTTTATGCTTCTGGGGTGCACCCCGTCCAGTTGTCTCATTTTTACGCTGTGCAGAATGCGGCAATTTTGCATGCAGTCAAAATCAGTAATCATCAGGCAAGTCATTAAGGCAGTGCGCGCCAGTTGTCGTGTCTCTTATAATGAAGTGCATGTCCAACCACATAATACTGGTGTCTTGTGTTGAAATATTTGACCTACACCCGTGATCTAACGTTGATAGTGAATAAAGTCGTTTACTATTGAAAAACCATTATCCCTGCACAGCTGCATGGCCATAATTGCCCTAAGGTGGCTAATTGTTGGGTTTGGGTGCAGAATGTGGCTGGCCAATAGGGTCCATGGGTCCGGCCATTCAAGGCACGACCATAGTTGTGAAATTTTCACCAGTCCGAAAAGAAAGCTCCGGGGTAGTGGGTACCCCGTCTCCCGACTGCTGTGGTTTCGGGCTTGAGTTGTGTGGTGAAAATGATTATTATTATTTCTTATGTCCTCGGTATCAAGGATCCCGAGGGATTTGGAGACAGGGATCTCGACTCTATGTACTACACATCACATGTTTCTTTGGGCCCACCGCCCACGAGAGTCAACCATCTAAACGAACAATAAAATGGCTGGCAGCCTGGTTATTAAGTTGTTTAAAGCTCACATAACGCCTCCGAAATGACCTATTTTGTGTCGGGGGGGG
>Ga0209363_1001002_pt1 | contig 12632 bp, 10 predicted proteins | sample WorMetexBAHAMAS3_FD_187385 | JGI IMG/M metagenome (GOLD analysis project Ga0209363, IMG submission 187385) | Marine gutless worms symbiont microbial communities from Max Planck institute for Marine Microbiology, Germany - Inanidrilus exumae... | ecosystem: Host-associated > Annelida > Digestive... | reverse complement strand
AAACTGGGTCGACTCAGCCTTCCACCCTCCGTGGTACGGTAAAATGAGCATCAGCTGAGTTATACTAAAATGGCAATGGTGGATGTAGACGGTAGCTGCCATTTCTTTGTGGTGGACTCGCAGTCCAAGTCGGTTGGCTTGGTCTGAGGGTTGGCGGCCACCTCGGCGCTGAGTCTGCATTCATCAAATGAACCGGTTGAATTCTTGCAATGGCTTTGCCATGATGACAGCACCATAAATATCATTCTGGTTATTATTATTATTATTAAAACTGTACTCGATCGAGGTTGGACTGACCATGTTACTGTGTTACCACACCCACATGCACTGGACATTCACTTTTCACTATGACCCTGACTTTCAATCCCAGGCGAGCTATGGTCATTATCCACATACACACAAGGCCAATCAATTCAAAAGATAGAGTGGAAACGGACATACAGACGCTTCCGATGGCCTTACGTTCCTGGGAAACGCGGTTGGTAATTATTTAAACATTAGCTATAGTGACGTTCCTACAACAGGTTTCCCTTTTCACCTCACAACTTACATTAATCACCGACAAAATTGTAACAAGAAGCTCAGCTATCACAGACAAACCATGTGACATGCTGTACAAAGGTACAAAAAATCTCATTTGATAAGGGTTGCAATACGTGAGTGAGCATGAAGGTCACTCGGTTGGTTGATAGAGAGATTAACGTCCCTTTCAGCACAAAAATAGGCTATATCGGGTGCAAGGTCTTGGGTGGAAACTTAGTTCCACCAAGCTAAGGATAGCCAATAACACAGTAACCGCCCGACCTCGTTCCTTTTTGTTCAGCGACGACCCAAAATAGGATAAGGTTAACCTTGGATCGGGTCATACTGCATACCATACTGCATCACTCATTGACCTCTACCTAAATGCCAAATTTCATTGAAACCTAAGAACTTTTTTGGTGGATGGACGGATGTACATATATATGTATGTACGTACGCATGAACAGACGGACATTTAAGAGGCTTTATTAGGTTGACTCTGTCAAAGAGTCGACCTAAAAATAATCAAAGCACGAAATGTATACTTTTCGTCGGCAACAAATCGCCAGAGGTACAGCTGTAAGTAGTGAGTGTCAACTTGTATCTGTTGTAAACCGTAGCGACCAAACGTCCTCAACCGCACACACTCGAGGAATGTCTGCATTGACAGATGACACAAAATTTGGGTAAAAAGAAACGCAAACTGCACAACGGAAAACTGTTCTTGCTGGCCACGTTCTGAGAGGAAGCAGTGGCACAAATGGATTGGTAATACATAGGGTGACAGTGACGTAATTTCTTCATTCCTATCTATGCCAGCTGTTCTAACCGCCATGGTGTAGAGCAAGGAAGAGTAAACATTTTGTAGCACTTACAGTCAGATCGCCAATCTGGCACTAGCATTAAGCTTTTCTTAAAACCACTGATTAAATTTTACTTACATAACGTGACAAAACTTCACCACAGAGTTATTTTCGTTACGAAAAACTAGAATTATTTAATCTTCGTTTTTGGAGAACGAAATCGGAAATCTAGAATTATTTTCATCCAAAAAAATCAAATAAAATAAATATTATTGACATAAAAACGAAAACAAGAATAAAATCATTCAAAAATGGTAAACATTGGACGCCTTTTTTATTTTACTTCAATGCAATTCCAACTGCAAACATAGGCTATTAGGGTTGGATCATTGTGCATCAGTAACGTGACCGAAATCTAGCCTACTCGGTACACTGAAATCTGGAGTCTTCCCGGTGCATAGTTGCTGAAGACTTTGTCTGTGCCCCGGCTTCGCAAGCTTTTGTGGAGCGCATATTTTCCGTTTGCGATGTTGTACTTTGCGAAGTTAACTGGTGAAGTTCACCAGTTAACTTCGCACTGTACAACATCATGCCGCATAACATGGAGATCATATCTTTACCATAGATTACTCTATTGTTACTTCACCCTATATATACTTGAAAAAATACGAGGTAAAATAGGCAAAAGGCGGACCAAGAATGAAGTTGGACGTCATAAAGCAATGGACAAGTCTGGATCAATGCAATGAGATAATGAACAGCTAAAGATCATGATATATAGGACTGTGATATGCCAGAAGCCAACACATAATGATGACGATGAATGTGCAGTTTCTCTGCATGAGTATCATGGAATAAATATTGATGTGTGTTTCCATTACATACTTACAAATTACTGATGTCAGATTTGTGACTCAAATAGATTCAACCTGACTTATTTTCAGCATTAACTTGCATCAATTTATTTAGGAAAATTGAAAACTTAATTTGGTCAATTTACATAGGTAGGTGTCATATAATCTTTGAGGACTGACTGAAAACACAAGAAAAGCCAATGATGGACAAAGAAATGTGCAGGGATGGAAAATGCAAGAAAGGATAATGAACAAGGCAATTATAGATATCAGACTTCGCCTACGGTGTGCAATCACACAGTTAACTCTTTATACTTCCTTAACCCAAGTCCCACTGACGCTAAATTAACTTCGCTTTCCTATGTTGAATCAATCACACCGTTCACTGTGTCAGTCGACCTCAGACAGTATCTGCTGCCACCTGCAGAAACTGTGGATATGCAGTGTTTGCAGTCAGTCAAATGAGAGACCTGTCCAATGGGTCACTTTATCTTTTACGAAAACCAATGTCTAAAACCTTAGTCTAAGAGCAAAAGTCCGGTTTAAGACCTAATTTGGTTTTAGCAAAAAATAAAGTGACCCAATGTCAATGAGGTGCATATGTAGAATTGTAGATGGAGATTGTATGGCTTGAGTGTGCTATACGACCGATCGAACAGCTACATTTCTGCCAAGTTTGAGTGTCAGCTGATGTGTGATCTGACCTTGAGGCTGATCTTGATGATGCCAGTCAACACGGACACTTTGGTGAAGTCGACCGGACTGAAAATCTCAATTTTCTCCGAGAACAACTTTTGTATATTACTCAACAGGCTTGTGTCCACCGTGCTAACAACAACATACATTGGTTTATTTCGCTGCACCATATTAAAATAACAATAAGAACTGGTCAAAAAATTTTGACAAAAGGCCGCAGCAGGATGGGGGGCTGATTTTTCAATGGGACAACATAATGTGACTGGGAGGATTGCAGCTGGGAGGATTGCAGTCAGCTGCAGCAGTCCCGCTGTCATGCTGTTATTGAGAAGTAAATGATTCTTTTCGCTGTATGCCATAACTGGTGCTTGACTTTGAATAAACCCTTTTGCTGTATACAACACAGCAGACTCCCAATGCTTTTCAACGGGCCAGACAACCCCCAAAATTGCTCCTACGCGATGGGAATCTCGACCCCATCTAATACATGGTTCTTCGGCCCATAAGAGACAGCCCACAAGAAGAATCTCGATAGGTTCACCCGGTTTTGTACAGCTTCTCCATGTGACCAACAGACAGACAGACATACAGACCACACCACGTGCGACGTTTGTAGCAATATGCCATATATATGCAACGCATGCAATGTGGTTTAATGATACATGTAATAAGATTAATGTTCTCATATAAAATACAGATTTAGATAGTTTGGACCTGCTGGCCATAAATAAGATACTAGTATTGATGGGATGAAATGTTGTACAGTGATAGAGGTGGAAGAAGTGAGCCAGACGGGATGCCATAGGAAGACACGGTCAAATGATTTTAATGAGGAAGAACTTTATTAAACCACAAATAAAACAACAATTTCATATGTCAAGAACTGCAAACTGTTGAACGTGGCAGGCTACCAGAAAAAGCAATTGCCTATCAAGTCTTATTAAAGGAAAACTTGTATTATAACAAATAGTAATTTCTGATTCAAAAATTTAGTAAGATTCGTATGTGTCTTTCTTTACGTTTAAATACCTCAACCCACACAGTATTAGAAACTAAACGATTAAAAGTTTCGATGTTTTGCGGAGTACACAACCTGATTAAAGGTCTCTTTTTGTTGCGTTCAGTTTTTTATTTTTAATAACAAAAAAGTTTGTTAAGTGATCAGTAATGTCACACCATAAGTTACCAGAGCTCATGTTAAGTTCACGTTTGCAATTGTTACCTTCAAAATAGCATATGTGATCAATGATAGTTGCATACTGATCAGTAATACGTGTAATTATAACAATTACGGGCATAAAGTTATTAATTAAGAGTGAGTTAACAACATAGTCAGCTGTTGAATTATGTGAAGAATACTTACAAAAGTCACCTGCGATTAAACACAGTGTGCTAGTTTTCCGAATCTAACAAAGATACAAACATTTATGGTCTGTCCTGACAGCAGGCACAGGTTCACAACAAGTGGAGAAAAAAATTAAGCGGACAGCTGACTAACCCAGTTTTTTTGTGAAAAACTGATATTTAAAAGTTCACCACATTTCAATTTCCGCCGAGAGATATGCAAGTTGATGACGGTATCAGCAAGGGCAACTGGCCAAAACAACTTCAATGCTTCAGAAAAAGTTTCACTTCAAAAGTGAGCATGTTCAAGTCCATGGGTGTCAGATGCATGACAATAAGGACCAGTTACTACTATGTAGTCCAGCTAATGCATGCAGTTGGTTGTGTGTCTGTATGTCTGGATAACAACTTGAAAATGACGTGATCTGCAACGTGGATATTCGGCATGGTGGTTCAACTAGGAAAGGTCATATGTCAAAATTCAAGGTCACAGGGAAAAATTCACACGAGGAAAATATTTTCGGCTATGCACACACTTCACGAGGAGAGATAAAGACATGGTTGGCTGAAAAGGAGACCAGAATTGGTAACTGTAAATAAGTAACAAACTGGCTGGTGTAACCTCGATCAAGAGCTTTCCTAGTAGTTATAGTGGTATAGTGGATGTCGTAGAGCATGATGTCCTCGTATGGATGGGGAGGTGGATGTGAACCGAATACTGTTTGAGCCCCCACCGGAGCTGTGGAGAAGACCTCCAGGGCGACCGCACTCCACCTGGCTCAAAAACATCAACGACGACTTGACGTCATTTGACATGGAGCAGCAGGAGGCAAGAGAGTGTTGACTTCGTATAGCGCTACGCACCCATAGTGATGCATGCTGATATTGGATTGGACTGTGCTACGCTACCTGGGAGTGATACTCCAAGTAGACCTGGCTGGTCCGGCAGCTGCACCCTGTCGTCCAATAGCGAAACTGTAACTCCGACGAGTGGAGTCGCTCGTGCGTTCCGTTCGAGTTCCTTCCTCGTACAGCTGGCCGATCACGACGTCCATGGAAGCCACGTCTTCCACGACGCGCTTCATCACCGCACGGACCGTGCGTGGCTCTACGGCGCTGAGGCAGTCACGCGTTTCCACACTTTTACGTAGCATCTATCACACACACACACACACACCATTAGCACCACGTCTTGTGTTAATGGTCATTTTCCACGCAAATCTAAGTTAGCTGATTTCCCTTGGGTTTTCCATCACGTGTTCTGGAATCAGGGTTCCCACTATCTTGGTTACAAAAATTTCCAATACTTTTCCAGGACTTTCCAGGACCACAGAAGCATTTTCCAGGACCCTGTCATACCCCAGAAATGTTTAAATATAAAGACAAACAGCAGATACTATGGGATCTGGGGCACAGCCGCGGCCGCCAACGATTTTTTTTGTATATGCAGAAAAAATCTGCAAATTTTGGCATCTGCATCATTGTGTCCACCTCCCACATCATAGCTAAAGAAAATTCCATAACTTTCCAGGACCTTTCACTAAAATTTCCAGGACCAAACCCATATTTCCAGGACTATTCAGGGCCTGGAAATTTTACACACAAAAAATCCAGGACTTTCCAGGAGGCGTGGGAACCCTGTGGAATAGATAGAACCGCTGAGGATAAATGGCAAGACTTTTTATGGTCAATGTCACCAAACCAACAGTGTCAAAGCAGTGACAAAAAGTAAAAGCACCAACCAGCAAAAATCACCCGTTTGTCTCATAACTTTCTCCATCCACAAAACACTGCCAAGAGAAGGCACAGTGCTCCATTAATGCCAGCACTTGGACTCTAGTACCTATTACATACATTATGGATAACAATAGTAGTCGGAGATGAAAGGTATCAACTTTTTACTCGATTCCAGATTCCTGCACAAAAATTCCGGCCGGATGTGGACATTTCAATATCAGATACTGCATCAAAGAAACACGCAGTTACATACATCCACAAAGCAGGACATCATAAACACCAGTTCAGACATCACTGTTATGCTTTTGCTGCCCGAATCTTTGGGGAAACAGCTGTGATTTGAATGGATCCATATTAACTAAATTTTTGGACGGGGGACACAATTAGGTGTTACAGTGGTCTCCCAAAAATGCAGATTATAAGTCCCCTTTTGATTTGTGTTTCTATGAGCAGAAACACAATACTAAGGGTAGCAGAGCATTTGTCATCATAGAGCTCAGAAATTTTAAGTGGTCGGAATTCAAAATTATGGTGACCTAAAAATGACCTTGATGAAAACAAGCTGTCTGGCACTTTTGAATTTTGTCAAAAGGGTGAATTGTCTCAAAACTGTAGGAGCACATCAAACAGGTTTTTAAATGGGAGGTACACTCAGTCAAACCAGTGTATTTTGATGTGTGTGTGTGTGTGCTGTATAAAGGCTGGTCTCATGCCTGCGAGATGGCAAGTCCCTGCATGCGCACGTAGTGACTAAGCATCCGCTGTGCAGCAGTCCGCGACTCAGCACACAGATCGGCTGCCGATGTCACGGACGACTTGTCTTCAAGCAGGAACTGTTCATCAACCAATGTCACCTGCCACAGCAGCAAATGCACACCTTGATGCACAGCCGTACTGGCGACAACGTCCGGTCGGATTGGCTCACAATGAACCATACTACCCACGCCAACGGTAGTTGCAGGGCAGGGTTTTCAACGTCGTTTGTCTGTCGGTTTATCCGCACAACATCTCAAAAAAACTAATGCAGCTAGGATCATGAAACATGACACGGAAATGTTCCACGAAGAGTCCTGGAAATCCACTTATTTTGGGATCAGAAGGTCAAGGTTCAAGGTCTGTCACAAAAAACAGTGCCTGAATATCCTATAACGTGCTGATGTGCCAATAAAAGAACTATTCACACACTGGCAGCAGCAAACAGCAAATTACAACAAAAAGACAACAAATCAGCCACCAACAAGCATAAAAAATTCAGCAATTAAGAGTCCATTAACTGAAAGCTGAATAATCTCTTAACAATTTTGTATTGTTTTGTGCATGCATAATTACTACAAATTACGAGTATTATTGACGCCACTCTAAGATAAGACTTGGATGTCAACGATGATGTTGAAATAACAAGGTGTCGCCCTAAGTAACAGGTCATAACACTACTGGCCTGCCGTCGCGTGCTGCCACCTGGTAAGTTATGTTGCATATTCGAGTGTTACAGACGACGACGACAGATGACGACAGACGCAAGTGACCGTTACTAGTCTGGCCCCGCTACACTATGTGTAGGCAGGCCCCAGTAATAAATCAATACTCCATAATACAATAATTGATTACACGTTACATTGACGTCTTAAACATTAAATACCGACTGCAGTTACGCGGTAAGGTTTTCACTGCTATTTGTCAGTCTGTCTGTTTTTCTGCATCACATCTCAAAACCGACGATCACCAAACTTGACACACAAATGTTCCACGATGAGCCATGAAAACGCATTAATTTTGGGGTCAAAGATAAAGGTCACAAGTCACAAAAACAGTGCCAGCATGGGTCTTTGCACTCTTGTGAGTACTGGCTTCTTCCAGGTAATTGTTTGCCAATGAATAAATGACCATCTCAGGTATAAGTGTTGCTACTTTACCTGATAGAATGTAATACTCACTATAATATTAGAGAGCATCATCACAATGGGCAAAGTGTAAGGAAACAGATCAGCCTATTAACACGACTCAAGTAAAATACCAGGTATCCAATGGTCGACTGGTCTAGGTCGTAGCAAAGCCGAGACAAGATGAGAATTAGTGACGCTGGAACACTGGCCTTGTCACTTAACTCAATGCAGAACTCCTGCCAGCAACAAACAGTAAATCTCATGTTAATGAAGGACCACACAGTTTTACCTGTCACCCAATGCGTTTATCCACGAATTGAATGAGCCATCCTGCCTTTACTCCCAGCCGCAATGCATCACTGCACTTTGGCCAGTACTCATTTCCTATCTCACAGAGGGCAGGAGGCTGAGTTGGCCTACGTGGCTGGTTACATACAGAGATGGTAAGCCCGCACGAAAACGGTCACCCATTCCAGTACCCAATGTTGGCCGGTTGATAGGAGCTGCAACCAGACTGCAAATAAACTCGCTCCAATTACACCCAAAAGTTCTCCTCTGAAACACTGGAAGATGAAAATCAAGGACTGATTGGGTTAAGGTTTTACGTCCCACCCGACACAAAATTTCGGTCATTTCGGAGACGTTCTTCCCAGCCAATCTCTTGAAAAAAATGTCTCCGGAATGACGTACATGCTACTGCCGTGGCTAGCCCAAGGCTAATGCCTGGAGTATGCCATGGCTCCTCCCATCATAATTCCCACCCAGGCGTATTACACAGCATTATACACAGGAATAGTGGCGTTTATTAGTAGAGATTTATCACGAAAAGTCATATTATAGCAAATTGGGTCCTGAGAAAGGTTAATCAATGAAAATAAAATAATAAACTTAATGTCGAGAATATCAGTAAATTGTGTAATTAGACTGCAGATGGGTCTTCGCCGCTTTCTGTACAACACAAAGGCATGCTGTCAATCAAACAGAGCTCCGTGATGCAAGACCTGTGAAACTGAAAGGATGTGTCGAATGAACGAGACCAGTAAACCCTCGCGCACGTCCTGGCTACAAAACGTTCCGCGAAAATACGGCTTCATTGCGAACGTTATGTCGCCACCTATAAAAGCCTGCAACACACAGACATATACACATGCATGAGTCGTGGACTAAAAGCCTGCATCGGGGTATACAAGGGTATACATTGGGTCACCAAGACTAAGGTTTTAGACTTTGGTTTTAGCAAAAGATAAAGTGACCCATTCTCCTCCGCCACTGACCTGCCCCTGTGACGTTCCCTGTGTCTCCAAGGTTTGCCAGTCATTTTCGGGTCCCCTGTAAGTGTTATAGCTGCCTCCGCAAAAACCAAGCAGGCCCCGTTGAGGTCTCCGTGTTCCCCGAATCCATGCAGGTCTCTTTGATGGACCAAAATTCTTTCACCATCAGATTCAGCAGTACGTTTGTAACAAGAGCTCAGCGTGTTGAAACAAAAACAAACAGTTTCCGAAGTAGCCAGATATTTACACACTAGTGTACGAATAAGACTCCAGCACATATTTGTACACCAGTGCATAGTATGACAGTCCACTCATTTAGCACTAGAATCACAGAATAACTGTATGCATTTTGCAAAAACCCACATCTCAGGGTGGTCTTCATTTCTGAGGGGATTCCAGACCCCACATACTACAAACTAGCTGTCCTCTGTGGTAATCCTTGTATCAAAAACCAGTTCTATCAGTTTATAGGCATTTTAGCGACAGTACACCAACGCTTCAGACAAAGCTAGACATACAACCCAAAGCATAAGTCACATCATTAACAGACTCCACCACATATTAAAGCTTATTCGTACATTAGTGTGTAAAATATCATAAACCGTTTTGACTAATGGTAGCCAATACTATCGTATTTTGCTCCAGACTGTACATATAAAAAGTGTTGCTTAATCAGCAACAGCGTCTTGCCACAATATTGATAACAATATACAGCTGACAATGACGAAATGGACATTAATAATGGGGTATTGCTAGTAAGGATACATCAGTTTTGTAGCAGGCATTAGACAAACAAGTCATGGTGGGATGGCAGTATATAGCACATGAAAAGCTCTGCTCCAATATCCTCCAGACAAGTACCAGAGCTCAGATGCCGTCTACTAAAGGGAAGGGGACAGTTTCACGTGGAAAACAGCTGATAAAATCGACGTAGGTAGGCTAGGTGATTCAACTGACTGATAACAAACAAACTGCACAGCTGACCTGAAGGTGAGTTAAGACAGACTTGATCTGACTGACGAGTGATGAATGCATCTTCCGCAGCAGTTCACCCAGTCCACCATTGCCACTTGTACCAGTTCCGCTGCTGCCGCTGGCGGAAGGTACCGCATCAGACTTTGATATGAGCCGAGGTACCGCCAGACTCTGTCGTATGTCAGTTATACAGTCTGACACACACAAACAGCAACTACAACGGTTTTACAGCCATTATAAACATTAAACTTATAAAGGTGTGCCAGTCACCAAAGTTTCTGGTCGCCAACATCTGCGATCTGCCAGATGTCATCAACTGTCAGTTCCACGTGCTCGCCATACCACCCTTGGTACCCGTGCATTTTCTGTTGCCGGATCGACACTCTGGAATTCATTGCCTGATCATTTGAGGGATCCAGCTGTCGACTCTGAACAATTTAGGTGGGACCTAAAGACGTATCTGTTTGCTGGACATTCGTAGCATTACAGCATAAGAGGTGTTCACGTAATTGCGCTTTACAAATCAATATTTACTTATTTATTTATTTACTTACTATCTGGCACCCCAACTTCAGAACTGGATGATTTGTTGCAGCAAACTTTTATAAACCAGCATGCCCTTGCTTACGGCAACCAGAGCATATGCATTAGAGCAAAAGGTGCACAACAGGGCCACAGACAAATCTTGAACCACAGTGGAGGTCACAACCGGGTTCTGGCAGCTGTGCCCCCAGTGGGTTCCAGGGGCAAAGCTCCTGGTCAGGGGTCAGCGGGCAAAGCCCACCTAAAGCTGACAACACTTTACTGCTGTGATCATAAATTTTTGCATTTATATCCAACTTTTAGCTGAAATATGCTAAAATTCAGCAAGTATTAATTAACTATAAATGTTGTTAAACTGTATGAGACTGCATGTGTGCCAAAATTAACACATTTTCAGTGAGATCAGTGGGCCGCATCCTGGCTTTCCACGAACTGCATGCGGCCCGCAGGCCATGTGTTGAGCACCCATGGATTAAAAAGATGCCAGACTTCTCCTTAATGGTGATTCGACCCTATGATTAACATACAAAAAGGTAAAAGTCGTCCCATATTCTCCATAAGCATAGAGGTTTGGAGCTGACGGTGGTCGAAAGCAATCACCCTGCATTACATAACCAATTTTTAGTTCTTCCTTATTTTGTTCGTTTGTGTGGCGTGCACTGGATTAGACTGAATATCTCGTCAGCTTACGAGCACACATAAATATGCTGTATTGTATCGTATCATTAAGGCAGTCACGTATAATAAACAAATCGAAAAATCCTGCACATGGTGCAAGATAGACACATGATTCATGCAGATTTCTAATAGCAAGTGATACATGGTCCATCAAATAGAGCCATTTCCAATGACCTTGAGTGACCTTCAAGTTCATTTCACCTACGTCTCATACAACGGTCACTGCTGCAGATGAGGATGACAATTTTCCAGATTACGACTAGAAATACAGCTAGGATCTTAACAACATTTTCATAGGACACACATCATTGTGACAGCTGAGACTCTGAGCATTTCTCAACCGGGGGGCCACGGGGCCCCCCATGGGGGCCATGAGGCATTCACCGGGACCACGAGCAAGGCCCGCGTTGAGACCGAACCGAATATAAAGCACCATGATACAAGAGGCCAAGATCAAGTTTCGCACAGATGGTGACTCTATTCGCCATTCTTTATTTTTTACTGTGAATGAGTGTATTTGGCTTTGATATTCTTTGCTTTTACACTGCTGCCCGTCTAACTAAATATGGTTGGAATACAAAGAGAATGTTGAATAAAATCTAACTTCGTCTGTTATCGAAGGTCAGGGGGCCACAGGAGAGTGAGGGGATCGGAAGGGGGCCACGGGCCAAAAAGGGTTGAGAACCACTGCTCTTGTCACACACACACACATACACAACCATTCTGCAGCCATTAGACAGGTTAAGCTCTGATGGCTGATACCCTACTTAAGAAGTGACGCGTTGTGTAAGAGCAGAGTTTTACTGCTTGCATGCGCTTTCTGCACTCAGATTAGGAAGAAGATGATACCGTTCTTGTCCTCAGTGGTATTACCTATACTGCTTCAGTACCAAATTGTCAGTTATCTTCAGAATGTCAGTAATAAATAAAAATGTCGATAAATTTACTATATTCGGTAAACATTATAATAAATGCCAAAAACATGGATTAGACATGGACAGAGAGATAGCCAGACCTGCAAAATACTGCTTGAGTGAGTTGAGATAATGAACAACTCGGTCACGTGCCGCACGGGACACAATCTCAGTACCAGCTCTAAAGACACATGCAGACATTCACACAGAATTACACACAGTACCAGCTCTAAAGACACACTCATTAGACATTCACACAGGCAAGTGTAATGCTTGTTATTTTTGTTTTATATTAGCTCCATAGCCTTGGTTTTACATTTTCTTTTAAGAATTTGTTAGTTATCATCTAATTTTATTCCTGTCCAACTTTTTCATCACACTGAATATCCCATAGTATGCTGATATGCAGTGT
>Ga0209363_1001000_pt1 | contig 12635 bp, 7 predicted proteins | sample WorMetexBAHAMAS3_FD_187385 | JGI IMG/M metagenome (GOLD analysis project Ga0209363, IMG submission 187385) | Marine gutless worms symbiont microbial communities from Max Planck institute for Marine Microbiology, Germany - Inanidrilus exumae... | ecosystem: Host-associated > Annelida > Digestive... | reverse complement strand
GTATACTACTGACCCTGTGATGCATGGCCATTGGCTAGCGTGACATCAAACCTTCGGTTATCCTCCCAGCTGCAGAGTGTTACATTGTTGCCTTGTCGCCAGCACAAAATTATACTTTTCACGACAAAGACAAATATTTGTGAATGACTTGTCAAGAGTTGTTTCATGAAAACAAAAGGCCAGGAGTCGAACGTGCAGCCTTACATCGCTAGTACCCACATATTTTCACCCACACTGAAGAATTGTTGCATTATACCACAGAACTACCGCAGTTATTGCTATTGTAAAACTTTGATAAATCTTATCAACTCACTGTATACATACTGACACTAATTCAGTACTATATGGTGACTTCTAACTTGCAATATGTCAAACACTACTGAACTTAAAGCAATCTGGTCATGCACTGCATTATGGACAGGCAGGTGCCCCAAAGAGACAAAGGAACTACAATAAACTTTTGTAGCTTTAAACCACACAGAAAGACTGAAAGAGTAGGCAGTAGGCTGGTTGGCTGACTAAAGTTTAACTACATTTTTAAAACAAGTTAAGCTGCACTGTGCTATTACAGTAATAACTTATCGTAATAATTTATCACACAAAAAAGTTACATTTTAGCCCACGAAGTTCTGAGTAGAGTTCACAAATGTTAATAAGATAACAAATTTAATATCAAGAATATCTGTATGTTCTGTAGCAGTTACAAAATGGTTGCGACCCTAAGTGAAAGTGAGAATGTATTCAGAAAGATGTAAAATTCAACCAGTTAAGAATGAATGCATGCATAGCAGCAAGCACAATATAGCTTATAGCTTATTGAGATACGGATGCTGCACAACTCGATTCAACTGTCATTACTGCATGCAATCTACAGCTATACTGTGGTGCCACTAGCTCAAGCAATCAGCAGCTTGTCATAGACTATGACAAGTAGCCAGACTCCCAAACCCTTACAATCTACTGTGCCTTCAAACAACACGCTACTGACCCACAACTTGTGCCTCCAAGATCAATGCTAACAAACAGCAGACGTGAATTGACAATTCGTCGATATTTCTCCAGAAACGACTTCACACAGAGCGACGTCGCACTGTCACTGGCCGTCTCATTGGTCAGCAGAATCAGGTTATTGACCTGCATTAAAAACATTTCTGAATTAACACACATTCTAAATGTGTTTTATGCCGTCGGTTGGGGATCAGGTCAGGCATCCAATCTGCAAAAAATTCTGCCACCCAGCAATCTATAAAGGTTTCCTAGAAAACATTTTGAGCATCACAAATAAAACCAGATAAACTGGAAAATACTATGTAAAAGGGTGGTAACTTACACACTGAACAAATCTAGCACACAAAAGCCAAATAGCAGTAATCTGTTGTCCTTAATTGAGATCTATTTTGGAAATGCAAATAATGCTGCAAGCACAATCTAAGTAGTTCAATGTGTATATACATGGTCAATGCTTCACAGTCTGTAAAGATCTGAATTCATCATCACTATGTTGAGAATTTACCTCAAAAACAATCAAAACAACTGCTAAATTAATTTACAAACTAAACACCTAAAAATTACCACGGACCTGCATTGTACTATACCTGAAGTGGTACATATATTTATAAAACATCTACATGACAAAAGCTGCAAGATGTCAAAAGGCTGGATCAATAAGCTTAAAAGTAAATTCTACACAAACAGGTAAGAAAAACTCATATTTCACTTTGACATTAGCAGTTAACTTGGTGAAGATTTCGGATGCACATTATTAATTAATATTAATTATTGATATTACGCATGCTAACAACTTGAAGTGGGTTCCTTCACCAAAAGAACACCTGATAGCGTTATGTAGTTACCACTTAAGGGTTCAAAAATGCTCATGAGTACAAACACGCACTATCATTTGACGGCCATTACACTGGGTAATCTGTGTTAGCTGGCACACACAGTTACAAAATGGAGGATTTTATTGGAGTAAATTTTTACTGCCTACATGCCCTTGCTGATGGCTCACGTGTAAAATAAAACTATTTATGGCCGTATGTCTTGATAACAGTAACAACAAAATGACAACATTCATGGTGCTGTTATCATAATAAAGCCATTGTAGGAGTTCACCAGTTTCATTTGGTGAATGCAGACTGGGCACCGCATGGCTACCAATCTTCAGACCAAGCCATCTGACTTCACTTTGACTGAGTCTGCTATAAAGCCACTACCATCCACATCCACTATCACCATATATTATTAGCACTCAGCCTAAAACTGATACTCATTTTACTGTCCCACGGAGGGTAGAAGGCTAAGTCAACATTGATACTTCATTAAAGGTGCACAAACAGCCTGTATATTGCTGTGGCTTGTATGAGAAATACAACGACCTGAGGTAAGAGACGTTAACCTGTGGGTCTTCTCACTCCATAGTCAGGCATGGTGACCACTCGTCCACTACGACCTGTCTTTTCTGACAATAACAATGGAAACCAAATCAGGGTCAGCCAAGTGTCAGTCCATCGCCTCTCCCAATTGAAGCTGCTTCGTTTCTTACTGCTACAGAATATACAAAAACCGCAATCTGTCATCCAGCCGACAATAACAACCTGAGTTCGGTCTCGAAGCAAATCCAAGAGATAGCTGTTGACGATGGCTATTCCTTGACCACTTGCATTGCCTTTACCCATACAACTGCTATTCAGTACCTAAAAATAAACAGCACAAAGAATATACAACAAATCAGTGTTATAAACAAATGATCTATGATAAAGTCCACAGAATGAGTGAATGAATGTGATAATCTTCTCAACGATGTGCTGAGGTACTGGCATCAGAGAGCAATGACCCTTCCAACAGGAGTCCAGTGGTGGACAAAGTAATAACAAGGTCAGTGAACGACTCTCCCTTGTGGGAGTAAGTGCTCTTTGATTCACTCAGTACTTTGAAGCTGTTGGTCGGGTGTCAGCAAAGGCATCTGGCCACAAAAAAATCCTGTGCCACTTATGACTTATCTCTAAAGGTTCGCTTCTGGAAGAAATGGAGAAAGAAATCTAAGGGGAACCAACTAACCAAGGCGGAAACGCTAAAACGTTAAATGTGGCTGAAAATGAGAGTTGATGGTTCTCAAAGTTATGCTTATCTCACCATTTATCAATCAATGTAAGCTTCGTTTTATTATTCAGTATTACTATCAGTTTTAATTTTTTACAAACGTTTTTAGTTTTAGTTTAAACAAATTTTTCGTTTCAGTTGTCGTTGTTATAGTTTTTTTTAACTGGCATGCTATACTACAACTGTAGCATTTTCACTGTAATGTTTTCCATTTTTCCTATTCGTTTTGTGTTTCATTTTTGTTTCCACTTTTGATCGTTTTCTATTTTCATGTTCTAGTTATGTTTCAGTTTCCACAATTTTTTTCGTTATTTGTAATTTTCGATTGCATTAATGAAAATCACACTGCCCTCATTGTGACTCTTACTATTTAGATTTTGCATCCGGGTAGTCTTCAGGATAGTTCTAAGTTTCAGATTTCAACAAAATCAGTTAAGTGGTTTCTGAGGTGTGGAGGTCAAAATTTGCCCCTTCCCACTGTTTTGGCCATTGGCTTATACAACAGCTTGTACTACCATCTAACCCATGTGAGGTCACCACAAAACATCACATCAATATGTTATACGTGATGCATACATTTCCACATATTACAAGCACTTGATAATCTACTTACTGGAACCAAGTTCATCACACTGCTCATGTTGTTTAAGATGGTTCCCTTCTCCAACTCCACTGACTGCATGCCGCTCAAGCCGTAGGCAATCAGAGAACACTCTTCACACGAGTACTTACACATCAGTCCAAGCAGCACTGAAATGTCAGCCACCTGCCAACACACCAACATCTACAGTGTGCTGAAAGTGACTCCCGGTTCAGTTACGTTTTAAGGGACATAAACATCGGACAACTGGCATAAAAGAAGCAACATCATTACCCTCAGCAGTCTGAAGGTAAATGAAACAAGAATGTGAACACTAGTTGGGGTAAGTGTTAGCAATGAGTTTTTGCTTATCATGTACAACAGTTCCAATCACACAGCATCTTTGCAAAATATCATCAATAAACATTCTTATACAATCAGTGGGCTGGTAAATTTAATGGATTACTTAATGAATGTAATCACTAATTAATCAGTTAAAATCGAGTAATGCCAGCAAACTCTTTTTGAGCACACGTTTGTGCTGCTAGTGTCATGCCGATGTCACCGTACAAAATATACAAATCACAATCACTGACATCATCAATTTTATAATAAACAATCAACTAATAAAAATGTCCAACTAATACTACTCCAACAAGCTTCATTAAAAGGAAAACGTTTAATGTTTAACATTTAACTTAATGTTCTTATTTGCATGCAATAACAACAGCTTTTACATAGTATCCTGCATCCTAAATTCAAACAGTTGTCAACAACTAAGACAGATGAAATACTGCTATATAAGCACTGCATATTGAATGTACTAATATGATGTCAACAACAACAGCAACAACCAAAACACCTATAGTACTGTATGGGTACATTTATTGAGCTCACAGCACTACCTACCGTCCGCGGTTTGCCAAGTCCCTTTGCAGAGGTGCACGGCTGCTGCATTGCCGGTCTCAAATCACACAGTATGACTGTAGTGCAGGAAATTGGCTGAATGTTGTGAATTGTAGCAAACTGCACAGCCCTGTCAAGGGCTTTGTGGTATCGTGCCAACAACGCTTTGTCATACGGCAACTCCCTGTCACGTATGCACAGCAATACTTCAGACAGCAAAAAAAGATAAAACAATGTAGTTTCTATAGTACAAACTATATAAAAAAGCAGACATCAGAAATACAAGATCAGTCAGTACACCACATTCAAGAAAGAAGTAGTAATTTGTATTCAAACGTATCTTCACAAATACTGGATCAATTTTTTTAAATTCTTTTCACTGATGTTACAGAATAATTAGCCTATAAGTCTGTCATAGTATCAAAAAACAACTGGCCTGCAATAAAAATTCTTTGCAATTTGAATAAATATGTGTAGTACCCAATGAACAACACACTGAACTTACAAACTACCATTAGCTCATAATCAAACTGGAGTTCTGCCTTAAACCGTGTGTTCTAGGTGTCCGCCTCGTGCAGAAACACAGGCTGTAAAACGTTTACATCACTGTTTTATTGATGTCACTGTGCCATATCTATTGGTGATGTGCTGATTGTGTATCTTCTTCAGAAAATGGTATGTTTACAATAACATCATATTAACATCACCACATAAAGATTAGTTACTAACTGCATCAAAACCAGACCAGTGATTCCCTGGTTGTCATCAGTAACATCATCCAGCCACACAGAAGTCTACACCAGTCACCTCGAGAAACCAAGGAAGTAAAAATTAGGAGCTGTGGTACAGCCATGTGAGCAAGCCCAACTGCCACATCAAAAAGGCCATAAAAAGAGTATGCTGTCTTGCTTGTACCCACATTCCGTATACAAAACAAACAACACGACAACAAACATACGTTAGCCGCTTTGCCGTTTTAGCCCGTCTTTGACTTCCACCTCTACCGCGTGATCCAGTTGACATTCCAACTCCTCTGCCACGACCACCACGTCCCCTCCCTGACCCACCTGTCTGACCTCTCCCACGACCTCTCTTTCCCCAAGCTGTTGCTGCTTGACCTCTTAGTGAACGCGTGTGGTCGGCAGACTGCCCAACAGCTGCATTTTGCAGATCTTGTTCTGCAAACAAAACAACAACAGCAACAACAGCAGCTACTACTGTTAGTTTTTGTTTGACCAGTCTGCTTTGGGCAAGTCAGACTGGGTCCCATGAGGGAGCTAATATTCATAAACCTTCTTGTTGCTGAATTAACAACATCAAACCACAAAAAGACGGATCAATACAATACACAAAACATACATTTATAGTACACCAACACACCAATTCAGTGGTTATTTCCAGTGAAACTGGGCAGCCTCCTTGCTTCACATTCTCCAACTGCTATAAAGAACTTTTAGGGACATATGGCACAGCTTTTGTACAACAGCAATAGTACAAACACTGCCTGCAGAATATTTATGACCAATCTTGTTAAGGTACACAATGAAAAATATGACTAAAGACATCTATTTTCTATTAGACCATCCCTACTCTACGACTGAAAAATTATATTATTCACATACGGTTCTTTTCATACTGATCCTCAAGCTCATGTAAAACTTCAAAAGCTGAGAAGAATCGAAAAGGAAATTGCCGACTGTGTGCAATCGCTCCCTGAACGCAGAAAACAGTATAGAACACAGGATAATTAAATGAAGATGATGAAGATGACAATGGAAAAAGATGCAGGTGACAGTGACACAGTGTAACAAGGCAGTGTTATAACAGTAATCAGTTTGGCCAGTTTCTCCGAAGACAGACATTGTACTATTTTTGATTCACTAGAGACCCATATAAGTTGCATGGTAAACCCAGAAGTTAAAAATAATAAATTTAAATAAATGGTCCACTTGAACCCCTATCTACAACTTATGTGGACATCATGAATGACAATACAGATTAAGGCCAAAATACATGGCATATGTAGCCACGACCCACTTTGTTAATTGCAGTTTCACTGATGTTGAAGGTCAAGGGTACTGATTCAAAAGACATCTCCATCTTCAGCATTTACACATGTAACATATAAGCAAATATCTCCCATAAATTTTCTCTTTAAAGTTACACACTTTTGTCCATGTCTCTGTAACAAGACTCAAATACAAACAACAAAATCTGAACCGTTTAAAACTCAGTGGCCACTTTTTACCATTTATAAATTACAAGTGATGAACATTGCTGAATGATGACTAAATGACGTCATATATTTGATAATGATGATGACAATACTATGTCAGGTATGTTCAATGCAATTTACTATATAACATGTGTATCACAAACAAAATTTGGATATTTGTTTTGGCATCCACCTAAGAAACAGTGCTTAACGAATTTTAACAACAACATCAGCAACAACAGTTATCTAAAATAAATACTTCATCTGAGAGTTTCTGCAAGATCCACGAGTGATGCTTTTCTGATATGCCAGCTTTTATCATGTTTCGGATGTTACGCAACATCGCCATAAATGGCAGTTTGCGGTGATCTACAAAATATTGCATTTAGAAGTGGAGTTTGCAACCACATAAACACATAAAGTCAGTACACAACCACATAAAGTCAGTACACAATAGTCTATACACACACCAACTGCTAAACTGGCAGAGCAAAGACTACGACATTACAGTAAATTGCATACAAACCGAACCTATACCAGTGCATTACAATCATACTGATAAAATAAAGTAAAAACTTAAAAACTAACGAGCACATGAGCAAGAAAGTAAGCAAAACAGACTGTTAACTGCAAATCATGGAACTAGTTACCTATCAGATCCTGCCATGTAGTAGCCTTGTTGCCTTTGAGGGCCACCTGTGTTTCCCAAGTTTCTGGGACTGGCAGCTTCATCCTTTTACCAGCCTTGCTGTCATCAAAAGTACCTGGTAAACGAGCCTGATAAAACTCCTCCAACACTGATGGATACCTAGCATCAATATGTCGGTGAATGACAGTAGCACAATGCAACAAAAGCAACTGAATGGTGGCTTCCAGTAACCAAGAATATCAAATCTGCTATGAAATTTCCAACTCTGTCCAAGTGCTTCTAATGTCCTTGAAACAATTTATGTTCATCCTTGTAATACTCGGACAAAGTGTACGCTGGCTGCGTCGCGTGATGCCCCCTGGCAAATCACGATGAGTATATATGCCACATGCCCTATTAACATTAGGAATAAAAGATGGGACAGACAGACGGACTGACGCCAGACCGATTTATTGAGCTTACCACTAAAAGTGGACAGTACCTCAACTCCATAGAGAGCAGCTGTTTAGTTATCCTCTGTGGTTACCGCTACATGGCATATGAGCTTAAAGTCTAACACTTTGGGTTCTAGCTCCTTCTTGATTTTACATGGCTCATAGTCACTGCATTGATTATCACAAGCAAAGCAGCACAATAAAAATAAGTACCGTCAACATTGTATATTGCAAAGTTCAACTACCCCAGTTCCATGTACAGTACACTGAAAGCATCATCTGAGGTCAAATGATCAAAATTTGACAAGTAAATGATTATTATCAGCCAGCACATAAATATACTATTTTGTTCTTTTCATTGGATTTCTTTTTAACTGGTCATTTTTTGTGGTCACACAAGTTGAGCCAGTTCCCCAGCAGTTTCCCCAGAAAAAGCTGCTGGAAATTTTACAGGCCAAATACATGCTCTGTTGCTGGCAAACATGGAATAAGCTCCATCAGTGCTCCGACACTCATGTAAAAAAAGGTAAAGGCTTCCCATACTCGTTACCGAGCGTTGGGCCCGGAGGTAATCCCGGTGTACAGGCAGTCAGCCCGCAGGTGATATAAGTCATCCAGCCGGCGGTAGGCTGCCATTACTTTCTGCCAGGCCTGCGGTTACCTCCCCAGCCACAGAGCATCACCGCCCTTAGCCGGTACCAAGTTATAGTGCTTGGTGTAAGAGACACATCGGTGTGAACAACTTGCCCAAGGTTGTTACGCAGCTTCGCCCAAAGTAGGATATGAACCCACGACCTGTTGATCGCAAGGCCAACGCTCTACCTGTTGCACCGCTGACAATCATGTACCAAGCACATAAAGGCAATACCTAATGCAGCACTAATAACATACTCCTTGTCCAGAACAACAAGCAATTGCCAACGACGTTCTCAAACCACTTGCCAGATGATAACGACGACGCCTAAACAGTCTGACATAATTATGGATGCACATAAATAACATGCACATGGGGCTAAGTGAATTAATAATTTCTTTCATGCACACATATTTGTTTCAATGACCCAGTTTTCCACCGCTACTACAAGTAAGGCTGGGTCCCTACAGGCAAACCTTTGCAATTTTTGAAGCACACATTTGTTATCCAACCAACAGCACCAAAGCTCTAACCATCAAGCACTAGCCGATGAAATCCTCGTCATAACCAGTCCTTGGTACTGACATCAGAAAGTTAGGAGCTACGTTCCTTCTGTCTGGAATTTGGGGGTGGATAAAGAAACGATGATGCCAGGCCAATGGTTAGGGTATTGGTGCTTTGTGTTCCTCTTCACTGCTTTCATACTGAGCAGAAAGGACATCAGGCCATTGGAAAACCAGCTGACAAAAGTGCTTCCACTCTTCTTTGACTTCAGCTGTATATAAATCACCTACTTACTTAAATACTTGCAACAAATTTACTGCAAGTGTTATTACAAACCGTTTTCCAATGAGACACATCACATTTTCAACCGGTTCAACAATATGAAGCTTGCGTATCAGTTGTTTCAATGTAAACTTCATTTCACTGGGGGATGTGGAGGCCACAACTTCCATATCTGAGTCACTCCTCTACAAACAGTAAACATCTACTGGGCCATCTTCTATTAACTGAATGGCCTCTGATCTTGGTAACTAGCATGCGGATTCATCTCGACTATCTGGGTTTTGAAGGTCAAGGTTACAGGTCAAAGTTCATGGTCAAAGGTAGAAAAGTTGCCAGTAATGGTAAAATGGTCAGTGTGACCTTGACTGAGAGTTTTCTAGTTGTGATCACATACCTAGTTAAACAAGCACACTGGCTGGCATTCACATACATGGACCAACTGCCTCTGTACCACCACTACCATAATAATCTTCTAATAATCTTCGTTTATTTGACTGATGAGAAACTGCACAATCAACACTAACATCCGCCGCACAAGGCAGGACACAGCAGAAACTATATACAGAAGGGTTAAGCACGGCTAAACTGCTGCCACATACAGCGCACAGCGGTTAATTAACCACACCGGCTTAACCTCGTAAACATTCACCGGATGGCGCGACACATCCAATTTATCGACCCGGAAAGGATGAAAAGCTGAGTTGGCTGACCTGCAGCAGACGTCTTACCCACATAAGTAGTCACCCGTCAGCTGCAGGTCGAGCATGGGACAGGGAAAGTTCGCCGGTCAGAGAGCGGCGTTCTACCACTGTGCCACGCAACCACTACCACTACCAGTACCACTACTTGCACTGGCATTCTTTTCCTTCATTATTCCCCCAAAACAGAACCTTCGTGGATAATAGGAGCGTGTTTTACAGGCTGGACGCCCTCGCAGGCACATGACCAAAGTATCATAGTACTAAAGGGAACTCAAAAGTACTGAAGATAACCATGGAATATCACCCGCTGAACATCACCCTTTATACACCAACAACAAGACTGTTGAAGGGATGCTATTACCCACTCATTACTCATAGGCAGTCGTGGGGTAAGGTTTTCGCAGGCGTTTGTTTGTCTGTTTTTCTGCAAAATGTCTCAAAAACCAGGATCACCAAACACCACAAATGTTCACGACGAATCCTGGAAACACATTTATTAGGGGTCAAAGGTCACAAAAACAGTGCTGGCATGCATCATTGCACTCTTGTGAGTGCTGGCTTCTTCCAGTAGTATTAGTATTCACACAAGTACGATGATGCACACTCTCAACACACATTCATATTACGACATCAGCTAATGATGCTTTTTACACCTGCCATTTTCTAAGCAGATCTGGGTGAACCAGCTGCCTTTTTGATTTCCCTCTCCATTTACTCCAACATGTGTGTCCACCCATGATAGGCCAAAACTTTAGTAAAGTGATATAAAAAAAGAAATAAACAGACCATCTTTTTGCTAGTTGATGCCATAGGTCTTGACATTGAAGCTTCTGCAGTCACCTCTTTCGCTGTTGATTTGCCCTTCTTTGACGCTTTTCTTGTCTTCCTGCCTGAGCCTTCTCTATTGTACTTAGCTAAATATCCACATGGTTTTTCAGTGGCACACAGCACAAAATTGACAAATGACACTGTATGAATATTCATGAAATTGCTGGTTCCAACATAACACTAGACAAAATCGTAATTATCTATAAATCACATTCAGACTCCACCTACTCCATCACGGTAGAGTCTGAGTTGATTGAGTTAAGGTTTTACGTTCCACCTGACACAAAATAGGTCATTTTGGAGACGTTCTTCTCAGCCAATCTCTTGGCTTAGAACTGAAAAACGAAAACAAATCATAACAAAAGCAAACATGTATCCATAACACAATATACTACAACATAAAATTAACACACAAAAAACTAAAGCCAGGTTTGGTCACCTCCTACAACCTCCGGCCTGGAAACGGAACGGGTCCATTCTGGAAGGAGTAGACAGATAAGTCGGGAAGTAAACCACTAAGGAAGTAAGTAAGTAACAAAAAAGCATAAGGAAAAAAGTAAGAATGGAAGAAAAAAAAAGTAAATAGGGAGGAATCAAGTTAAGAAAACACACAAACTATTCATATAACGCCTAAATCAACACATGAATCACGGCACATTACCGCCTGGAGCCCGTATGGGGCAGTCTGGAAGTTGATCAAAAAGGATAAGGACAGTGGGTGTTTTGGTCTGGGTGGAGTCAACACTCGAGTTCCCTTCAGCGCTTTGACACTGCTGGTTGGCTCCATTTGTGTCACATATCCCCAAAAGTTCCGTTTCGGAACACGTGGAATAAATAAATCGATGGGAACTAGCTAACCTAGGTTCACCTGGAAGACGACCATTAAAATGCAATGCAAGGACAACCTGCTTACAGTCGGTGCATGATGGCACGATAACCAGCAGTAAAAGCCGCAGCCTCTGTATCATGAGCTTATTTAATATGCTACACCTTACACCTCCACCGCACGTGGTTGTACATCCCACCTGACACATAATTGGTCTTTATTTAACAACAATTATATCAAAACACAACCGACATATTTTTTACCTGGACGTTTCGATCTCTATCAGAGACTTTCGTCATAAGAAACTTGTTCAGTTCTTCTTCCGGTTCTTGCCACAATAGAGATGCGACATGGCAAGAAATCGGGTTGTACATGTGGCTCAATGGCTAACCGATCTCGTCCCAGTTGATAGTTTGTCGTCCCTCTTTTTGAATGTATGTCGCTATTTTAATCCATCTGGTGCTTCTGTCTGACTCTATCCAAAATGGTAGATGCTGACCAGTTGATCACATGCTTGTCATTTGAGCTGCGGTGTTAGTCAGAGCTGATTTGTTCTGTTCAGATAAGCTTGATGCACGATGGTTTCTAGTGAAAGGCTTCTTAGTGATAGCTTCCACATCCGTCTTGTGCTCCTTCAGTCTATTACCTAATTTTCTTCCGGTCTCTCCTATATAAGACTACCTGCTTTCGTGGCCGAGTGGTTGACGCACTCGGCCGCCATGTGCGGTAGAGCGTGACGCGCTCAGTGGACGGGGTTCGACTCGGCCCGGGCGCGTCCGTCTACCAAAGAATTATTTCTAATGATTCCTATGCACATAATGAACAGGAAGATAATCCCAGGCAGGTAAGAGGGCTCGACGGTGTCCTCTATAAACTGTGATCGTTGCTGATGCCTTGATTAGCAGCGTCAAGATATCAGTCGCGCCGACGTGAGAGCCGAAGCAGATAGATGTGGCTGAGCCCACTGGCTAGGC
>Ga0209363_1000999_pt1 | contig 12643 bp, 6 predicted proteins | sample WorMetexBAHAMAS3_FD_187385 | JGI IMG/M metagenome (GOLD analysis project Ga0209363, IMG submission 187385) | Marine gutless worms symbiont microbial communities from Max Planck institute for Marine Microbiology, Germany - Inanidrilus exumae... | ecosystem: Host-associated > Annelida > Digestive... | reverse complement strand
GCTTTAGATACACGAGTGGACAGACAAACGAACAGACAGACAGACAGACACGCTGATCAGAATACTGCACATACCTACCGGGGGTGAAGTAATGACGCCAAATATAACGAGCAGTCAAAGAATTTTGATAAAAGGCCGCATCGCCATCTTGTCACCTCTCACGGCGGCGAATGGATTCGTCCATCTAATACATGGTTCTTTGGCCCACACAAGTCAGACCCCCAAACGGCATCTTGATCGGTTCAGCAGCTTTGCGTACACTGCAGCAGACTCACAATGCTTTCAGTGGAGCGGACAACCCCCAAAATTGCCCCTTGCCGTTGGGTGACCGGAACCCCGTGGTTCTTTGGGCCCACTCGACTCAGCCCCCAAACGGCATCTCGATTGGTTCAGCCGTTTCTGCAAGCCTCATGAACGCGACCAAACGACCGACCACGCTACTCCGTGTGTAGCAATAGGCTGCTATCACTAACTATCGCTGCGATGGTGCCTATAAATGGGAAAAGTAACGGCAGGTTAGGACGTAGTTTTGTCTACTGTTGACAACGCTGGGCACAGACTCCAGATTGCTGAAACGGAGATAAGCATAAGCACCATACCATACGTCGCACGGCTACATAGCAACGCTGATTGAGGAGAAACTTTACCTAGGACAGAGCATGACAAACAGACAAATGCTACATCACGCCGACATCAGTAGCTATTCGATAGCAGTGTAACGGAAATGAAACATACCTCGATCGTAATCAACCTGTCGACTTGGTGCGTACTTGGACTTCACTTGCTTCGTTTGAAACTCTCGCAATCCATCGACGTCAACGCACTGACCACGATGCTGCCTAAACAAACAACATGAACCACAACATGACTGAGCCAATCATCAACAAAACTTGTATACTAAATTCAACACTAGTAATCAGTCGTATGTTCAGTATTCGACCGAGCTATGGTATCACTTAGCAGTGAGCTATCAGAACAAAGTAAACAGCAATAACGTGTATAATGAATTTTAATAATGAATTTTAGCTGAACAAATTTTAAATTCGATTAATCACAATCGGCAGCTACAGTGAAACGGTGTAATTGACACGTGGTCGTGGGCTTGTGGCCCATGCTCTGTAACTAATGGCCGGTTAGTCACGGAAGATAAACTCCCATTAATTAATGGGAGTTAATCTTCCATTAACGTTAATGGGAGATTAATCTGCAGTGGAAAAACCGGCCCTAAATCAGTTTGCTGATCGACGGCAAAAACACGCAAAGTTACCTATTGCGTTTGCCAGCTTGCTGCATTCGCATGCACACATCAGGTTCACACAATGAAGAGTCGTTGGATGATCGATCATTAACTTCAGAAACTGGCACCAGCTGTGCTGGCTGTTTCTTCATCAATCTGTTACGTACATAACATAAGCCTAGTGTGTGTATTGTAAGCGCTGGCGTAGGCTATTTAGGAGCCACACCGCCCCTTGAAAAATTATCACTTCACAATAATCGTATCCAAAAGTCACATTCAGCTAACAGACACAACTGATCTTTGAAATATGAATTTCAGAAGAAAGAGACAGCCCGATAGCCCCTCCTTTCTGTAATATTTTAAACATACCACTGATTGGAAGCAAACTAAAAGAATGCAATAATTGTTTATTTATATAACGCACTTGAGTGGGACACCTGAATAGCAGTAGGCCCTATCACCAGCAGCTAACAATAACATAAGTCTAACAGATGCAGCCAATCAGCTGACGTCTACACAATGGCAGACAGTCAGTTCTTAGAACTAGATACTAGCGGTCGTAGTAGTAACAATGTAGAAATAGAAAACTTATATTAAAAATATCGAAATTCACAAGCTGTTCCAGTGTTTTTAATGTTTCAGTGACAATGTCGGTTAAAGTACCACAGTCACCTGCATGATTGTCGTCCAACAGATAACAAAGTCGTGCGGCTGTTATAGTATATAAAGTGGAAATTATCTGACGGACTGATCGATGGAGCGAGTCAAGTTCGACGCACCGCGGTTTATAGAACGGTGTAACAGTGAAAGCCGGTTTCGACATTCCGTAGTTAAGCCTCTGAAAGCCGCCGCATTGTCCGACAGCGACGTAGCGTCCGTTGAATGCGAGATCATTGGTACTACTCACTAGCACTCCGTCCACCGTGTACAATCTGCATCAAGCAACAACTAGAAAGCACTCGGTATAGCGCATACCTCCGATACGAGACCAGCAAATACGTCGGGCTAGGTCTTAACGCACTGCGCCGTAACTGGTTTACCTTAACTGCACTATTACTTCACATTAATGGACTACAGGACTATGATTTATAACCCTAACCCCTAACCTTAGTCCACCAAACTTTAATTAACTTTTCTCCGGTCCACAGTCTACATGTTCCCCAAATTCTATTAAAATCCGTTTATTACTTTTTGAGTTATTCTGTTCACACAAACAAACAGTACCTTCCGCCACCACATCAACCGTCGTACAGTTCGTGAACTTCACTGACTAATAAGACTCAATTAAAGTCATATTTAGGTTTTCTGCAGTGGGAGACAATTTACACAAATGTGAAGCAATTTGGCAGAGTTTTTAACATAAAGTATCATAGGCCCCTACTGCAGAAAATTTACTGAAAAACTCGGAAGTGCTGCTGACAAAATATTAGATTACTTTGACCATCAATAAAAGCAATAAGGAGATGTGCAAGAACATTAAGACATGAAGAACTACAGTCCACTCCATATACAACGGTTTTTATTTCTGATTTGCAGCCGATTACATAGGGCACAAGTGACAATACGTAACAGCATGTATGGAAAGGACGCACAAAAACAGCAAAATCACAAGTACTGAAAACTTGAGGTCAAATAGTCACGAGGATGACGTCACAACAGCCGCAATAACTAAAGCGTATAGTATGCAAAAAAATATTTAGCCGACAGACGCAAGACTGGATGCGTAGATCACCCCTTACCGCTTTGAGTAGTTATACAGGCCTATTGAATTATACTCAACTACATCAACACGTTGACTACAGAAGGCCAGACAATCGGCTCACGGAGCGTTAACTCACACTCCTATCCGACTATATCAGCAAGCTTCCAGTCCTATATGGCCCAGTGTTACACAGAACTTGCCGTTTCTTCCCTAGCCATATCTTTCGGGTGTTGCCTATTTAACAATGCAGCAAACTAAAACAGCTGTGTATAGAAGAGACGTGCGGGCCTATCGTAGGCTAGTATCTAAACACAGCTTCTTTCATAGGCACGTGACGTGCCTATGAAAGAAGCTGTGTTTAGATACTAGCCTACGATAGGCTAATTGAACAAGGTTGTATTAAACAACTTGTAACTGGCCATCGTACGACCAGCTAGTTGGTGTGTGATTCTCGCAGGCCGACGATGTTGGGAACTTGGGACACTAACTTAGAGATGACTCCGAAGTGGGGTTTGATGTGTTGGCTGATCTCGTCGAAGACGTCGCGGAGACCTCCTACGAGCATGCGCTTCGGCACGACGACTCGGCGTGATGGCTCGTACTCGCTACCGTTGCAATAGACGCTATACAATCAATCACACACGTGCGTTTCACGTCGCAGAACGTCCATGCACGACTTTGATCAGTGCCCACGTCGTCCTCGTTACAAACAAGCACGTCGGCCCTCCTTATTGTAGGGCCGAAATGTACGCTGGCCGCATCACATGCCGTTGCGTTGCCACATCGCATGGTTGGTTGCGTGGCACAGTGGTCCCTGGCCTACGCTCGACCTGTAGCTGACGGGTGACCACTTATGTGGGTAAACCGTGCACTACAAGGTCAGCCAACTAGGCCAACTCAGCCTTTCATCCTTTCGAGGTCGATAAATGAGTAGTCGATAAATGAGTAGTGAGCTGTTATCGGATGTGCGCTACCTCGCTCGGGTGACGTCATCTGGGAATGCTTATGGAGTAACGGCAGGATGGTTCATTCCATTCGTGGATAAACGTGTGGGTGGCAGGTAAAAATGTGTGATCCCTCTAACACGTGCCATTCCTAAGCGCATTAGAGGTGGTTTACAACGATGCGCTATACAAATCGACGTTTACTTTACTTTATATGCTGCCACCTAGTGAATGTCAGTGAGTATACCGACGGGACAGATAGGCGCACAGACGGACGGACGGACGCCAGAGTGCCAGACTGCAACATTACGCTTACCGCTAGACGCGGACAGCGCAATAACACATGGCTCCTTTTCACGTGCTCCACCTCATCAATCGTCACCCTCATTCAAGTCTTGACTCACCAGTCCCCATCTCGCACATCACTCCTCACTCTTTCACTCCCAACTTTAAACCGACCTGCCCCGCAAACCCTTCTCATTGTCTGCCTCCTTCAGGACTTCGGACAGCCTTCACCGACTAGGACTTGAACTGGACATTCTATGCTAATCGATTTTGCTTTTAGATGCGGCCTATTGCGACAGATGTGGTCTATGTATCTCTCTTTATGTTGGTCACACTGATGTACTGTGCAAAAATGGCTGAACCGATCGAGATGCCGTTTGAGGGCTGACTCAAGTGGGCCCAAGGAACCGTGTGCTATATGGGGTTTAGATCCCTCCACGGGAAGGGACAATTTTAGGGTTTTGCCCGGCCCGTTTGAAAAGCATTGGGAGTCGAGTCCCTGCTGCGGTGTACGCAGCAAAAAGATTATTTAATCATCAATTACGCATGAAATGCTATGCGGCTTTTCGTCTTAAGTCTTTGACCACTTGTTTTTTAGTTCTTTTCAGTCACAGTACCATGCGGTAGAATAGATTGAGTGCACGCTAACATTTTATCGCACCACATCGTATCCTACGCAGTCTTCACTTAATGAAAACAAAACTTCCGACGTCGGCCTGCACCCTCCATCTAGTATTCCATTCATCTTTTCAGCCGCTCACTTCGGACATGACACCACTCCAACTTATTCCACTCAGCACACTGATTATATCCTCTATTCCTGGCATTCGTTTCAATCAAGCTTAATGGCATCTTTCAATTTCACATCATTCTCATCTCCTAGAACAGTGAACGGGAAATAAAAAGCAGACAAAACACTAGCCTGACCGAGTTAACTGAAAATGGCAATAAATAAGACAACGCGTGCTTACTGTAACACCACAACTGTCGTTTCGTTGAGACGCCCGTCACTATCAGGCTGCATACCGGTGGGTTCTCGTCGCTTAGTATTCTACAGTGCAACCGTAAAAGCATATTTCTAAGCACTAAACACACGTCATGCCCTGAGTTATGCAGAAAATAATTTTTCTTCACTGCATTAGACTCTAAAGTCTCTAATGCAATAAACTATACCATAGAGAAAATGTGTCATTTATTTAGACGATTTCTATACAAATTGTCGTTTTATATGCAGATATTTTGTTGTGGAGAAATTCTTCTTTCAAATATGAGCCTAACTGTTTAGGACTGTTTCTGTGAGGCAAAGTAACTACTTCTGATGTTTGATGTCTGTTAAATCAGCTATGAAAACTACACAGCTTCACCACAACAAAGCCACTCACAGCGCTGGCAGAAGCATTGCTGGTCTAATAAGTAAGCAAAGTGCATGGCTTACAAGACAGATCAACATTCTTGTAAGACTTATGTTGTTGATCTGTCTGTCTGGCCAAAATAAACAGCAGTCAAGACTTTTGCTTAAGGTATACGAAGACAGTACCTTATTCTGGGGAACTATTTTAATACAATGTAACTCCGGGCAAGGGAATCCCACATTCACGTTGCTGGTGTGACCAAATTCACTAAAGAATCCAACAGCACTCCGGACATCCTCTAACACTAGCTCGTTTAGAGTTAATGCCATTTTCATATTGTAATGCAACCTCAACCTACCAAACGTTGATCAGATATCTGCGTAGTTTTCTCTGTTTATGAAAGCAATAAAATGAAAAATAGGTAACAGAACTTAGACCACACCCAAACTCTTAAGTGAATGCTTCCTGTATCAAGTACACCCCTTTCCAAATATTTCATCAAAATCCAATCACGACTTTCTGAGAAATTCTGCTGAGAGACGGAGTGACAGAATGCTAAACAGATTGATAAAGTGGACAAATCTCATCCTCAGTGCCGTGTGAAGGTAGATATCTTACGTCTTCACTGCAGTTTAAATTTTTATACCACATTGTGGAAAACTAACTCAAACAACTTCAGACAGTGCGCCACTAACTACAGCTGTCAACAACTGTAACTTATGCTTTCCAAATGTTGTTACAACAATAACAATCGGTAACAGCAGACACATCACAATAAACAATTTCTAAGGAAAATGATACAAGACAACGTCTACAATGCACCTGGTGTCTGCGGTTGTGGCACTGAAACAACCAGTGTTTATGCTCCGTCTCCAGATTACTATAGCTGAAATTGAACAGTGGCATACAGCAACATATACGGAAGTCACACTAATGGTATCTTCAAAAGTAGCTTTGCAGCTGTTGCTGACAAACACGCGGGACGCGCTGCATCAATTAAAACAGTCACGTGACCACAACCACGACCATTTTGTGGGTGATATGTAATCCTGTTGCTAAAATTGATATAGAGTACCTGTGTACAAAATTTGACGACTTTAGGTTCAGCCGTTCCAGGGATATGATTAAAGCACCATAATTTTTAATGGGTCACATGACCTGACCACACCCCTAGCAGGCCTAGGGACGCTTACGGTTTATCGTCCGTAGGCTGTAACTTGCACATTCAACCTGTACATCAAATTCGAAAGTCTTTGCGATCACCAATTACAAAGATTTATAAGGCAACACAAAATGTAGAAATTCAGGATCACGTGACGCGACCAAGCCCATATGTAGGCTTGGACTTGCTATGTTCAACCCACATACCAAATTTGAAATGTCTACGATTACCTGCAACGAAAAATGAAAGACAACGCCAAATGTCAAATTTCTCATTTTGAGCCACCCTTTGGGGGACTTAGGGGTAACGCACAGGGTTCATCTAAGGCTCGATGGAAAGCGCATTGTCGACTTCCTATTGGTAATAATTGAAATTTTTCGCCAGCTCTCACGGCTGAAGCACTATTAAGCAAAATCTGTCGAAATCGGCGTTTTCTGAAGGGGTGGGTCACTTTGAGCGCAAATTTTAGGTAGATGGATGTCGTCGCCCGCATTCCATCTATGGAACGCCAGATAGGGTAATGATGTCTACAATTTTACCTCTGGAAGTTTTTACACAAAGAAACTTTGTAGCAAACTTCTTTCGATAGAAGTTGAATTTTACGTGCAAAAACAACAAATTCGCGTTTTGTATATCTATGGCTCTTTGGAAAGCGCATGGTCAACTTCCTAATAGTGCTAATTCAACTTTTTCGCCATCTCTCACGGTTGAGGTGCTATGAGCAGATATTGGTCGAAATCGTTGTGTTCGAAAGGGGGTGGGTCACTTTGAGCACAAATATCAGGAGCAATGGGGGTCGCCCACTAACGAGTGTTCGCGTCAGTAAACTAAAGTCCCTGGCCCTGTTTGCGTGATTCCACGTTTAGCCGTTTTGACACAATACCGGCGTGTGACAGACAGACATAGAGACGGACAGACAGACAGACGGACGGACACATGATGACGGCTAATACCCGCGTTAGCATAGCGCGTCGCACAGGTAATAGAAATGACACTCTGTACAACCTAGACCTACATCGATTAACACTCATGAAGAGTTATGTGTATTCCTAAGACTAGGCCCGACATAAGAAAAAATAAGCCGGAGATAAGCCGCCGAATTTTTGTTAAATCGCAGCCCAGAAATTGGTGACTAAGACGAAAATAATCAGAAATTTCTGATAACCAAGCCGGTTATAGCTAAGCCGCGGCTTAGGCCTACATGTCTACTGGTAACTTGGCTTTCATAACTGTTCCCCAACATAGTGTTCTTCCCCATACGTCTTTGCCGGCACTCGAGACAAATTCCTACCACTTGTACTATTTCATACGTACTAGCCATGAGTAAATTTCACAGAAAGTAAATGATAGCAGGCCCTACATGCTTACGGCAGTTTCTTGAACTTCCCGCTGGTGACAGCGACGTACTTTTTCATGTGTTCAAGTTCTTCGACACCCCTGACCTCCCTGCCACCGACAGGGGTACAGAGGCATCGAGCAGCTTTGTTCAGGCCGACTTGATCCGTTATCTGGTCCAACAGCTGATCCCATTCCTTTTCCTTGTCCTTTACCGGTCGTCGTGGCACTACGAACGATTTACCGAAATAATTCCGATCGCCGTTGCGAAATACACAAATTTTAAGTGGACTCAAAATACTCGACATTTTGCGAAGCAAACGTAGTTTGAAGCTACAAAACTGTTTCAAAAGTTCACTTTTATCACCAACAAAAACAGACAATCTCGATAGCGTCATAGCGTCTCCATGTCAATGAGCGGCTCATAGCAACGGCACGTGTGTCGATGAGATGAAACAGTGCCGAGTGGATGAAAATTCTCGCGACCAAAGATCTATGTAAGCCGCGCAGCTTACATAGATCTTTGCTCGCGACTCACGACGAAAGTCACGTGACCAGCCGTTGCTAAGCAAGTTCCGACGCATTGGCGGCAGCTCCTGTATGCCTAAATGTCAAAATACGTCAGAAAATATAATAGATCTGAGTTTTATTGCACTCCAAGTAATCTGTTTTGTTCGAAAGATGTGGTTGAAAGCTATAAGGTGTGTTGTCGTGTTATTTATTTCGATTATAGTATTAAAATCGGTAGGCCTATATGCTTAGCAGTTAGCACATTTCTGTGGTCAGTAAAGTAATAATTATACACTTGTTACAATATACCCTTCGCATGACACGATGCAATAATCGGCGCTTCTGTATTTCTTGTACGGCGAGCATTTTGTCACATTTTGTCTGAAATATTTCCTTCCCTCACTTAACTCCGCACTTCGCTGTCTATGATGTTATAAGCCTATTGTTCATGACATTAGTTTCAGGACGTAAAAACTACGCAAATGAAGGTTGAATCCAGATTGATTGAGTTAAGGTTTTTTTCTCCAAATTGTACGTCCCACTCGACACAAAATAGGTCATTTTCATAGACGTTCTTCCGAGCCAATCTCTTGGCTAAGTACCGAAGAAACTAAAGCCAACATAACAAAAGCGAGCAATACAAGAACAAAACTAAATGGAAATTACTCAGAGAGAGTACCAATCCGGGTCCCCGCGAAAGCAATCGCCAATTTTTTGACCGTTACGTGACGTTACGTTACCGTTCGCGGACATGATTCAACGTGCAAGTGTAAAATGTAAACAATCGCTGGTTTACGGAGTTTTTTGGCCGTTACTTCCACATCCCTCTACCGATCGTAACGAAACACGAACTTGGTCTTCCCTTTCCCCCTAGGAACATTCCCATTAAAATTTGGTACAAATCCGTCCACAATCTTTTTAGTTATCGTGGTCACAGACAGACACTCAGACACACAAACCAACGCCGGTGAAAACATATTCCCCCGCTTTGGAGGGGATAATGACCTAAGCTAACATGAAAGAACACACAAACGACAAAACCTAAATAAACACACAAAAATAAATATAAAACTAACTAGCACGCAAAAATATAAGAAGTGCTCACATGTATGTGCGTAATATTGTGCACAACTGGCGTACACAACACACACAGAGCAGTTTTGACTGTTTTCCCTCTTATCCTCCAGGCAAGCACCATCAGAGCTCAGATGCTGTCTATTGGAGGGGAGGGGCGACTGAATCCATATAGTTTGCATTTTGTTCAGGAACATGCGATGATCCAGTCAGAGTCTGCTAATAATTAAACTGCTCAACTGACATTCCAAAGTGTCGATTAATGTGTGGGTGTCCACAACCGGAATAAGTAAGTAAATAAACACGGCATTTGTATAGCGCTTTATACCGAGTCTGAATCGTCTTTAAGGCGCTCAGGTATGGCACGTGTTAACGAGGAATTACAAAGTTTTACCTGCCACCCACACGTGCATCCACAAAGGGATTTAGCCACCCTGCCTTGCCACGTTAACACATTTACCGTGCGGGATTTTCTCTTTGCTAATTGCTACCTACATCTACGTTTAGTGTCTACGTAAAAGCTTTGATAAGCATTTAGTTAATAGAATGCAAAACAAATGAGGTATGTCGTGTCAGTGTGTCGTGCGTCATCCGTCAGCTTCCTTGTGCTTCGTCTTCATGTTTAAACTGCCATCATCATCATCATCATATTCGTTTATTTGTAACATGACAGAACGCATGCCATAACGAGAGAAATGTAAATGAAAATGCCTGTCTGTCACGTATCCACGTTGCACTCGACACTGTCGTTTCATTGCTATTTCGCCAGTCGCAGATCCAACCCAATTCAATGTGATGTTACGAGCGCAGGAAATCCTCTCTGCCCAAAACAGGTAGACCTCCGGTTCGCGTTAGATCTGATTTGTAGTCATAAACAACATTTCGATTAGTTCAGTATTTATCAAGACGATTCTTGAATGCGCAGAACCAAACAAAAACGTTGCGATAACGGCATTGGTGACTGTAGTTACGTCACGGTCACACCTCGATCGGCCAATCCAAGTCCGTGTTCCCATAGGACGTCGTACAGTACCTGACGCGAGTGACGCCCGTGACGTCAGTGTGGAATTCCCCGGCATCCGCCTGTGATTGGCTGGCATGGAGGCTGCGCCGGAGGTCGACGACTGCAGTTCTGGTGCCGGTGAAGTCCGGCTCTGACAGCTTGCGGCGTCGACGATGCGGCTGATACTGTAGCGTTAGATAAGACGGCGACATGCATGGCTGACGATGACGCTGCCTCAAGACAAGACTGTTGTCGTATGACGGTGACGTCATCGAATGCGTCCAGTCTGTAGCCACGGCGACGCTTAGCGAATGTTTCGACTGCGTATTCTCATTGCTCATTATCAACCGGTTTCTCCGACTACAACACATTACACATAAGAGACAATTTCACAGGGGCAGATCCAACTTTGTTGGCTGGCAGTTTTCCACATTTAAAAAAAATGAATCTAAAAAAAACGCGTAAAAACGGCGAACGAGCGCTAGAGATAGCCTATAGCTGCATCGTGTATGCCGTGGCTGACTTTTTATTGGAATTTGGACCGCTATGTAGGTGGATCACTATGTAGGTGGAAGTTTGGCAACGACCGTGAACGTACAGCAAATCTTCTGCATTTTCAACAGTAACTGTTTACTAGTGTAATGGTCTAACGTTTTCACGGAGCTATATGGGGGCTCAAAACTGGGCGGCACACTGGGCGAAAGAATGGGTGGGCCGGCCCAATAGCTACGACCGCATCTATAGCGTATGAGGTTGACTCTCAAAACCATGTCCGGATGCAGTGACGCGTGTTCAGAACGGCCGTTCGCGCTAGTGAGATGAGGGCCAAACTTCTGTTTCAGATCTGTTCAAACACCAAGCTATTTTCAGAGCCGCACACATGCGTGAGAAGACAATAATATTACAACTTTTCTGTTGTTAATATATTTTCAGGTAGTGTAAGCACATAACTAGGGTGAGGTGATAAACTATATGCATGAGTTTAGTAGCTAAAGGTATCAGGATACTGTGTGCCAAATTTCATTGCAACAGACCAATACTGTAGAAGATATTGAATACTGCAATATGTGTCACTTTTTGAGTCACAGTGTATGTAAGTAGATGTGTATATGTAGATACCAAACGATGAAGATGGCTGCAGAAAGTATTACAATGAAGACAAGTCCAACAGCCAAGATGACGTACATCCAAACAGTCACTGCCAAATTGCAAACACGACTCACTTTATTTAGACCATAAACAATACATGTACACTTATAATAAAATACCAAATCCCATTCTATACTGTATACTAGTATAGGGCATTAGGACCTACTGTAGACTACTTATGGCAAAATCTAGGGAGTATGGGTATATGTGCAAGTAGGACAATAAGCTATTTTAGTTGCTCTCTTTATCTTCGTGTGCCATAGCAGGTACAACTTCGGCCATATCTACCACAACATGACGCATTTCTGGCAACCATTTCAACCAGAGACGGATACACAGTATGTCCACCATGGAGCGAGGCCACAAGCATATGGTCTGTACGAACTTATATGGAAGTATATGGTCAGTTGCAGGCTTTTTATCCAGGAAATCACTTCTGGGGATGAAAGCTGGAAGCAGGTGTTGAACACGATGAGACGAAAAGTCGAAGGTGTCATCCTCAGTCAACACGTGACTTTTCCTACCCATGACAAAAACCACATTCTCGATTTAGTCATAACCTCTTCTGATTCTTCTCTTGCTCCATCACTCTCTTCCACCCACTGTTCTCCATCAGATCACTTCCCGGTTTTTACCAAACTCTCTATTAACCCTACGCCACTTCCTCCTCCAACCATCCACTCATTCCGCAGGCTTCACTCTATTGACACACACTCTTTTCTCACCGATCTCACATCCTCTCGACTCATAACACATCCTCCCAAATCTCTTGGCTCTCTCCTCATCAGCTACAATACTACTCTCTCTACTCTTCTTGATAAGCATGCTCCCGTCATCACCAAACTCTCCAGGCGTCAGACTAAATCCAACCCCTGGTTCACCTCTACACT
>Ga0209363_1000998_pt1 | contig 12646 bp, 7 predicted proteins | sample WorMetexBAHAMAS3_FD_187385 | JGI IMG/M metagenome (GOLD analysis project Ga0209363, IMG submission 187385) | Marine gutless worms symbiont microbial communities from Max Planck institute for Marine Microbiology, Germany - Inanidrilus exumae... | ecosystem: Host-associated > Annelida > Digestive... | reverse complement strand
CGGCCTAAAAATCACGTGGCAGGCCATCATGTGATGTTACAGCCTGCTACCATCACATGAGAACGTCAGAACAAAGACGGACACGTAGAACACAGTCTAAATATAGTAACTAATTCTGGACCGATGCTGTCTGATCAACATGATTGACAGCCGACTGGAAATGTGTGTAAAACATTGCCACATACACACAGTGGCGTCTCCCATCGCATGGGCGGCCCTGACATCTACCCAGCAGTGATTGCGTAATGAAGTCAGCGAGGTTGACTCAGTGAGGTTGACTCAGTGACGCTATTGGTATCACCACAGATTGTTTGATGTAGGGTTCAGCCGATGTACACACCGAAAATCGGCAACATCGCAGCATGCTGAAACATCGGCGTCGGCAAATTGCCGATGTCGATTTTGTATAAAAAAAATAGTAAGCAGCATGCAATGACACTAAAGTCAGATCCGCGCCAGCCGCCACGGACGACCACCCACACCGCCAACAGCCGGGGCGGTCGGTGATATAGGTGGTCATCCGGCAGTCGGTGTCAGGGACTTTAAAGGACACCGCGACAGCCAGGTGTCAGACGTGACTGTTGTGACACGGAATTGAATCTCATGTTATTTCCTTGTGGTGGACGGCATGGTGGCACTCACTCAATTGTGCACTAAGTGACCGTCGTGACAGTTTGACTAAGAACAATGCCTAGACTGTTTGCATGTCAGCATTGCATCCTAGTTCTAATCCTGGTTCCACCCACGCCGCCGTGGCGGTCGGTGATGTAGGTGGTTGTATATGTATCTGTAACGTAAAAGCAAAGTAAACAGTGTATAGCAGTTTAGCGTCAATTTAGTTCTTTACTGCTACGGGAAACTCACGTGCCATATGGGATCACACAGTGTTACCTGCCACCCGGTAGAGGTGAGAAATTCTCGAGTACCTACGTCAGCTGGGGGTAAAGGCGGGATTCTCACTGAGAATCCAGCTGAAGTAGATAGGTACTCGATTTAGCGACGCCGGAGAGATGCAAGGCTGAGTTGACCTATGTTACATGATAGCCACCAGCTGGGAATTGAACTCGCGACCTGTAAATCGCAAGTCCAACGCCCTGCCACTGAGCCACCGTGCAACACATATGACTTTAATGTCGTTGCACGCTGCTTACTGTTTTTTTTCACAAAATTGATATCGGTTGCCGACGCCGATTTGCCGATGTTCCATCATGCTCAGATGTTGCCGATTTCTGATGTCTGATCTGTACATTGGCCGAACTCTAGTGCAGACGACGAGTGTTACTCATCATGCAATACAATACAATACGTGGTTAGTTTAGTGACCAGCCTACAACGAAAATGGAACTGCTAGGCATTACAATGTTAATAAGTGATAAAAGCCGATTAAAACGAAATGTTGAACAGATAAGTTTTCAGTTTGCGCTTAAAACTAGAAGTAGTCACTCTCAGCGAAGGGGTTAATGATTAAATGTCCGAAATTGGGAATTTTATTGGAATATCAATGTAAAATGTCTTAGTGTCTAGTTAATAGTTACTTTAAGGTTGGAGATGCAATAAAGGGTTACTGAAGTATTTATCCACTAATTCTAAATGTTTACTGCATTAATCGCTTGAATTCTAACGATTATAACGACTAGATAGATAGACAGAATATGTACGCTAACAACGAATGAAGCGGCGAATGACCGGACAAAGACCGGTCGAGTATATGAATTTAATCTATGAATTAACGTATTAATTATTGACATAGACAGCAGAGAAATATTACTCATCCTGCACCCGTGTATCCTACATATTATTAGACCACGTGGCAGAACTACGTATGTAGATGTGGCCTATTGTTACCGACCGAGTAGCGTATCTGTCGGTCTGTCACCTAGTGAGCTCTGCGAAAACAGCTGAAGCAATCAAGATGCCGTTTGCATCGAGGACTTGGGTGAGCCAAGGGAAACACCTGTTGCATACAGTGGACCGCTTCAAGGCATATACTGTATTGTGTTCATTCTATACAATACAGCCATCTAGTTTAACATGTTATTAGTGTCAGTAAATAAATCGTAATGAGATGTTCGAGTTGTTAGCAATGGAGTTAAGGCTAAATACCGGGTCATTCTGAATTGCATGCCTGGTGCCATGAGTAAGTATTCTTTGCAGATTGTGGAAAATTACAACGGTTAAAGTGCGGAATGATTCCACAGTCTTGTTCCACATTTTACTGATTTTGATTTTCTGCAGTTCCGCATTTTACCCCCTGTCCAGTGCTGTTGCATCAACCATATTTGCAGCCAGAGCGGTATTTATTATCAGACACTGGACATTCTCATGTATACTGCTGTAGATGTTTTAGGAAACAACAACTGTCTAGAATGTATGGTCATGGCCTCAGTATTCTTGGTTGAAAAAAATTGATATTACAATATCACAGTATATTTATGATGTAGTTTGTTGTTGTCTTTTTCAGGAAGGGCATATCACAGTCGTCACTGCCATACAGGCGAAGTGTACCCACGGTAATGATTTTTGTGTGATATTGATTACTTAAAATAGCTTGGGTTTTGGTTGGCGTAGTCGTGAGCGTTGTGTATATAATAAATGTGTTGCAATATACACAATGTTGTGTAGTATGCAACAGATTTATTATATACACAACGTTGTGCAAATGCAACTAATATCTTATATACACAACGTCGGCAGATGGCGACACTTGACGCACCAAAACTGTTAGTGCTAACAAATCAAACTAAACTGACCCTAACCGTAACACTAACCCTAACCGACACAGTAACGGTGATATTTTTACGCGCATTTCGTCGACACCGATGAAAAGGTTCTATCGCAATAATAAAAGAAATTTTTGCAGAGGCGCGGTAGCGGGGTTCGTGGGTGGGCCCGTTTTTCCGTTTTCTAACTAACACTGAGATATACCATCAAAACTCAAGTGTATGCATGATAGCACTAGCCCATGGCACAGAGCTCGCAAATCGCCCAAGAAACATCAGGTGTCTGTAATGAGCAGTATCTTCAATACATGCAAGATTAGTCATCGCACGTATAAAACAAATATCATCGGCGTTTGAGCACCCAAATATTCTAAAAACAGACCTGTTCAAGATATTATCAAGCATCAGGAGGGTGGACCTAGTAGGCTGAACTGCCTCAATAGCATATAGTAGAAATATAGTAGTAATAGAAATCTGGCAAAAGTCATGCTAAAAGACGGAACAACGCGTACAGTACAGCTACACAGGCAATTAGGTGTCGAAATTCTCTGTTCTGTCCTTGTGGATTAGTAAATAAAATATAGCACTAGCTTAAACACGTTTAAAGTACAGATGTATGGGAAATCGCATATGGTGCGTGACGGCGCTAGTATGTAGAATAGTGGTCGCTACGTAACATATTTCAGTAACCATGTTTCAGCCGTTGCCTTACATCCAATGGCGACCATTATACTTATAACCGCACCCGGTATTTTCCTATTACTTTGTGACAATAATTGTTACAAAAGTAGTTTTTTTATTTGTGTGTGTTATTGCGTGAATTGTCGTGAAAGTAAATAAAACAAGAAGCTCAGCTGTCGCTGAGAGACCCGCGCGACACTCTGTATCAGTTGAAATATTGCTCTACTGTTCTACGAATAATGCAAACAGATTGCCTGTTAGCCAGATGAGCACTTTCAGCAACTGCCACGTTTTATTCCGCCTGCCAGCATGTGGCACTAGGCTCATAACACAGACTTCAGAATGCATCAATCATCAGAAAAACACATAATACACTGCTTCATGCATACTAGTTCCTATTAGCCTTCCATAGTAACTATGTCCCTTTCTTGCACTGTTTCTGAAACATAGTGAGATATTGGTCGAAAATTGCAGCTTTTGACCCATTCCATCTCTATTTGGCGGCCCCGTTGTGAGTGACGCTTTGGAATTTCGCAAAGGTTTTTGGCATCAGAAAACTAGACTCCCTGGTCTATCATATGGCATTGTTTGTGTGATCCTAGGTTTAGCCGTCTTAGTAGAACTCCGACTTGTGAGAGAGATGGACAGACAGATGGACGGACGGACAACCGATGATGATACTTTTATGGAATATCCCTGTTGTAAGCCTGATTTAGACATTGCTCAGGCCACGCAGCACAAAGAATGTCCCGTGTACAAGGACATCGCACTGCTAATACGAGTTCTCTGGCACCGACCACTATTCTACATCTGTCCCCATGACGGCTGTTGGTCATAGCTACCCACAGCTTAATGGCGATTGTGTTCATTATACACATTGTGGACAACTTTCAGCATGCAGTGTTGTATGCATATGTACATTGAAGCATTTGTCTTTGGTAGTGTCTGTGCATTGGGAACTGGATGTTCCTTTTTAGGCAGTTTATTTTTACTATTGCCAGTAGTACATATACTGTGATGGTATATGGAAATATTCTGTACATAATATTTCACTTATTATATGTAACTTTGTTTGTGTTGGCTGTAGGAAAATTCTTTGGTTTTCACTATACAGATGATAGTGCTATGACACTTGCAATTGCTAATTCACTCATCAGGCAACCAGCGGTTGCAGTAGACGTTCATCAATTTGATGCAAAGGATATGAGCAAAGGGTACACACACAACACAGTTTTCTGCTATTGGTGCTCATCTTAAGTCTTTTTTGTAATCTTAATTTTTCTACAAATTTAAGACAGTTTTGGGGCATTTTTATTTTTTACCGTGTGATGCTATGCTAACACTGTATATGCTATGGACGTGTGTCCATCTATCTGTCTGTCTGTCCATCTGTATGTTGGTCTGTCAGAATCCCATATTGTATCAAAATGGCTAAATGTAGGATCATGCATACAAAGTCACGCAATAGCCCGCAGACTCTAGTTTTCTGGTCGCAGAGATCTTAGTGAAATTGGAATGTAGTCGCTCCCTGCAGCCCACAGGGAGTGACTACATTCAAAGTTTACCTAGATCTCTGCAGGGCACCAAGTTCATGTGCAGTAGGTTAAAATTGGCGATAATCTGCCAATATTTTGCTTTATCTCAGAAATGATGCTAGATATGGACATACATTTACATTACTATGGAAGGCTAATAGGAACTGGTATGCACTATATTGAATGGCGCTGTTTTCAGTGACCTTGAGTGAACCCTAACTACCCTAAACCGTCCAGTTTTTGACATTCTGTATCGCCTTTCATTTCATATCTTTGAAGTGGGTGGAGTTAGAGACTTCAAATTTGGTATATAGGTTGACCGTAGAAAGTGCTACCTGATGGATGGCAAACCATCCCTGAAAGGGGCATGGTCAGGTCACGTGAGCCATTAAAATTTTGATGGGCACCAACCATATCTCTGGAACAGTGAAGCTAGAATAGTCAAATTTGGCACACAGGTAGACTGTGTCAAATCCTAGCCTATGGATGACAAACCATCCCTAAAAGGGGTGTGGTCAGGGTCACATGACCCATTTTCAAGTTTGAAGCCTGCAATCATATCTTCGGAAAGGCTGAAGCGAGAGTCACGAAATTTTGTATGCAGGCAGAATATATCAAGTGCTGGCCTTGGGATGATAGACTGCCCTCTAATGGTCGTGATCAGGGTGACTTGACCCATTTCTTACATTTTGCCAAAATCATATCTTTGAAACTGGTGAAGCTAGGCACTTCAAATTTTGTGCGATTGATTCACAGGAGTAATAGTTCGTGCATGATATGTTACAGCCAAAAGGATGTGTTCAGAGTCACGTAACATCTTTACATTTTGGGAAATAAGTGATAATATCTCACAAATGGTACGAGATAGAGACATAGGTGCAGTGGAAGACTAACAGGAAATCGTATGTGGCCTGTCGAATGGCACCATTGCCAATGACCTTGAATGACCTTGAAGGTCACTTTTGCTGTTTGAAACCTTTCTAACTCCCATACCTCGTGAAACATGGCGCATATTCACTAACATAGTGTGTCACACAGTCCCTCTGCTGTAGCTGAGCATCTTGTTAATAATGACAAGCTATTGATTAAGCAGAAGAAGTGCTAATGGACATTGTGTATTTGCTGTGCTTAAATTTAAATACTAGCAACGTATGTCTAACTGCGGAGTGTATTTTGAATCGTATAGCTATGTTTTATTGCATAACTGTTTGTGAATTTGTTTTGTGTGGTAGATTTGTGAAAGAATTTTTTTTGGAGCCAAATCGTGGCTACGGTGGAAATGTTATTAGCGTATTTGAATCATTAAGACGTGAAAACTATGAATATCCGTATGGTCCAGCTGAAAGGCAGTTTGATGGAAAAGGTTCTTATGGCAATGGAGGTGCAATGCGTATCTCACCAGGTGCACTTTTCACGATAAAACGGACACCTGCAGAAGTTGACGTAAATATTGCTTGTTGTTAGTAATACATTACAATGCCTCGCCAACATTGTCTTCATTTGTTGCAGATACTGTATATTTCACTTATTTGTTACTGGCCCGCCTACACATAGTGTAGGATGGCCAGACTAGTAATGGTCACTGGCATCTGTCGTCGTCTGTGGTTTGTCGTCTGTAATACCGGCGCATATGCAACGTAACTCACCAGGGGGCAGCATGCGACGGCGGGCGGGCCAGTAGTGTTACGTCCCGTTAGGGCGACACCTTGTTACCAATGGACTGCTGTCTTTTATTGATTTCATTCTTTGTTCTGTGTCAGTGGTAGGCCTATGAATTAGCTGCTTAAATCATTCCATATACAGTGTACACATTGTTTCTCACAGGTAGAACACTTCATATTTTGTATATTGCACTGACTGAAGTCGTTAGTAGTGAAAGACAAAAAATTAGTTAACCATACCTGGATTACCAGCAGGCTTAGTGTGCACAAATAAGCACACTCATTGCCAACTAGATATACCCAGGATTGCGTGGGACACTTAAATTCGATTTGTATGTTGTACTTTGTAACTCAGCTACTGATCGTTTTGTTCCCATGCTGCTTTGCTGTTGTTGAAGTTGTGGTTGAGACGATTGAGCCCACGTTGTGTGTGTTTGATACCAGGAGTTGACCACAAACATAACACGCATAACTCACACCCACAAAAACGGAATAAATGGAGCATTGTTGCAGTGTGCTGCCATCCAGGCAGCATTGACTGATGACAAGCCATTGGCTGGGCAGCTTGACAGGTGGATAAACAGTTTCCTTGATCAGCTGTTGCAAAGAATGCAGACGCATGAAGACCAACCTGATGGATCATCTGTGTATGTCATTCATTGTTAGATATCCTTGTCACTTGGCTGTGGTGTCAACTGCAACATTTGATTGCTCTAACTGCTTTATTTATCACATAGTTGAGTGTTTTTTGATGTTGGCATTCTTGTCATGATTTTCAGTACAGTAAAGTAATGTGATGTGAAGTCCAAAGACAAGAAGTGCAGCTCTGCAAGTTGCAGTCTTTTTTGAATTTTTGCTTGGTTAACCAGATGATCACAAAATCCATAGAAGGTTCGGCAGCAGTAAAATTGACATTTGCTGGCTCCGTAACTGTCACATATTTGCAAGCACAGTTGACAGCATGCAAAGAGATTGAGACACAGTAGATGTCTAGCTGCACGTCCACGATGTCGTAATTATTTACAGTTTTGTAATCAATTAAGTTTACTGCATTAGATATCTTGTTGTGAACATCTGCCATGCTGTAATGTCACTAAAACAAAAGTTAAACACTACAGAACTGAGAGATAATGGATGGGTTCAAGTTTCATTAAGTATCAGTGTGTATGTATAGGTGTGTGAAAGTTACTTGAAAACTTTTTGTTGATCAAGACTTATCACAGTTCATTAATTAATTGGAAGGATGTGCAGCCACAAAATTTATGGAATATACCAATAGTATTTGTCTGTAGTCAGCAATGAACAATGAGTCAGCGTCTGTCCAGCATAAACAAGGATATCGGGTTCAGTGTTGCAGGTAGTGTAGTGCAGTTCACTGATGCAGTGAAGTTGTTAGGCATTACACTTGATTCGGTGCTGGTCTTTGATAAACATGCAACAAATGTGGTCCGGCAGTCACGTATCATATACGCGAATTGCGTAATATCAGACCATTGCTGACTACTGATGATGCGAAGATGATCGCCTGTGCCATTGTTGGTGCTAGGTTAGATTATTGTAACAGTCTATTGTATGGTTGCTCGGCACGTAACCTCGACAAACTACAGAAAGTTCAAAACCATTTGGCTTGTGTTGTTTTGCGCCTGCCTTGGTTTGCAAGTGCCACAGATGCCTGACATCAGCTACATTGGCTACCGATTAAACAGCGTATAGCCTACAAGATTGCAACAGTAACATTCCATGTAAGACAAAGTAGTTAACCATACCTGGATTACCAGTTACCTGGACAACCATCATATCTTTACGATGAAACTGGGGAGTATCGTCCAACTAGAGCATCATCACGTTCAGCTTCAGCTCCACTACTGCAGTGACCACACGTTAACACTGTTTTCTCTTAACGCGCGTTCTCGGCTGCAGCACCTGCTGTTTGGAATACACTGAATATTAACACTCGATCTGCTGAAACATCCTTTACTTTTGGGCATCAATTGAAGACTGAACTGTTTGTAAAATCCTACGATACTTGAACACTATGCCGCCATCGCTGCGCCCTTTATTCGTTTGCGATGGACATTTTCGGCATGTTACAAATTTTGTATTAGATTAGATTATTACATGAGTTGTGACAGTTGTTTTTGCCTTCAAGTTGCTGTTTATGTTGTATAGATCATCATTGTCATCATCATTTTCATTGCTAAATGCTATCATTGCTAAGTGAAATTGGCACTGGAATTGACAGTTAATTTTTTCTTGCTGTTGCAGAACAAAAGACGACGATATTGATGTGGATAAGAAAGATAGCAGTGAAGCAGGTTACTGCAGTAAATTGGAACATATCCGAACACTGCTGCGCGAGCCAGAGGTTACCAGGTCGCGCATATGCACTGATTTGGGTCTGTATACTTTATCTCATTATCATATGTCTGTCTGTTATGCATTCAGTGTTTCAATGTAGTTAGTTGGGTTGGAAAGACATCTGAGCTGAAAATAGGCTGGTTGTACACTATAAGTTAAGCGTGTGCATGCTCTATGTAGCGTTGCAATGGTTGAGTTATGGGATTGTCGCTGATCATCTCTGCTATGTTAAGCGATGCTAAACACCAGTAACCAGTTATGGGAACCATTGATTGACGGGACTGATGTCAAAAATAAACTCGTTATATTATGGTCAACTAAACATTACTGTAATATGTAGGTTTGAACATTTTTATGCCATGTCGCATGCATGCAGTGCCTACTGATACACATGTTACACATCTGTGTGTCTGTCTGTCTGTCTGTTGCACACATGGGTGAGCCATGCAAAATCCGCTGAATCGATCCAGATGTCATTTGGAGGTGTGGGGGCTGGCTCATGTGGGTCCAAGGACCGTGTATTAGATGGGGTGCGGAAGGGGCAATTTTGAGGTTAACGTGCCGGCCCATCATAACATACCTACCACAGGAAAATGTGCATGCCCAGTGCACGTGATAGACAAGTGCATTCGCCGCCACGAGGGGTGACAGGATGGTGATGTTTGTGTATGAATGTCAGACTGTTGACCAATCACAAATGTTTACAGATTGATGTTGTTTATGTAATCATACTCGACTACACTGTGACTCAAAAAAACGACACGACTGCTTGTTGTAACTTTGACCAACATCAAACAATTTTGATAATTTTTGGCAGAAATGTTTCTAAGTCAAATGGTACCTTATTTTCCCACCTCATCGAACTAGTGCTTCTGCCCTACCTGGGTAAACAGAAAGCTGAAAATTGCATTTTTTCACTTAAATGCTGAATGTTGTTTTGCCAACAGACACACAAAACACATTTGTATTATCACTCGGTCACAGCTGAACCACCCTTCATTTGCACGAGAATCAGCCGTATGCATCAAACTAAATCTAGGAAGGGAGCATAGCATGCTACCGTCTGTTACCACACACTCATCGTTTACCAAGTCTGTCATGATGTCGGTCGTTGTGTTAAAAGTGGGAGTTGTTCTTTATTGAGCCTGAAGTGAAAGTCAATGGACAGTATTGGTGAGATATTTTACTATCTCAGCAAATGTTAGCTGTTATCAAACACGTTGTCGATGACAATATTATTTGCCTTTCAGCAACACAGCTCATGCATGTACCAGCGCATGGTGTGTGCAACAAAGTTCAACAGCTGCTGCACAAAACTCAACTTCATTTAACCTGAGCTATGGCCACAACAAGCCAGAGCTGAACTCAGTTCATTACAAGATTTCGGGAGTCTATAGCAGCGTGAATATGAGTTGCAAGTTAACAAGATTGAAGAAATCAAGCAGCGACTGGTTGAACTCTGGAAACGCAGTAATACAACATTTGAGAGTAAAGATGCGATTTTTATGTTTCTGTGTTTTGCCAGGTAGTGCAGAAGCATTACTTAGGTGAAGTGGAAAAATAAAGCACAGTTTGACTGCTTGCTGTCTCGGTAACATTCCGTCCAAAAATTATCAAAATCGGTTGATGTAAGTCAAAGTTATAGCAAGCCAAAGCAGTGTCGTTTTTGAGACACAGTGTAGTAGGTGTATTATGACGATTGAAGTAATACATTTAGTGCACATAATCATGCACACACGGTTATTTTCTATTATACCCGGATTAGCTGGTTGCCCACTTTCTTTTCTTCTTTCACTTCTTCCAAACCTGTGCATGTTTTGGGACAGACCAAAACGTTTCATAACCTGTTTAACAGTGATATTTTACACCAGAGCAAATTATATTTAAGTTATTATTCTGTTCTGGACAGATTAATTTCAATTTCATTTCATTTTCAGTTCTGAATTATAGACTTCAGTTTCAGATCTCACATAATTTTACTTACAATTTAAGTTCTCAGCTGCATAATAATTTTACTGCCAATATTTCAGTTCTTAACTGCATAGCAATTCTAGTTAAGCTTCATTTTCATTTCAGAAACATAGCTACTTAACTTTGCTTACTTATTCTTCAACAACACTCTGTACGTTTGATAAATGATAAGTCAGTTGCCACATGCAGTGAAAACCTGATAGTATGTGAACAAATGAACATTCATATGAATTAAATAAAAGAAGGTCAGCTGTCACAGAAATTCACACGACACTCCAGTCCATATCAGTTTTTACCCATGACTGATGTACCACATGCCTTTCTGGTTTGAGCTTCTACAACATAACATTTTGATTTGCTTCTCTGTTCATTGTAGTCAAAGTAATTCCAAATTAGACTTTACATTTTTGTCATTTTCTGCTTACAAATGTTTTAGCTAAATTCGTTATTGGAAAATTGTAAAATACTGCTTCAGCCATCTTATGCTTGAGAGCTGTAAACATTAAACAGTTTGTTCATCCACCAAAGCCCAGATGAAGTCGATGGATTATGCCATTTCTTCATGCTACAGGAAAATTTTTAATATAATGTTAAATCGGACGAAAATGTACGGCTTTGTATGGACATGTTTAACAGTGTCGATGTTGATGAAGCGAAGGCAGAGGTTTTTTGATGGTTATGAACATCTGGACAATTTGTTGTTTCAAATAACCGTGTCATGCAACTGTAAGTAAGTAAGTATGTAAGTAAATGGCTTATATAGTGCCAAAGTCTTTAAAAGAATCATGGCGCGTAATTAGGCCGATCATCATTTTTATTATTATCTTTTGTTTTGTTTCATTGTCTTATTACTTCCTGTGTTGAACTGCTGTCTAAATGACGAAATAAAGATGCGTGTAAATAGGAAATTAAAAATGAAAATCTGATACTAATTACTAAACAGTGAAAGCACTCACTGCCCATTAGGTACATGTAATTGGATCCCCATAAAAGACGACATAGTCGCTGAAAACTGAGCCAAGAATTAAAGTAGAAAAGAATAAGTTTTCTTCCACATTACACACATGCAAAAATGGCCAGTCGTAAAAGAGAAAGATATAAAATAGAGCCAAGAATTTAAGTACCCTTTATGCTGGAATTAGATGATGAAAGCAAAATTATTTTTTAGCTATGAGTGATTAAAGAAATATGTGCTTGGCTGCCTCCTGGGTTGGATGGACGGAAAGTTTGCAGATGAACATATTTTCGTAGTAGTTTGGCACTTGGTAAGTGATGGCATATTGTGTTGTGTTGTGGTATGTGAAAAATTCAGTGCACAGTTTGTGTACTTGTAGGAAATGAGGTCTCTGCTTTGAAATCTGTTCCAGCTGCAGTTTACAGTTTTCTTCGTTGTATGCGGCCAGTGAGTGATATACCAGTTGAGGTTACTGCTCTGTGTTATATTGCACTGTAATGACGATAGCCACTGAATGGCTACTACTTCTTCTACTAATTGAAGTAAACAGTGTGGCTCTTCGGTTGGTTGCGTGGCTTACGGTTGCGTGGCTCAGTGGTAGAACATGGGTCTTTAGCCGGCGTACTTTCCCTGTCCTGCGCTCGACCTGTAGCTGACAGATGACCACTTATGTGGGTAAACCGTCCGCTATGGGTCAACCAACCAGGCCAACTCAGCCTTTCATCCCTTCGGGGTCGATAGATGAGTAGTAAGCTGCAATTAGAT
>Ga0209363_1000997_pt1 | contig 12650 bp, 9 predicted proteins | sample WorMetexBAHAMAS3_FD_187385 | JGI IMG/M metagenome (GOLD analysis project Ga0209363, IMG submission 187385) | Marine gutless worms symbiont microbial communities from Max Planck institute for Marine Microbiology, Germany - Inanidrilus exumae... | ecosystem: Host-associated > Annelida > Digestive... | reverse complement strand
GTAGATGGGTTTTGCCTTTGTATAACAAGCAGTATAAATTGACACCGACCAAGTGGGGGGGGGGAGGGTGACGCTCAGATGCTGGGAAGGTAACTGCGGGCCTGACAGAAAGTAATAATAATAATAATAGAGATGATATTTATGGTGCTGTCATCATGGCAAAGCCATTGCAAGAGTTTACTCGGTTCATTTGATGAATGCAGACCAAGCCCACGGCCCACAGTTAATGTTACCTGGTCTTATAGTGGTTATTGCCACTTAGGCCACTTAAAATAGTTTATTTACGTTTACATTTAAGTGCCGAGGTGTCCGCCAACCCTCAGATAAAGCCAGCCGACTTGGACTGTGAGTCCGCCAGAAAGAAATGGCAGCTACCGTCCACATCCACCATCACCATTTTATTATTACCCAGCCTGAGAGCTGATTCTCATTTTACCATCCCACGGAGGGTGGAAGGCTGAGTCGACCTAGGCACTGGAGTAATGGTGTGCAGCCCATGCCCAAGGCTGTATATCGCAGTGGCTGTCGTGCTAAACACAACTGCCCGTGGTGAGGTTCGAACCTTGGTCCTCCACACCGCAGTCAGGCATGTTCCTTCACCCATCACTTCTTCCTCTTCTGACTCACCACTTTGTACATCTATGACTCCATCTCTCTTTCACTCCCGCCTTAAAACCTACCTCTTTTACAAATCCTACCTCCGTAGTTTTACTTCTTCCTCCCGGACTGCCTCCACGGACGTTTGCCTGCACCGTTTCTGCTGAGCTACTCGGTTTTTGATTTCATTTTTCCTTATTTTTCGTTTCTGAGCTGTGCGCTAGATTAAGCTGGCCATCTCTTCAGCTTTTGACCGCACGTTAATCTACCGTATCGTATCGTTACCATTAGGCCACTGCGACACTGAATGTAATGACAACCTGCTGCTGGGATCATGACCAGCATCACCTGCCAACTATCTGCGTCGTCAAAAACTGGAATCAGCACCAGCCTCTACTGGCGTCAAAGTCTATTTTCTAGTTCCAGGTTGGGATCAGCGCTTCGAGTTTCCTTCAGTGCCAGACACTGTTTGTCAGGAACGGCATCTGGCTGTGCCATTTATCCCTAAAGGTGGTTCTGTAGTGTAGGAAGATAACTGAGGGGGACCGGCTGACCCAGGTTCTTGTGAAAAATCGCCGTTGAAACCGAGATGTTGATGTCAGTTAGTTAATGAAGAGTTCATTAATGTGTTGTCTGCAGGCAACGGTAGCACATACAAGGAACGTCCTCGTGGCGTTTGGTCGTGCACTGGAGCAATGGTTCAGCGTCTCGCGGATAAACCGGTTTACTGTTGTAAGAGTGACATTTGTATCATTACTTGTAACAAGTGAGGCACTGTTTGCATTGTTGTGTACTTTGTTAATGTTTTGTGTGGTGGGAAATTTGTAAAATTCGGATTACTGCAGACACCATGAACTATGGCTGTAGAGGTTGGGTTTACAGTCTGATAGAGTATTCCGATTTTGACATCTGTGCCACAAAATGTCAGAAGTTATAGGGGTGCTGTTGCTTCTATAGATCATTATTTAGCTGTGGCAGAAATGAAGATGCAAGTCACGGGGATTAAACCAAGAAGAAAAACATTTAACCATGTGACATTGAAAAGTTAAAGAAATTATCAAGTAGATTCATAGTGATGGAGCTCAATGAGAGCATAACTTAAGTACCTCAAATATAGGTAGTCACGTCGATTGCTGTTTCTTTTTGTAGCCGAATCCTCTTGAGATGTCGTTTCATTATCCTCTCCATCGCTATTTTGCTGCATTTCTCTGCCAAGCGATCAACGTACAGCATGTTGACATCGAAGACATTCTGCCTCCTGCTGGATTTCTGCATATGCTGATGATCCAGCCTCTGCATCTTCTGGTATTGACGTCTTGATTTATTTTTTACTGTACAAACTATCAAAATTCTTGGCGTCACATTTACTAGTAGTTTGTCTGTAACATTACATGTTCAGAGCATCATAGCGGCTTGTGCACAAACACTGTACGCATTACGTGTCTTGCGCAAGCATGGTTTGTGCGACTCCTCACTGCATGACATTTTCCGCGCAGTCGTTGTTGCAAAACTCATGTATGCATCCAATGCTTGGTGGGGATTCTCCAATGTCAACGACAGACAGAAGATCTTTGCTTTTATTTGTCGCTGTCTTCACACCGGTTTTTGCTCTCCAGATCTAGCTGACTTTAGCAACCTGTACAGTTCTTCGGATGATAAGTTATTTAAGAAAATCTTAACCCGCACAGACCATATCCTACGTACACTCTTGCCACCACCTACTGAACAAAATTATAGCCTTAGAAATAGGCCGCACAATAGACAGTTACCTGATCGCATTTCTAGAATCACAGACTGTAATTTTATTGTCAGAATGTTGTACAGCAATATGTATTGACTTTTATATACTTTAGCTCTAGTTTTATTCACTTGTGTACTACTGCGGATTGACAGTTTACATTAAACGAATATGTTATGTTATGTTATGTTTGAATTGCTTGTAGCGTAACCCTAAACTGGCAGAATAGTTAAGTGCACCCTAAAGTCGGTTTATGTGAAAATTTTAATTGCATTTCAAACGTATTAAAATTATGGTTTTAATGTGTATATGAAGGCATATACCAATTAATGTTACAGCAGTGTAGCAGTAATTCAGCATTTGCCTGCTGTGTTTGCAGTTATCAGATTTATAATGGAAAGTATTTGGTTTTCCAAATGCACGTAGTTTTATGCGGGTTTTAAAACAGTTTGTACTAGTTTTGTCATGATATTGTATAAGCAGACTGTGTTACAGAGTTATATGTCAATTTTTGTATTATTTTCATTATTTTAGGCATATTGTGATGACAAATACTACCTACTTACTTAGCTGTATTATAACGAGAGTGATGATGGTGGTTGTTGCATAAAGGTGTGCTACTATGAAATCTTGACTGGTATGTGGGTGAGGAATGGTCATCAGATTCGTTATCAGGCAATGACTTACATACAGTCTCATTTCTGTAAATCTACAATTGATATTGACATCTACCTGCTTCAGGTAACTTATTACTTTTCCACTTTGCTTTCCTTCATTGTATATCTTGGCTTTCTTGCTTTCATAACCGACGCCGACATAGTCGCCCGTGTGGGTAGAGCATTCAGCCTCGTCTGTCTGTTTGTCCATGCTCTAAAAGGAAAACACCAAATTTGGTACACATATATTCTATAACAGTTGCTTCGCATGCATTGACCCAGAGGTCGAAAGGTCAAGGTCACAGGGTTACGAAAACCGTCACGGCGCACGGTTGTGAATATAGCCGACATCCCGTAACCGTGGGCTGTGCTACCAGCGGCCGTTGCCAGCGTGGGTCTGCATGTTGATATGACTGCCTTTGTTTTCTAGGTTGTTTGTGTTTTGAGGTTTTATTTAATCCTTTTTCATTGGTGCCTTTCATATACTAGGGTGATGTTTTTGTAGCCAAGTCCTCTTGATTATGTCGTATATACCTCTAATGTGCTATAATACTATAATACAGGAGTCCTTATTAATACAGTCTTGCAGGCTTTGCAATACTACATAAAGTCTGGCAGCTGTTAACTGTTGACCTTTCTTAAGGCATTTTCAACTTTTGATGTTCAAATATGACATTTTCTGACTAATAATGGCTTTATTATCTTAAACATAGTGCCAACTCAGCCTCCTATCCTTAGCAGGATTTTGTTACAGCGACTGTGAGTTCACGGAATGTGTGAAGAAGCATTTCAGCAAGTATTCAGGGCTGTGATCATTGACAAAATCTGCCACAGTGCAAGTGCTTGGTGGGGCTTCACATCAGACAACACCTGAAGGCTTTTCTCCACCACAGCATGCACAGCCGTCTGTGTCCTCCAGAAGTATCTGATCTGACTGAACTTGTTGAAGCAGCCGATGACAAACTGTTCTAGCTGGCCTTAAGGACAATCACATTCTGCCTAGTCTTTTACTTCCAAAATCTGACAGTCGTTACAACTTGCACAAGACACATCATAAACAAATGACAAATGACAGTGTAATCGATAATCTTGATTGATTTTGATAGTCGTTTCAATCTACTATTATGGAGCTTTATAAACGCAGTATCTCATACAATTGAGCATACATTAGCTATGACAGACTTGTATGTGCTATCATTTGCCTGTTGTAGCAAAATTAAAGGACTGTTTACACTGACAGGCGGTCACGATAGTACAGTTGCTGTTGTGTGTATCAGGTGATTGCTTCTCAGCTTGATCCTGACTACATGATTCACACTGTTCTTGATCGGTTTCATGTTCTTGATCTTCTGACATTCAGCTCGGCTGCCACCGTCAGTGCACGACACAACGTTGTTCTTAGTCGAGATCACGAATTACTGATGCTCGAGAACGCTCTGATATTTCTGTGCATGCTTTTTGGCGAACGCACCAGGCTTGGTAACTCCACAGTTTACTACAGTTCTTCAACATTATCTTTATAATATTTCACTGTGTTTTTTTCTTATCACTTTAGATTGCTGGACGGTTATTATAGCAACTTTATTTAGTCTCATCAGTTTATATTATTGCTCTGTTTTATATTGTCGTACTTGTGTTTTATGCAAATAAATTATCATAATGATCATAATAGCATGGATGTGTTATTTAGCTCTGTGGTATAGTTGCTTTGAGGTACATAATTTTGATTCCGTTTATCATATCCCAGCAATGAACCGTTTGCAGAAATAATCGTATGGCTTAGCTTGTTTATCAGACAGTTCAACAACCAATCAGGAGATTAGTTTTGACCTACAAAAGAAGCAAGTTAAACTTGCTGTTTCTTGACATCATGGAGATAAATTGCACTAACAAATTACATTTTTAAGATCTTCTCATGCACTTTTGACCATTTTTATTATTGCTAAATCCCATCCTCCATCAGCGTCCAACATGTCACCTGAATAATAGAATTTACCTATCTTTTCTAGCAGTATAACATTACCAATATTCTGTTTGTTATTGTTAGCCGTAGCTGTAGCCAAAAGTACATTCTGTACAGCTTTGAGAGACAACGATGGGTTTGCCTTGTACACACTGAACGCCTCCATCCCTACGTTCCTTTTCACACCTTGCGATCATCCTCTTCTGCTAATGTGCACTTTCTTCACACTAATCTTCATTTCGGTTCACGCTCGTTTCATATTGCAGCTCCAAAAGTCTGGAATTCTCTCCCTTATACTCTTCGTTTGTCTCAGACCTTAAAAACTCTGCAAGCATCGTAAAACCCATCTTTAGGTCGACTCTTTGACAGAGTGGACCTAATAAAGCCGGTCTCAAATGTCCATCCGCCTGTTTGTCCAGAAAAAATTATTTGATTTCAGTGAAATTTGGCATGTAGGTACAGGTTGATGAGTGATGCATGATGGTGTGCAGTATGACCCGATGCAAGGTCAAGGTCAAGGTCACGATTTCTTCAAAGTTGGAAATCTGGCCATTTCCAAAACTTTTGTCCTCCGCCATTTACAACGAGAGCTGGCAACTGAGCACGGATTCTTAAACTAGGGCACAATATCTAAATTTGATCGGGCTGGGTTTTTAATATCTTACTAGTAATAATAATGTCGGAGCCATCAAGGGCGGGGAGTGTATGACGTTAACAAGCGACTTTGTCGTCAGTATGATTTTGTCAGTGTATTTCTCATGGCAGTGCAGTATTCTGTTCCGCAGAATGACCGACATAATGATGGTACCAACGTGTTGATGATGTTGACTGCTCTGTCATTCAGGTTTATCTCCATCTGCGGTGACTCGGCTGGAGGTGGTGGCTTTGTTGTGTGTGATGGACCGAACTCACAGTCAGCTTGTCGAATCCGTGCCAGAGACATGTGGAGTCTCACACCATGACAAGGACTATGAGTCTGTTATCCAGCAGGTCTGAACTTGAAGCATTCCTTGTCTATGTCTGTTTCTGTTAGTTGGTCGGTCTTTGTCTCTTGCTGGAGTTGTGAAAGAAAAACATCTCTTGGCAGATGCAGATGCTGCACAGTACGATAGACGACTGTTAGTCTATTTAATTTAAGTACATGCTGAAACAAAGACCACTTCTTACTAGATAATGAATTAATGAATTACAACACTCTGACTTACAACAGACTGGCCTGAGTGCTGGCACAGATCGGCACAAATGGCAGACTTTTGTCCGTATTTTTGTCAGTTTTGTGTCCAGAGGTCTAATGCTTTCAGGCTGTTCACTGTACAGAGAAATAGTTTGAGGTCTATGAAGATCTGTTAAGCCATTTGTGGGATAATTTAGTGAAACGATAGAAATGTGCGTGTGATTGTATACAATAGTTTGCATTGCTCATGCACATGGTAAGATATAATTAAATAATTTGTGACACTGTAGACAAGTTTGATGTGTAGTTATGCTGGTTTTTTATGCATTAAAGTATTCCTGTTCTTGGCTTCAAGTGTTCTGTCAATGAGTTACAAAGTTGGTGGCGTGGGACAGTGGTAGAATGTCGATCTTTGGCCGGTGAACTTTCCCTGTCTTATGTTTGACCTGCAGCTGATGGGTGACCACTTATGTGGGTAAACTGTCTGCTATGGGTCAGCCAACTAGGCCAACTCAGCCTTTTATCTTTTCGAGGTCGATAAATTGAGTAGTAAGCTGTAATCAGATGTTTGCTTACTCGCATGGGTGGCGACGTCTGGTGAATGCTTACGGGGTGAAGGCCTGGTGTGGTTGATTGGAGCGGTGGTGTGTTTGCTAGCTGCGTAACGCGGGTCCCATTGTACGTTAACGCGTGCAATTGGATGGCCGCATTTTGCGCTGCAGCACCACTGGCTCTTTTCAATTATTATTATTATTATTATTATTAAAAAAGGACTTATTTAAGTGACACTGTCATGCAGAACGCTGCAGGGGCACTTTACACAGTTGCCACTGCTGAGATTGTAAAGCGCACTGGTCCGATGATCTTGTAAGCTGCGCTATGTAAGAATCCGACTTTTACCTCTTTAGAAGTGGTTTGCTGATGTCATTTTAATACTTGTTTGTGTTAGCTGTATAAAAACTTGCATTTGTTTGTCGTTATGAAACACGTACTCTTTCCACAACTGCCATTGTTACTCACTGTCTGAACAGTGGCATTCTCTCATCATCGTGTGTGTCGTATTTGATATTTCCTAGGCAAACACGACAAAGAACGTGACCGCAGCAGCTGTGAGATATACTGACAGTTGAAACGAGTAGCATGTAGGCAGTGAAAGCATATGATTTTGTTCCTACCAGGTTGCTGATTTTAAAACTGCCGTCGTTGAAGCTGGAGGTGCATTGCAGCAGGGAAGATATGTACCAAAAGGTACAAAAAGCATCATCGTCATTGTCGTCAATTGCATGTTGCAGGCTCGATCACTGCTGACTCTGACATGGACAGCAGTCTGGAGCTTGTCAGTTGTCACCGGGCAGAGAAAAGACCGATGACATTCACAGGCAGAAGGTCTAATTCCATTGTCCACAGCCGCATTGTCGGAGAGTGAAATCAGACTTACAGCCTGTAAATGTCGGCCTATTATCTGCGTAGAGATGAACTCAAGACTGCTCTCTGTGGAAGCATATAAGTGACCGGTTTAAATGCACTGAAAGGAACTGTTTGTTCGGTTTTTATAATTGTGTGATAACATTAAATGCAGCGAGGAATTTATTGTCACTTAGTGTGGACATGTAGCAGATTCTTACTACTAGCAAGCAATTGAATGAAACCAAACAGACTTAGAATAATTTGTTGTTTAGTTTTGATCACTTCTTGGTGCATTCTGCGACATTTGGCTGTTTGTTTTCTTGTGTTTGGTATGCGAATAGGTTGTTTTCTGAAAAGAGAAGTAAATAACAGGCACTTGTGTGCAATAATTAGTAATTCCATTCTGAGTAATAATTAACATAATTAACATATGTTGAATTATATCAAAAACAGACAACTATTATTAGCATCATTGACTTTGCCATTTTGTGGCTAGGACATGAGCATCAACTTGTTTTGAACCATTGCACTAGTTTTGGCTTGCTTTCCTTACTCATTCCACCATTGACTCACGTACATTTGATTGGGAATTGAAATATATGGGGTGGCACAAAAAACACATTGTTAGTCAGGAAGGTGTCAAGTGCTTCACAGTGTGATGTAGCAGCATGTTTAAGATTTGATGAGATCTTTATAAAGGACTTCATTTATAAATTTACTGCTGAGTCTGGTGGTGAAACGATTTAGAAAATTGATCCCAAAATGATCTGCATTTTGCAAAGTTACAAGCAAGAGTGCAGTGTCATCTTTTTGAATCCAACCAGCCAATGTCCTGGGGTTTTTTTTTGAATCACTATGTAGACCGGCCTCGAAAACCATTAGTTGCTGTGTTATTCAGTACGCCAACACGATGATTTCTGTTGTGTCTGCATATTAAACGTTTTCATACTGTAGCAGGTTGTCCAGACTTTGCTATTTTGTCAGTTGTCTGCTGATGTGCTTACAGCTGATGTTTGGTTGTCCGAGTATGATCCACTTCATATAATGCTTCGTGCTGTGTATCGCCGTGAAATTCAACAGTCGATGGACAGATACACAGAATTGTATGTCATCCCATGTCTGTGTATTTATACAGTGCATCTCGAGAAACGTCCATCTTTTGTTTTTTAATTAATTCAGTGAGAAATCGCCGAATCGCCTGCTTTATCATCTACAGAATGCTGAAGATATTTTGCGTTAATGTTTGTAAAATTGTCCACCACACCTTAAAAGTGGCACCACACTACCTTGTGAAATCCAAAAAACTCACTTTTAACAATAAGTCGTCTTGGACATTGGAAGCTGCAACTGAACAAGTTCTTGCATGAAGTTTTGTGTCTTTTTTTCACGGAAAACCGTTCACTGTGGCTGTCATGTGAACTGCAGAATTATGTAGTATACGCAACCAAGAAGTATGTCATGTGTCCAAGCCATCTTCTGTGCATACATTTAGTCCTACTTTCAGCAAATCAATAATGGTCTATGGTCGGTCAGTTGTGGTGGATATTGTGATTGATTGGTGGTGAAAATAAGTTGAAGCATGATATGTCAACACAAAAGATGGGCACTTTTAACAATTCCTGCGACGTTGCTTGTCTGAAGTGTCAGTTGCCATATGACAAAACAGCTGGCTTTTTAAGAACAATCCACGTTTTTGATAGAACCACTGCAAATTCGATCACATGCATGAGTTTTGCATTTCACACCTGATCCACTCTTTTATTGGCATGTTGAGGGTTCCGTGCACAAAGGTTCTATCTCAATCTACTTCCGGTTTTCGTTTTTTTTACACCATCCGGCAGATCTCAACGAGCCGAGACAAGCCTATGACGCCAGTGTTTCTAATTTTGCAACATAGGGAATAAGCCTTCAAAAAATGGAGCTACTGGTGCTTTGGCCTATATTTTGTGTGCACAAAGGTTTTATCTTTCTCCAGTCTTTTATGGAACCTTTGTGCAGACGTTAATTGCTCTTTGCCTTGTGGATTGCTCTGACACAAAAGTCCTATGTGATATTTCACCTATTTGCCGGGACGCCCCCACTGGGGCGATCGGTTTGAATTTTGGCTTGCTGGGTCATATCGCCGACGTAATCACCCATGCCAAATTTTTTGACACTCGGTTTAGGGGTTACGGAGTTCTGATACCCCCAATTTTGCCCTTCTCTATAGGAATCGCTGGTCGCCCTTACAGCAGTGTAAGCACTACCGTGCTACACTGTGATGGATGGAACCTTAGTGCAGACGTTAATTGCTCTTTGCCTTGTGGATCGCTCGGACACAAAAGTCCTATGTGCCAACTTTATCGCAAATCCAATTTTACAGCGTGCACAGACGTTCTAACTGCAGCGATAGCACCTTTGTGTACTCTAATATTTGGCTGTACAAATATTTAACACTGTATAATTAAGTGGTAATGAGTAACCTTGCAAAGTATTGAGATCCGTGGTTTCAGTGCACAAAGGTTGTATCTAGCGCTGCTCAAGGTCACAAGGTTCTATCAGTAAATGTTGGGCCTACGCCGTGCCATGTTTGTTGTGCACAAAGGTTCTGTATCACACTGGTCAAGATCGTGACGTTCTATTAGTACATGCGGGGACTACACCGTGCCATGTTTGACGTGCACAAATGTTCTGTATCACACTGGTCAAGATCATAAGGTTCTATCAGTAAATATGGGGCCTACACTGTCCATCACATCCTAACCATCTCAGTCTGCTCTCATTAACAGATCTTCCGGTCATGCTACCTGTATTACATGTACCAGGTGTTGTACTGTCTTCTCTGACCATACAGTCCCATCTCCTCATCGGCTTTGCTGCGATATATCCGGTCTGTTTCTAGCATAAAAATTTTGATCATTTGTCGCTTATCATACAGAAATGTGATTTATGTTTATGTTTGCATATAGTGTAAAGCAGCAAGGACAATATCAACGTTCTGGCAATCCTTGGCCGCCATTTCGAATTCCCGTTCTACCACATCATGCATACCTCGGCCTGAACAAGTTGCTGCATTGTCGCACGATGCATGGTGTTCTCTTTACTCTGCTGTGCAAAGTACGTGGTGGCTGTCTCTATGGCACCATCTGCACATTGTCAGTAGATGTTACTAGCATACACGTTTGTTATAGCTTATGTTGTGGTATTAAATGAACTTTCTTTCTGGTGATGATGAATTGCCTATAAGAATTCATTTGTTTACATGTTCATATTTTGCATCATTTGTGTAACCAAGAGATACATACCAGTCAAGAGGTCATGCTGTAAATTTGTTTCCATTGTGACAGATGGCTGTCATTTTTAGGTTGACTTACAACATTAGTGGGTCTCAGATGTCCATCCATCCGTCCGTCCACAAAAAGTTTCTTCGATTTTAATGAAATTTGGTATGTAGGTAGAGGTCGATGAGTGATGCATGACGGTATGGAGTATGACCTGATCCGAGGTCAAGATCAGGGTCACGAGCCCATGAAAGTCGGAAATTTGACGATTTTCAAGATCTATCTCCTTCCCCACTTATAATGGGGGCTGGTAAATGACCACGGATTCTTAATTTAGGGGGCAGTACCTAAAAATTAACTGGTCGGAATTTTGATTTTTGTCCTAGTTTTTGTGTCACGTGACTTTGAAGTTGGCAGTAAGTAGGAGTCGACCGTCAGTCCCGTATGGGGCTCATTTTGATTGATAACATCGCACTTGTTGCATGACTTCATTGCATTCATCTTCAATCCATATTCTGAACGTTGTTGCGTTATCTGCATTCTCTACTTGTTGTATTGTGCTGAAATTTAGTATATCATCACTGTGATGTTTTTTATAGAATGTGTCATCTGAATGTTAAATTTTGTTAAATTACATGTAAAACAGATTAGTTTTGATAATAGGAGTAAACGTTCGACAGTTATCTTGAATTTTTGAATTTCACAAGGTAATGTAGCAATGCAGTTGAGGTGAGTTGTAAATATGTACTATAGATAGATGGACAATTTCCTTGGAAGTGTGCCAGTTAAAGGATTTTGAAAATCGGTCACAGTTATGACCAAAAATCGAAGGTCTTATTTTTGAGACACGGTGTAATGTACGGTGTACTCTGGTACTCTGACAAAAATAAATGTCTTTAATGGTCCGTTAAAATTGTGATGTAGGGTGGGACATGCAGAAACTTCCATGCCATTGTACTAGCTACAGATTAGGTCTAGTAACTATGTGTACAGTGTACTATGTGTACAGTGTAGTAGCCCTGACAATGGTACTCCCAGCTGATGTATGCCAGCCGAATGCCTGTAGTGGCAGAGCTTTTGTTGTCTTTTTGATTTTTCAAAACTTACACAAATCATAATTTTTTAATAAAATAGTCGACCTAATCTTAATTCACTTATTTAATTTTAATCTGCTATTATTGTTATATTTTTCTTTTTCAATTATCTTGTCTCAAGAATTATTACTAATTAAATGTTAATATTTGTAATATAATTCTTCCTATATGACCTAAATTGTGTTGAAAGTGCTGTTAAACTCCAACCAACCAACCTTTTTGACTTTACACTGTGACATTGTGTGTTGTGTATGAATGTTTGATGTGACGTTTTGTGTCAATTTGTCAGGCTGTCGGTCAGAAAACAGTAACAGAAGCAATTATCTATTACACTGTTTATCTGCTTGAGTTGGCTGTAAATGTTCCAAATCCCGATGCGGGACGCAAGGTAAGTACTCAGTTGATTTCAACATGTTTTTTTCAGCCCATTACTTACTGGAAGAAAATTTTTATTATTTTTTAATTTTTGTTGTCATAATTTTATGAAGTATAAGTAAGTCAAAAGGCAAATTTTGATATCCTATAGAATTAAAATTCAGGAGCAGATTACAATGAAACCTTGCACCCTTGATTATCTTTGAAAGATCAACTTACACACCATATGTGGTGCAGATCCGTCCAACATGGGCTTCTGGGCATATGTGTAAAAATATCCCTTGTGACTTTTTTGTTCATAAATTGTTTTTCTTCAAGTAGACTGTCCATATGAGACCCATTGATGTTTGTTGATGTGCGATGCCTCAAAAGAGGCAAAATGTGCC
>Ga0209363_1000996_pt1 | contig 12653 bp, 11 predicted proteins | sample WorMetexBAHAMAS3_FD_187385 | JGI IMG/M metagenome (GOLD analysis project Ga0209363, IMG submission 187385) | Marine gutless worms symbiont microbial communities from Max Planck institute for Marine Microbiology, Germany - Inanidrilus exumae... | ecosystem: Host-associated > Annelida > Digestive... | reverse complement strand
CTCCTGGACGACGCCCCATATCTTGTAGTCCATTGGGTTGAGGTCGGGACTGTTTGGTGGCCATAGATCCGGATCTAAGGCTTACCTCCATAATTAGAGGTAAATTTGAACTTGGTATCGGTAAACGTGAACTCGGAAACAAGCAAATCAAATCAAAATTAGATATTCAACGTGCCCGTTTCTTCAGATACACAGAATCAGGGAGCACGGGGCAATGTGAGCATATAGCAGACTGAGGATGCAGAGTAATTGGTGGATGTTTATCCTGTAAAATCCAGTCCTCAGAAAACAATTTTTACAGAATTTCGCTAACGTACGCTATTCTTAACGTACGCGCATAACGTATTTGATCCCTAACAAGAAAGTACGTGGCATACATTCGCTCGAACTTTAATCGATCGAATTTATCAAATTTATTGTAAGAAGTATAAACTGTTGTTGTTCGAATTAGAAACATTGCTCAAGTCTGTCTGTGCTTGTATCGCAGATTTCAACCGACAGAAACCAGAACGGAAAAAACGCAAAAGTACGTAACACACTGCGCTCTTCAACATCGCAAACGTCGCTAGACTATAGATCATTGTGCATATTATCCACAATGAACGAGATTTGGATCGCTATAAGTCGGAGCGCATTTCGCTAATCTCTGACTTGGCTTTTTTCGTTCTTTCGGACCACTGTAGTACTAGATCCAAGAACGAAAAGTATATGGAGCGAGAAGTCTCAATACCTGTCGGTATTTTAGTACGGTACTGCTATTTCAATTTGTATATCCGACATTGTTACGTGTAGACAAGAGTCGTGTGATTGTTGACAGCTGCTGTTTATGTGAAACTCTGAGCCGCTGCAAAACCGGATGGCCAGCTACACTGCACCCCTAAATTGCCGTTCGTGGTGGTGTATGCGCCTGTACCAAATATCAGCTTGGTCGGCATATACCGTCCCCATATGTGGCAAAAATCACAGAAAACCACCAAACGTGATTTTTTAAAGAAATGTTCAAGTTCGAGGGCTCCTGTATCCACTCACTTCTCAATTCAGGATTAAATCTGACATGAGAGAGTGGGCATAATCACAGTGTGTTGTGCCATGCCAATTTTCACTGTAATAGGTACATAATGTGGTGAACATTGAGCAGGCCTTTAGTCGACGCTGCCGTAAAGTTTCAGCGACTGACGAAGGACAACGGAGCAACCCTGACGCCGAACGACTGTACATTTAGTTGGTTTGTTCGCACAGGACAGAAGGACAAATAATGCTAGTCCCTCGTGCGTAATTCGTCGAGTGTAGTAGCTAGAGTAAAAGCGCTGAAAAGGCAAATCGTCTAGAGAGTGTACTGCGGTTGACGTAGTTTGCAACGGCAGCAGACAAGGTGCTCGCGGGAAGAACAGACGCTGTCGACATCTGCCATGCTTTCTGTCTTGTCATGTAGGCTATTCTATTATAACCGCCGTTCGTCTATTTCTCTGACTGCGAACAGAATAACGCGAAAAAGTTACTGAGGGATATTCATAAAATTTGGGTAATAGGTTACGTGGAATATGAACCACAGTAACAGTAACATACAGTATGGCCTAACAGTAATAGCTGCATTTGTAGTGCGCCTCCTACAATTATATAGTCCGATGGCGCATTCTATAGTCAGTGGGAGGAGTGTGCTGAGTTGAACAGAAATGTCTTTAGATGAAGCTTGAATATTGTTGTCGACGACCGCATGAGTTTCAGTTCTGTCGGCAACCGATTCCACACACGGGGTGCAGCGACAGAGAACGCACGGTCTCCGAATCGCCGCTCCGTCCGTGGAAGAAAAAGGTTTATGCCGTTGCTGGAGGCGCGCAGCGACGATGAGTGTGTTGGCATGTCGGCGACCGGTGTGAGCAGGTCGGAGATGTAGTCTGGTGTGTGGCCGACGAAGAGTTTATTAAATTTTGGAAGGTCAGGGCAAAGCTATTAAATATTCTAAGATATTTAATAGCTTTGGTTACGGTTACGGTTAGGGTTAGTGTTAGGATTATCGCACCTGCTGCTCGCAGGCGTGGCGTGGCTGAGGTGTGCTGTATAAACCAAATGCCCTATAGTTAGGCCTACACTAGTATGAATACGCTCATGAAGTGACGGCGAAGAACACAGAGGACAATCTGATAACCACCAGGTCTTGTTTCTTCAATACAGCAAATATCAACATTTTTGCCGCAAACGTAACACACCGAAGTTAGCTATTATATTTATGTTAGTCAGCGGCCGGTCGTAAATGCAAAAGCTATCTTATGCGATTAGAATTTGCGGATTGCTGTTTAAAAGCGAGGGCTTTTACACGAAAGAGAAACTGAAGACAGTTTCGCTTTTAAAAATAATTTTTGCGGTTTTATTAGGTAAATGAAAACTGTAGGCCTAGTGTATGAGCTGGCATAGTGAAATTCACTGGGGCAATGTATGTCACCGCGCCATATTTCATGGAGATCGCCGTCTAATCATACTATAGTCTATATGAAATGACTGTGAAATACACTGATGACAGTATGATGACGACCTGTTTCTTAGTTCGTCATCTTCACCATTTCAAGTGCTGCAGCGTTATATTTCAGCTGCCGGGCGGTACAGTAGTCTAAGAGGCTATATCTGTTTAGCTTTTTATCTCTCAGTGTAAAATTAGTCGTATCATGTACCGTAGTAGCACGGCGATATATCGAAAACAGTATCACAAAACTCAGTTGTGAGAGTGAAACTGCGCATTCGTACAGTGAACTTTGTAAATGCCTGAGGTTTGATCGTTGTGATCTTCTGTCACTTAGGTCCAGAGTTTATAGTAAGAAATACATTTTCGGTCATATTTATTACTGGCCCGCCTTCACATAATGTAGTGTAGTGAAGTGATGCTCTCTGGCGTCTGTTGTCGCCTGTATAACATTCTACGGCAGCGCAACATAACTCACCAGGGGGCAGCACGCGACGGTGGGCCAGTAGTGTTACCTTCCGTTAGGGAGACACCTTGTCATTATCGATATCGCTTTGAGTAGTCAAAGTGAAGGCAGAAGTTAGGATGACCATGAAGTATAGAGTTAAGTAACTCAAGTGATAGGTTTAGGGTAGGGACTTAAGGTTGGAGACAGTGGTTGAAGTGATGGGCGTAAGGGAGCTGATCCCACACTTCGCTTTTTAGCCCCACCTCCATGTGTATCCCCTCCACATGACAGCCAGTTAACCATAAAATAGTATACAAAGTGCACAAGAATGCTATGCCCCCTAGCCTCCTCCCCAAACCTCACGTCAACCGGAGAGGGGACACCCATCCCCACCTCCTTTGTAGCTGAAGTCAATTACCTATTACTGACTCAGCCCCACCTTTGGCTCAACACTTTAAGCACTGATTGGAGATTTCTGTACTCGTTGTGACCAAGAAAGACAGCGACGATACCGAATTGTGGGCCTACAATCGTCAGGCATCGATCGATCATCGTTCAGACAAACCTCTCGGAGACGTACGGTACTGTTCGACCGCGGTGCACGCAGTCACTCGCACATGCAACCACGGCGACGCCGTCGACGCCCGCAGAGATGCTCTGCCGACCGCGGCACGGCGCCGTCACGTCGACCACTGGCTCCAGCGTCTTCGCCGGCAGCCGCGGGCGTTGCCTACACGTCGCCAGATTTTGTTACGTAAAAAGACAATTGAATCAGCCGTCGCTGGAAGCAGAGATGCCCGTATCGTGGTGGCTGTGATCTTCTCGGACTTGCAGTGTCGGAAATCAGCATACACACGCAAACGACACTACGATCGGGAAACTGCATGCACGCATCTGCCTCAGCCAGAATTAGCTTGTAGAAAAGACTCCGTACAAGACAAAGATCTGCCTGATTTGACTGAACATCGCGTCAGGAACTACTAAGTATGTCTACTTTGTCGTCGACCGCAGGTTTACGTGAAGTAGCAGTGAACTTGTTTTTAATGAGTTTGTAAAGAAAGTTTTGACCCCTTAGTATGCCAGTGTTCTGCTTACTAACTGTTGTCGCGGTGTTTATTTCTGTATGTCTGTCTATTAGTCATTTTTATTCACCAAGTTAATTGGCAGCAAACAAGAAACGAATAAACACAATAAATAAAAAGAAAAGAAAAAATAATGTCTAAATTGACACTCTCAACATGAGCGAACAGTTGACATAATACGTTGTCAGACTGAACATATTTGGCCATAAACCACTGCTTACGCTTGCAATCAGCAACTTTATTTCCGGTAGGCCAAACCAATGTCAACACTCTGTATTGCAGTTCAGTTGTTTCTTCCACTCTTGTGGTGTAGATCGACAGAATAACAACGCTATAATCGGTTTGTTTTGATAATCTTTATTCGACGTGTAGACAGCCAACAAACAGAACTACTGTAGTTCTGTTTGTTGGCTGTCTACACGGCGAATAAAGTGTTATAAAAATAAACCGATTATAGCATTGTTATTCTGTTCGGTTCTTTAGCCGTCCTCGATCCGAGGGTTGGCCATACCGTGGACGTACTTTCTCCATTTATCTCTGTCCTCTGTCATTTTTATTGAGTTTTTTTGGTGGGATCGTTGTAGCTGTAAAACATGAGACGAACGCCACGGCGTATAAATGCATCACGTTTTGCCTGTCAGACACAGCAGTGAATCCCCAGCAAGGCGACCTTGGCTGTTTGTCTGACCACAGCCTTGTAGTTAACATTCAAGGCATCGTCACACATACCATGGCTGCGTAGGATTTTGAGTGTTTGGAGCGACTGAGCACATTTTGTAATAACTCCACTGACATGTTCGCTAATCGAGAGATGGTTAGTAATGGTAGCGCCAAGTATTATAGTGATTGTTGTCGAGCGTTTGATGCCAGGTAACTCGGGCGGGTTACACTTAGAACGGTGTCTAGCAAACACTGCTGCTGTCAGTGTCAAGACTCGCATGACGGCCAGCGTTCAGATGATCAGTGGAGACTACGAAGTCTATGATGGCATCTCTTGTAGGCACTTGACCGATCAAGTGTCACATGTTGCCTATTGGGACGAAATGGATCTGTAGGTAACTTAGATATCGGTGGTTTGCCCTGCGGGCAATAATTCTAACCAGGTCAGACAGGAACCGTGCAATATTGATAGCATGTCACCCGTCGCACACTGCTAGCGAGCAATGGTATGGTATGCAATATCGCAGTTCTGGCGCGTGCAAGATGATGCGTATTTTCCCACGCCGGCGGTATAACCGCCGGCGTGGGTAAGGCGTTCAATCGCGTCTGTCTGTTTGTCTATTTGTTTGTCTGTTTGTCCGCGCTCTAAAAGAAAAACGGCTTGAGTTATCAGCACCAAAGTCGGTAGACATGTAGTCCATGACAGGATCTCGGCATGCAGTGACCCTGAGGTCAGAAGGTGAAAGGTCAAACCCTAAGCCTCGGTTTAGGGTTTTAACCTTCGAGATGGGAATGGACCGGGATACGGAGCAACGTGAGTGTACATGTCGATTCGACTGCACATTTTTCTAGTTTGTATTAATCATGCGTGACATAACATACGGTCGGCAAACTGGAGCCATTTATTATTTTAACCCCGTCAGGGATGCGAAGTATTGTGTGTCAGCCTGTCTGCATGTCTGTTTGTCTGGCTGTCTGTCCGCTCGCATATCTCAAAAACCGCAGTCCAAATTTCACCAAATGTTCTATGCATGTTACCGTGGCCGTGGCTCGGTTCTCCTCTTACAGCATTGCGATACGTTATGTACTTCCTGTTTTGTGGATGACGTCATGTTTCACATAATGGAGGAAAAAGGCCAGAATCAAAGACGACGCGTATGTTTCGTCCAGTTCGGCTGGCAGCAACAATACGACGTCAGATGTTGTTTGCTCGAGATCGCCAGGTGGCGGCACCGAGGGCAAAGTCTGCTCTTTCCGACTGCAGATGCGTGGCCGGCCATGGTGTATCGATCGATAACGTGTTACCGTCGTGCTCAAACTCCATTACTTCATTACTCACTACGTTGTTCAACAAGTTGCACAACAAGTCGATGTCATGGAGTTTGACCATAGATAACCTGGTGGATTGCGCTGCGACAGAACTCAAAGTACAGATGTCGAGCAACGTGTTCGGCGAGGACCTGCACAACACACGCCACCTCGAGACGACCTACTACGTGACGGACACCACTCAGGCGTACGACTTCTACTGGGACCGCGAGTCCGGACTGCGCGTCAACATTGGCATCCTCGACGTCCATCTGATTCCCGAGTACGAGGACGTCGACCACGCGGCGGACGGCGACAACGAGTTCATGATGGCAAACCCGCACGACAGCGACGAGAAAATCCGCTTCCAGCGAGTCATCAGAAACTACTGCAGGTCTCTACCGCGCCAGGCCGGATTTAGGCCAGGTCTTTGGGGCATAGGCACCGCAGATTTGGGGCCCTTCCAGCCGGGATTGTAAGCAGCTCGCGCTGCAGTCCCGAATGCAACGAATGAATGAGTGAATGAAAAAGTGAAAACTAAGACGCATTAGCTTCAAGCCAATGTTTCTGCTTTTATTATTGACGAATAAAGACTCGTATAATACACAAATTATGCAATACGTTAACGACACAATATTAAGAAAACGGTTCCGGGTACCCGCGGTCTTGGAACCGGTTCTGAAACTTTAGAACCGGTTCCTTGGAACCGGTTCCTACGTCATATCACTAGCAACAAGTAAGCTAATCTTAAGCCTAACCCCAATCCTCAATCTTAATCGTATTCTTCCAAAATTTAGTCAACTTTTTCTCACTGATTCCCCAAATTTCATAAAAATCCACCTATCACTTTTCGCGTTATCGATCTGACAAGCAAACAGACTAACAGACATCCGGCTGTCGAAGCAGATGCCCGCCAAAAGCGGTGGAGGTATCATAGCGATGGCATACCGTTAACTCGCATGAATTGTACGACTGCCTATAAATACTCGGTTATTGCACCGCACGCTTTCACACGAAACCGCAATGACACGTAATGCGTCCTATTCGCATTTCAGTCACGTATGTTAGGGTGGCGCCGTGGTGACGCAACGGGCTGGGCGTCGATCAGACTTGCGACCAAAAAGGTCGCAGGTTCGACTTCCGGTTTGGGGCGCGGCCCGCGTAACGACTCTCGACAGGTTGTTTACACTCCACCGCGTCTGTCATCAGGCAGTATAATTTGATAGCGGTGTAAAACTGGTAAAATGTCAGCACGTCATGGAGTTGATGTGGTCTATCTTCCATAACACTGTCAGTTTAATGTCCTGGCAACGTAGATGTATGTTTCAGCGTTGTGTGTGCGGCGATGCTGAGTGTATACGTGTGACCATTTCGTCTTTTGTCCTTACTACCCACGCCTACGACTTTCGTGTCGTGTGGGTAGGGTTTCATCGATTTTTTCTGCTTTTTTGCAGATGATATCTCGAAAACCGACGCAAATAGGATCACAAAACTTGACATACGAATGTTCCACGATGAGTCATGATAAGCCATTTTTTGGAGTCAAAAGGTCAAAGATCAAGGTCACAACGTCTGTGTCGATCTTCGGACAGAACGCAACATTGCCGCTGCTGCGTACGTTAGCCACGCTGGGTTTCCCCTGCTGTAATACCCCGCCGGCCACACAAGCAATGCTAGCTACACTGGGTTGTACCTGCCGCTGGACGCTGGATTTTCCCCGACGTGGTGTTTTGCACTCTTGTGACCATTGGCGTCGCCAGCAATGGGGCACTGAGGCACGTGCCCCCTCGATTTGGAGCAATTTTCAGTGTACTTTGACCTATACAAAGTCTGACAGCGACTGTATGTCGACAGTCGTGTAAAACACTCAGTAACTTTTATTCGATTGTGCCATACTGGCACCAAATCCTGGCGACGTCACTTCTTGCGAGTACTGGCTTCTAGACACTAGCATTGCCTTATTATACCGCTGTGGTAGTGACTTTTCACGTATACTCGGTTCAGTATACGTGAGTGTATATATACGTGTGCAGATATCCTCTGCCGAATCACTACACGATTACTCTAGAAGTGGCGCGTAATCGCACGACAACTGCGTACTATTCCGTCTGCGACTCGACTAATCCGGACAAGCCGAAGTGTCCGCCGCCACTGAAGGACGGCGACACTTATCTCTACAGAACAATCAACGAGTCGTGCCACAAAATGGTCTGTACGAGACTGTCTAGAAGACGTTTCACTGCTGCTTGCACGACAGATACTTATCAGCGGTTAGCATTAAGCTGTCAAATAGGCATAACGGGAGTAGTTACATACGTTGCAGATAAGAATAACTGTTTACCGGAAATGGACCGATGGTAATGTTCATCATTTCACTTAAGTGTATGCTCGTTCCGATAGCGTCTGTTAACTTTTTTATTATAGGTATGCAGTAATCCTGTCGCTCCTTTGCGTCGTGGTGGGACACTGCCGAGATATTTTCGTGCAAAATCGCATTTGTTTTTCTATCAATCTCACTACTATTCGGTGTTCACCTTGGCCTCAGCCTCGGCCTTCCTTCGCCAGTCATTACCGTGACAGTAACTGTCGGACGGAAACCGCGACTGCAGAGTAAAGCATACGTCGATTTGTATAGCAAAGCGCCTCAAATGCGCTCAGACATGGATCACACAGTTTTACCTGCAAATTACACCATGCCTGCCTTTACTCTCCAGCCGCAGAACGTCACCGCCCTTTGACTGGTACTCATTTTACCGTCCGACGGAGGGTAGAAGACTGAGTCGACCTGGGTGGTTGGTTACATACCGAAATAAAGTGCCGCCTCCGGGAGTCGAACCCTGACATGGTCACCCATCCCAGTACTAACCGGGCTCAGCGTAAGTTAACTTCGTTGATCTAGACCAACGACGCTTACACTACGCCACGCCACCACACCAGAGATGAACGTCAGGCTTTTGCCACGATGTCTGTCGTGAGAAAACTAGAAATATGCTACTGCTGCGTAGCGAAAACTGTTTGATGGCGCTTAGACATTTCCATGCTTGTGAGTGACACAGCGGTCAGCGATAGACGGCATTTAATTGCCGTGTGTAGCCTACAGTGCCTCGCATAGCGTCGCGCGGTAAAATAGTGTCGTGTAGTGTATAGTTTACAGGTTATAGAGGTCTGCACGGCCTGTAGGCCCGGCCCGGCACGGCTCGTACGGGCCGGGATTTCAAACGGGCCGGACCGGGTCCGGGCCGGGCCTGACAGTGTCGGACCGTTTCTTCTTAGCTGCTCGATTTTTGTTTTTAGTTTTTCCTTATTTTTGTTTCGTTTTTGTGCCATGCGCTAGATTAGGCTGGCCATCTTTTTTCTAGCTTTTGAGCACACGTAAATATGCTGTGTCGTATCGTATCGTATCGTATCGTATGGCCCGTTGCCGTATTGATGTCGTTCGTGTAGCTGCTGACAGATTTCGTTCTGTCATTCTGTCGAGTTTCGTACAGAACAGTAGTAAATTTCGTCGACATTATTGTCGATGCATCATCGCAGACGACTGACTGGAGGTCTCTTTGTGTCAGTATAAGCGTCATGTCTGATTCTTTTACGACCGCGCCGTCCTGCATAGTCGCTCGTTTGCATCGCCGACTCAGACACAACTGAAGTGAACACGAGGCGTTGTCAAAAGGCTTTTAGCGGCATGCAGGGATGTAATTGTAAGTAGACAATGGACAATGGGGTAATGATTCAGCAGCAGCGTTGGAGCTTGGAAATGTGAGTCCGATTTACGTACGGTACTCGCCGGTGATCAGACAACCGGAAGTCCCTACAGGGTGTGGGGTAGATAGAACCTAGGCTTATATTTCAAAGTCAGGTAGGCTGAGGCTTGAACGTCACTACAGCAATGAGTCTCCGACCCTCTACGACCATAACGACGTCAACATGTTGTCTCCATCATACGAACGAACCGTTTCTTCTTAGCTACTCGGTTTTTACCGCTCGACGCTATGCTAGCGCGCTTATATATTGTCGTCGTGTGTCCGTCCATCTGTCCGACCGTCTGTCCATCACAAGCCGGCACTATACCAAAACTGCTAAACGTAGGATAACGTAAACAACGCCAGGAACTCTAGTTTTCTGTTGCCGAAAAATCTGCGCGAAATTCCAACAAGATCACCCCCTACGACGGCGCCAAAATTAGAAGTGGGGTAGGTTGCAATTGGCGATTTTCGACCAACATCTCGCTATATCTCGGAAAAAGTGCAAGATAGTGACATAGTTACTATGCAACACTAATACGAACTCATATGCGCTCTATCGATTGACGCTATTTCCAGTGACCTTGAGTGACTCCTAACTACCACAAACCACCCAATGTTCGATTTTTTGTATCGCATTTCGTATTTTCTAGTGGGTAGAGATAGAGACTTCAAATTTGATAGACAGGTTGATCATAGCAAGTGCTAGCTCATTGACGGCAAACTATCCCTGAAAAGAGCGTGATGAGGTCAAGTGAAACATTTAAATTTTGGTGAATTTTGGTGAGCACCAACCATCTCCGGAACGGCTGAAGCTAGAGTGGTCAAATATTACACGCATGTAGGCTATGTCAAGTCCCAGCATAAAGATGACAAATCACCCTTAAAAGGGGCGTGGTCAGGGTCACGTGATCCACTTCAAATTTTGACGCCCCCAGTTATATCTCTGTTACGGCTGAAACTAGAATCGTCAAATTTTGCATGCAAGTTGACTGTATCAAATCCTAGCCTACGGTGACAAACCACCCCTAAAAGGGCCGTGACCAGAGTGAAATTCTGTCCCAATCATATCTTTGTAATTGGTGAAGCTAGGCACTTCAAGTTTCGTGTACTGATTGATACAGAGGATTACAAGTGCAGACGTGATATATTACCCCCAAAAGGGATGTGTTCAGAATCACGTGACCGTTTTAAATTTTGGGAAATAAATGATAATATCTCGGGAACGGTGCAAGATAGAGACATAGTTGCAATAGAAGACTAATAGGAAATCGTATATTGCCTATCGAATGGCACCATTGCCAGTGCCCTTGAATGACCTTGAAGGTCAATTTTGCTGTTTGAAATTTTTATAATTTCCATAGCTCGTGAAACATAGCACGAATTTACTGACATAGCGCGTCGCGCGGTTTCTCTGCGGTAGCCGAGCGTCTTGCGCATTTTTCACAGAAGACGGCCAATGTCACGAAAACGTCTCGGCCGTGAAGTCACGAACTACGTTGGTCCCTACCTATAAGACGGGATACATCCCTCCCGTGGGTGTTCAGCGGGGCTGGACCGGGCCGGTCAGAGTGGGACCTGGAAATATCGGCCCCTGCAGACCTCTAACATGTTACGGCGTGATTGTGAAACCAGTGAAATTCGTACTTAATTTCGAGAATTCACTGGTTTTTTTCAATTTCGTTAACCTTACTTCTAACCCAAACTCAAACCCAAACTCTAATACTAGATCTAACACGCTAACCTAACTTAACATAAACATAAAAGCTACCCATAACCGCAACTCTAACCCTAACCATTACTTTACCTCAACTCTTAAATGCAATCGATGATAGGAGACTTCGCTTATGTGCAGGAGACTTCGCTCCTGTGCGTTCGGGGCGGACGCCGACTAATGCCGCCACCTAGCGTACTGGACCAAACATAAAGTCATTTTGCCCAACCAGACGGCGTGTGAATGACGGTCGAGCCTGACAATGGACGGTATACACCCACTATGTGAAAATATAACAAAACCGAAAGTACATAACATATTGCATTGTCATCAGACGATAACCGAGCCATCACGGCACAGCCACAGATAATAACACAAGATTTCGTGAAGAGGTTTTATATGAGATTTGCACATGTGGTTTTTAGATATGCGAGCGGACAGACACGTACATAAGTTATCAGACAGACACACATACTCGCTGATCGCAATACTCCACACCCCTCCTGGAGCAAAGTAAAAAAATTTCCAGTGATTTAGTAATATCGTGAAATAGTAATTTTACGTCTTGCGGCGACATATCCGCGGTGACTGTATGGACTGTTCATCGATGTCGCAGAACGAGCAGGCAGAACGGCTGCGACCGGCGGCCAACAGCATCGTCTGCACGGACGACGCTCATCAGCTGCTGCAACTGTTCAATCAACAGCGCCCGGCCGACGCTCGTCCGCTTCAGTTCCCCTCCAGACGCTGTTCGCTGTCGCAGGCGCGTTGTGCAAGGTGCCTTAATCAGACGCGCTGCCGAACTCGAGGTAGATAGATGGCTGTTGCACGTCGGAGACCGTTCTGACCATTTCGGCTACGAAACTCAAATAAATTTACTTACTTGCTTACCTACCTACTTACATGTAGGCCTACTGACTAACTAGCCTGTGGAATTGGCCCTTTACCTGGAAGACTATCATCTTTCGGTGCTATTACACTGTTGGTTGGGTCAGACCCGCGGTCGATCCTCTGAATGCATCGGCTCTGAACTTCCTCAGCGAGGTTGGCCGTCGGTTGAGCTCTGTCTCAGGAGATTCTCGCGAGACCTCGTTTCTCTTTCAGCGACTTTCGATTATTGTCCAGCGCTTCAACTCTGTCCTCATTTTGGATTCTTTTTGTACCACCGACGTAGACCCGGACCTCTAGCCACCAGTGATATTTGTTTTTAGCTTCTAGATTTTAACCCCAGGGATCTTTACTACCT
>Ga0209363_1000995_pt1 | contig 12654 bp, 7 predicted proteins | sample WorMetexBAHAMAS3_FD_187385 | JGI IMG/M metagenome (GOLD analysis project Ga0209363, IMG submission 187385) | Marine gutless worms symbiont microbial communities from Max Planck institute for Marine Microbiology, Germany - Inanidrilus exumae... | ecosystem: Host-associated > Annelida > Digestive... | reverse complement strand
TAGTCTACATGCGTGCAAAATTTGATGACTCTAGCTTCAGCCGTTCTAGAGATATCAGTGAAGGCTCCAAAATTTAAAACGAGTCAGGTGACCATGACCTCGCCCCTTTTAATGGCGATTTCGTTTTATCCGTGTACTCGACTTGACACAGCCTACCTGTCGACAACTCTATATTCACCTCTTCCACAGATATGGTTGGTGCCCACCAAAATTCAATGGTTCACGTGACGTGACCACGCCCTATTCAGAGGTACCGTATTTGTCAATTCTGGACTAGCGCTTGCTATGGTCAACCTGTCTACCAAATTTGAAGTCGCTATCTCCATCCACTATAAAGATATGAAATAGGGTACAAAATGTGAAAAATCGGGTGGTTAGGATCACCCAAAGTCACTGAAAACAGCGTCATTCGATAGAGCGCATACAAGTTTCTATTATCCTTCCATTGTAACTATGTCCCTATCTGAAATACAGCAACCTACTGGTTGAAAATCGCCAATTCTAACCTACCCCCTTCTATTTGGCTCCCCCATTGGGGGTGACCCCATTGGAATTTCAGCCAGACGTTTGGCGTCGGCAAACTACAGTCCCTGGTCTATTGTATGGCGTTGTTTGCGTGATCCTCGGTTTAGACGTCTTGTAGAACACGGACTTGTGACAGACAGACACACGATGACAGCAAGTACCGCGTTAGCATAGCATCGATGCTGAAGAATCAGCTTATCTACCGCACAGTTACTGTGTCACAGTCTGCATAACAGAAATATCTGTTGGCATAAACACGTGGTTGCATCACCACAGCAGTACCATAACTGCACAAAAGTTCAAATTGTCCACCTCATAATAGGGCCGACATCGACGAACAACATGCTGTAATAAAACGTGAGCACCCGTCCACTCGTGTGCATCCATACTGCAAATTCTAACAATTACTTAACTTGCTTATCTGGCCTGGTTTTCCTGGCTTACTACAGGTTAGGCCAAAGTCAATGATAAAGGGTAGTGCCGTACTCCTAGCACAGCACAGATGGCTCATCTCTGTTTTATCGGCCTTCAGCTGGTAGGTATCAGACCACTTAAGCCGGGATGCATCCAATGCAAGACCTACACTTACCTACCCAGGCAGACAGCATCACCGCCTATTAACTGCTAGCGGATTGTATGGGTCACAAGAGTGCGAACAACTTGCCCAGAGCTGTTTTGCGACCATTGCCACATAGTGCAGGTCGACCAAAATTGAATATGTGGGATTTCTGAAGCAGGTTATTAAGACGTCAAATAGACCTTCTTGTTGCCCAATCAACAGCACTTAAGTTTAAACCAACATAAATTTTTTCTAATTGCGTTACCTGTCTATACCATTAGGACACGTTTACATATTTGTCGGCCGTGTAAGAGGCCAAGTTATACATAACTAAAAACCGTCTTTAGGTTTGTAGTGCTCTGCTTTGCATTAGCAATGTAACTGTCTTGACAAAATGTCAAACAGCATCTGTAATGCTACGAAACACTTTAAAATTTCTATGCAAGTCAACATTAGTAAAAATATTTCAAGAAAGATTAGCTGATCAATCAACTAAAGTTTTTCTTGGTTATTAATACTTCTGCTAATAAGCCTACCCTAATACCCATTACATATTAATAATTACGGTGGCCGTCATGAATCACTATAGGCACACAATATGACTGAATCTAATACAGTAGCAGTTGTTACGGACCATAATATCCACGTTCCCTTGTGTGTGCAATCATGCCCTAACCCTAACAGTTAACCTAACCCAGACAAAATGCAACGTGGACTCAAAGAAAAACTGTGACCATCATAATGGTCCGTAAGAGCAGTCACTAGATAAGTATAACTTGACAAACTGTGAAAAAAGTCAGTTGTCAAATGGCACTTAAAAGCATCGGTAGTTGAGTCTTAGGTCTGTTATTCTTCAATTGCAACTGTATCTTGCACCATTTCTGACATATCATCAGTTATATTGCCGAATGTAAAGAAGTCACATGACCCTGTACTCATCCCCTTCAGGGGTACTCTATCATTAGTACTCCTCAGTTCCAATCAACACAACAAATTTGAAATGCCAAGTTGTACCCATTCCATAGCTATAACTGGGGCCTCAAAATGTAAAAAATGGGTCATGTGACTGACCATCCACATTAGGGGTAGTTTGTCATCCCAATGAAACAGCTTACCTATACACAAAATTTGATGACTCTAGGCTAACTTCATCCGTTCTAGAGATGTGATTGGGGACCCAAATATTTTAACGGGTCATGTGAGTGATGTGACCTGAACACACCCCTTTCAGGGGTGGTTTGTCATATGTGGGCTAGGACTTGCTACGATCAACCTAGCTACCAAATTTGAAGTCTCTATCTCCACCTAATATGAACATATGAAAAGCGCTACAAAGTGTACAAAAATAAGGTGGTATGGGATAGACAGTGGTCACTCAAGATCATTGTAAATAGTGCCATTCGATAAAGCACATAAGAATTCCTAATAGCCTTCCATAATAAGTCCCTATGTTGCACCGTTTCTGAGATATGGCGAGATATTTGGCAAAAATCACTGACTGCAACCCACCCCATCAGTATTTTCTGCCCAAGTTGGAATTTTCCCAATACCTTTGGCATCAGGAAACTAGCGTCCTGGACTATTGTATATTGGTGTTGGTGATCCTAGTTTAGCCGTTTTGGTAGAACTCTGACTTGTGACAGGCAGACAGACATAAGGTCACAGCATATACTGCACTAGCATAGCTTAGCATGGTTTATTAAAAAGGTTTTTGCTTATGTGGCAACTTTTGACGCTTCAGCGAGAAATGCATTTATCAAAACATTTGGCATAGTACTTAACTACCAGAAATTCTCAAACTTGTACAACATGCACTCCTGTATACGTAGGTCAACTTTAGGCCCTAATTTGAAAGGAAAATTGAACTTAACATACATAATATCATGCACCTGTATTATCAACCATTACAGTTCCTCTGCACTGTGACAAGCAGGTTGTTAAATGTCGAGTTGTCGTAGTCACGGTTGTCATGATTAAAGGCCATGACTACGACACTTTTGACTCGTGGTCCCCAGCCATGGTCAATTGTGTCACTGTTATTATACGTAAAGTATGCGTCTGCAGCAGTTGTAGCTTGACCTCTGCACACTGTAAACCAGCAACTGAGTCAGTAATGTAAGTGGACCTACATGGTGAACTATGGCTTCATAGTTCCTTCCAGAAAATTGACTGGCTCACTAGTTCACATATACAACACTCACCCGCTCTTTGGGGACTAATTATGGTGAAAATTGTGCACGTCGTAATGCATGTCGTGTTCCATCACAAGTAATAGAACACTTCACTCTCAACAAAAGACTATTGCAACACTAAAGAGCGAAATGAAAGATTGCTGTGGGTAACCGTCAACTGCTGCTTTCGCTTTTCTCTGCGCAGCTAAGTATTGTGCCTGAAAAGTTCAATGTGCAGTCTTGTTTGATAATTTGTGCCAGAACCACTAGTAAGCAAGCTTTGATATTCATCTCTTGGGCGGGCATAACGGTTCAACAGTATCTGCTATGATGTGTGACAGTCATCATTTCTGAACTTTCAACCTTACGGCAATATAGAAATGTGCACATCATCATCACCATCATCATTTATTATTATTATTTACTACGTGGATAGCTTCAACAGGTAAGTGCACAATATAGATATTTATTTTCTAAATGTTGAGATCACAGTATATGGTCGTTGGTTTGAGTGGCATGGGAGCAGACAGTTTCTTTCTTTTTTTGAAAGACGAGGCACGTTTTATTGAACACAGCTTTCAACAACAACATGGCAACGACAGAACAAACACCGTCTCGCAGCAATGTCAGCAGCTGCAAACATCTGTCAGTGACTAGCGATTGGAATTTATAGGTCAGCATCCAACAGTCACTGTTATAATTAGCATCACCATCGACACAACAGCTATCTTTACAAAAACACCAATCTGTTACACATTGCATAGTCGTGAGCGGCCGCGACACCAAAAAACAAGCCTGCTTATCTAACGTTGTTGCTGAAAAGCCGTCGGTGTGGCGGACAGCAGTGTGTAACATATCCCACCTTAGACCACGAATAGGATCTCGGTGTGCCTGGTACATCTTGACGTTGTTCATGTTACTCTGCCAGTATTTCACAAAGCCGCTGTGGTCTGCCGTCAACATCCACAGGTCGTTGTGGCTCCAGATCATCGTCCGCACGGCCGTGTCATGTGCCTACACAAGTTACAAGCAAACACATCTACCAGTGTTGTCAGCTAATATCCAATAAAGACAATAGCTCAGCAAATGCTGAGGTAAGCAGCCAGGTTAATTCAGGAAACAATAAGTTGGGCTGCTTTCGGGCTAGTCTGCAGAGGCAATTGTACATCCAAGAACAAGAAAGCTTTTAGCTTCAGGGAGCTATACCCCAATGACCCAATGATCAGGGGCTCTGTACCTGGACCCCGTTTGGGGCTCTGCCCGTTGGAGGCCCTGCCGCCAACCCCTGTTATAGGCTTGCGCTCTACACGCTCACCATGTAAGCCCCAAATTCTGAACTCTTGCGCCGCCTATGGGCAGTTGACTGCAATCAACGGCCAACATTGGTTTGCCGTCAACAGTGGTGGATGGCATCAAGCAGAACAATACAAAGATCTAGTTGGTTGCGTGGCACAGTGGTAGAACGTCAGTCTTTGGCCAACGAGCTTTCCCTGTCCTATGCTCAACCTGCAGCTGACGGCTGACCACTGATATGGGTAAACCGTCAGCTACAAATCAACCAACTAGGCCAACTCAACCTTTCATCCTTTTGAGGTCAATGCATAACTAGTAAGCTGTAATCGGATGTCTGCTTCCTCATATGGGTGGTGCCATCTGGTGAATGCTTACGGTGTGATGGCCTTGTGTAGTTCATTGTAGCAGTGTTGTTTGCTGACTGCATAATGTGGGTCCAATTGGCCAATTTGTGCTGCAGCACCACTGGCTCTTGCCAATCAACTACCACTTCCGAGATTGTAAAGCGAGACTGCATATGGTTATTTACTGTGTCAATGGCACTAAAGAAGAATCCGACCTTTACCTTTACCTAGCAATACTAGATTTTTGAGCCCATCCACTGTCGACCGGAACAGTTGACCGCCACTGGCCGCAGTCGACGATGTTAGTCAGAATGCTATTTTAGCGAGAGATAGTGTCGCAATGTCAGCTGAGTGAGTGCAAGGACATCTGGCCAATAAAAACCTGTACCACTGACCCCAAAACTTCTCTTTAAGAACAAGAAAATGCAGTGGTTATTGCCACTTAGGCCACTAGTTTATTTACATTTACAATTGCACACACTTGTGAATGCTCAATACACGATATCAAAATATGGCAGCAGATACAAAACATTTTACCATTACTGATGCTGTTACTGAATCTGACCCACCTGTTAGTGTTTGCATAAATAGGTGTGGTATACACATTACACAACTAATAAATGATGGTTTGCATCACAACATTGATGCACTGTTTCACACATTTATTGTCCACAAAACGTTTACATTATTTTATATATACATATATAAATACATATGTGTGTGTGCCCAACGTCCATTTACAAGATCACTTTCTGCTTTATTTTTTTGACATCATGCCAGCTACGGCATGAAACACCTATCTGATAGCACCTGTCTGTTACAAAACTGCATCATGCATTAACAGAAGCACATGACGATAATTTTTGCACGCGGTTGCGTACTTCTAGGCGAAAGATATCTGTATACAAAAGTGCATTCAGCTTGACACCTTTTTTCTGCAAAAGCTGCGCTCAAGTCAAAAGATGCTAAAGAGAACGTGTCTACACGATTCCACATAATATTACGACATACACACGTAATTTAACTGACAAGCCTACACATTAAGTTCTTCATATGCATAGAATACCTGAAGAATTGTTTCGAAACTGAATGTGAGCCCATGCCAGAGTGTGAACTCGCCACTTGAGGCACCTGTAACAAGTCTTCGACCTTCTGGCGTCCACTGCGCAGTTTCAACATCAACAAACAAGATTACTATTCACCACCATCACAGTGTAGCATGTTTTGTAATTGTTACGCCATTGGATTGGCAATTACAGATTACAGGTCAACTCCCGACCGCCCCACGTTTGTGTAACAATGCTGGGATATTTGTTCACACACGCTCATGAATGAATGAATAGTTTATTTCGTATTGCAGCAATAAGTTGGATTGAAACAAAGATACAATATGCAAACATAGTACAAAATGTCCAATAAAGTACATAAAACACTAGAAAACTAAAAGACATACAATTAAAACAAAGACATACAGTTTAATACAGAATTGTAGTCATAGTGCACCTGTCGCTCACAATATTCAGTTATTTAGTTGACTAGATACTGACTAGGCCCAGGCCTATGTGAAATTTTTCAAACAGTGGAGGAGGAAAGATTTGTTAAACTTATTTGTGCGGGCTCTGAATGAAGAAAAGGGTTGAGAATTTAGACTATCACTGATGCCTGTCTATGTAGTATAATTTGTTACTGACAAAATATTCCCAGAGGCTGGGAACGAAAATTATAAGCAAGTCAGAGTTGACTAACTAACGGAGTTAAGGTTTTATGTCCCAATCAACACAAAACAGGTCATTTCAGATATGTTCTTCCCAGACAATCTCTTGGATTAGTACTGAAAAACTAAATCTGATACAACAACAGCAAACACACATTTGTAACAAAATATACTACAACACAAATAAACACAATAGAAAACTGAAGCCCGTTTTGGTTGCCTCCTCCGACCTCCAGCCTGAAAATAAAATTGACCCGTTCTTAAGAAAGTAAATAAGTAAGCAAATAAGCAACTTATAAATAGGGTTCCCACAGGTTAGGCAAAATAAAATTCCCTGACTTTTCCAGATAACTTTAAAGTATTTCCAAGCATTTTGCGGAGCTTTCCGCGACAGTAATCATGATCGGGCATAAGTTCAAGCTAATTCAATTTACACATTACATGCAAAGATCAACTCATAGATAAGCAACTCGCGAAAAATGCGACATCTCATAAAAAAATTCCCTGACCATATCGCAAATTCCCTGACTTTTCCAGGTTTACAAAATTCCCTGACAATTCCAGGTTTTACAGGTTTTCCAGGTTTGTGGGAACCCTGCACAAAATCCACAAATGAGTCAGGGCGCACTACAACTCGGGAGCATGTAGTGGGTGCCTGGGTAACAGCCTGGCAGCTGTCGCCAGGTGATGTATGTTAATATCACTGCAAGCTCTGTCCCGGAGAAAATGAATCAGCACCAGTCCCTTTGTAAATGAGTATCACTTGTCACGCTCAGTAACAGTAAATGGTAAGTTCATAATTAAGCGCTACACAAATCTACGCCTTTACCTTTAACTTCATGCATTCCAATTTAATGGTTTTGACACAAGCACCTGCGCGGTGAGACTGGAGTATTAATCCAATCGGGCACAATGCCTTTCTCATATCACCTGTGATTTGTACAGGCATCGGTGGGAAATGAACCCCATATTGCCAGGTAAGAGCCCATCATGTCAACCACTGTGCCACAACTGCTGCTTGCCATATCACAAACATACTGGCAACAAATCACACTCAAAAATGTCTTCGTAGTCGGCTAAAAACGATACCAGAAGTCTTCGTAACTTACACAAGTGCAGAAAATTGGACACTTGAGCTTATTGGTTGCCGTTCGCACACACCGCGTCGCAATGCAATTAACTGGTTTGTGCAACAACATAACGGGTGGCACCATCTGCAGCAACCAAAACAACACGAGGCGTTTTATCTAACGAAAACTACACAAGCACAGACAGAAAAAAAGTACTTGGAAATGGCAACATCTATTCTGCAAATGATGTATTTTGCTGTATCTATCTAACAGCTACAATATAACCTATCTGTGTTGAAAACGACATTGATCATCAACCCATCAATAAGACAAAGTTTGGCTAGCAGCCTCACATCTTCGATCTTATCACTGCAGAGATATATGTACCCTCCTATCTCCTCTGTTTGACTGCCATTTTCCACGTGAACCAGGCTTGGCCAGTTCCACCTCAGTTTCTTCACTTGTTCCATAACAGAACCTTTGGGATAACTGGCTCAAAGTTTTAAGGGTCCTATCATTTAACCAACAGCGTCAAAGCACTAAACGGAACACAAAGTATCGACCTACCTAAGTGGCGCAGTGGCGCAACAAATAGAGCATTGGACTTGCTATCAACAGGTCACGGGTTCAAATCCTACTCGGGGCAAAAGCTAAGCAAACAACCTTGGGCAGTTGTTCACACCTATGTGCCTCTCAGTCTCAATGAATTGACTTTATGACTTATAAAGGAGCCACTTCAGTCTGGAGTCTGGTGCTGGTGGGAGTGGTTGGTTGGTTTCCTTCCTTGGTTTTCTTTAATAGTATCAGTATTTAAACTGTTTATATACACAGTAGCGAAAAATGATGCTTTGAACAAAAGAATGTGTGGTCCCGATTTGCCTTAATATTATCTAAACTGCACGATATTTGATTCTCAGGAATGTCACCTAGCCGTATAACTTGGTACCGGCCAAGGAGCAGTAATGCTCTGTGGCTGGGAAGGTAACCGCAGGCCTGGCGGAAAGTAATGGCAGCCTACCGCCAGGTGGATGACGTATAGTCACCTGTGGGCTGACTGCCTGTACACCAGGATCAGCTCTGCGCTCAACGCTCGGTAGTGAGTATGGCAAGGCTTTACTTTTTTACCTAGACTCACCTTTCTTCGTCGAAATCTACCACTCCCACCACCACCAGACTCCAAACTGAAGAGGCATCTGTTACGCCGGCTGTCCTATACTAGTACCAAACTCATGACAATCCAGAATGTGGCCAGAAGCAAGTATAAATAATACAATTCTAGCACTCCTCGGTCACATCATATACATACATACAAACAAATTTATATAGCACCAAAATCTTAGAAACAAATCAGAGGCGCTGGCGCAGGGTGACTAGGCAGTAAAAGCAGACTGGAAAAAGTGCGACTTTAGTTGATGCTTGAACGTTGAGTCTGTCTATAGAGCAAATATGTTGAGGTAAAGAGTTCCAGGATGACGGTGCGGAAACAGAAAAGGAGCGTGAGCAGAAGTGACTTGTAACACCCAGTCACAGGTGCTCAGTTCTCGCACCTACGGCACTCGATTATCGCGCTCTCGTGTCGGTCTGTTGCGCTTGCAGCCCGCTAGTTCCGAATTTCCCGACAAAGCCCGTTAGTCAGATGTTCATGATTGGCACTAATTTGCAGCGGCATGCGAATAGCGCGCAGAGCATGAGCGCGCGGGCTCAAGCAGTGCTTGCTAAGCCCAGGACCATCTGGTGGGTATGAGGATGCCACATGCCAAATTTCATGCAGATCTGCTCAAAACTGTGGCCGTGCATAAGGAACAAAGAAACAGACATACACACATTCAGTTTTATATTTATAAGATATAAATACAATGAACTCTAAAGAAAAATTTGTCCACATGCACAATATGAACAAACCAAGTAATTGTATGAAGCATCTGGCTGAAGCGCCCGCATGTCTCGGCAATCTCGCTGCCAAGTCCGATTCTGAAACAAAACACAAATGCACAATTTAAAAACTAAAGAACACAAAGGAGAGGGAAAAGTAAAAGATACAGTAGACGGTGGGGAAGTGAAGAGATAAGGGGGAAGACTGCCCCGAACCCACATGGGGCACACATGCATAAAGCATAAAGATGCAACTGTGCTGATAATAGCAGACTATGATGCGAAGACACGTTTTCATAAGCGAACATCGACAGGCACGTTATTACTAACAGTCAATTATATGCACTTCCTGCTGGCACTGAGGCTAATGACAGCACACTGCCACATGAGCAGTAGCACATTAAGACAGCATCAATAAAGTTTATGGTGGTCACTGCCGTTAGGCCGCTGCATGCTGAATTTGATCACTAACTAGCGGTATGAATGCTATCAGAATGCAATGTGCTTAACTGGTGGCAGGAATGGAACCATGTTGAAAGTAACTGCTAGCAGTGATTGGCCAGGGCTTGTGACATGAATAGCGAGCAACTTCATCATCGGCTGATAACCGATCATAAGATGACGATGTCTAGCTATGGAATTGATTGAGTTAGTTTAACATCCAACCCGACACAAAATAGGTCATTTCGGAGACGTTCTTCCCAGCCAATCTCTTGGCTAACTACAGATAAACTAAATCTAACAGCACAAAAGCTAACATGCAATGCATCCATAACAAAATATACTATGACACAAACTACACACACACAATAACTAAAGCCAGGTTTGGTCACCTCTTACGAACTCGTCGACCACTGGTCTGGAAATGAAACAGGCCTATTCTTAAGGAAGTAAACAGGTAAGGAGGTAAGTATTAAGTAATTAAGTGATTTACATAGTGCCGGGATCAACACACTGAACAGAGCACATTACAGCTCTGGAGCACATACAGGGCTTTTGGTTATGGAAAATAATTGAGTTTCATATCCCTAGACAGACTATCTTTAAAAGATCAAATGCCGACTGACTTGTACGTAGTTGATTAACGATGCGTTGTAGTCTACTGTCCGCCGTGTAACTGTTTTACTCCGCATTCGGCGGCCATCACATGATCCAAGAGAAACTGCGGGTGTGGATGACGCATTAGCATTGATTGATTTTGATGGAGGGGCAATGCCCGGCACAACTGCAGGACCCAGAGACCTCAGCACAGACTGAGGTGCTGCCAGCGGTTCGGATGCAGAACTAACACTGATGTTCTGTGGTGGAAAATAAACAGACGACGGAGCCTCAAGTCGCATTCTTGGCTGGTAACCTGGAATGCCGACTTGAACAGCCATCCCACTCAACTACAACCAAAACATACCATAACATCATAAACAAGTATGTCAGTTCTCCTTATCATCAGGTCGAAGTGTATGCTGGCCATGCTGCATGCTGCCTCCTGGTGAGTCATGGTGACTAGTGATGTGAAACAACAATCGGTTTACCGATAATCGCTTTAAAAACCGATAATCGGTTTCAAAAATCCATAACTGATTATTGAATTGTTTTACTCAACTGCACGTACTTGTTCATGATTGTTTATTTTGCGATGAATAAAATAAATCTGTAAAAAATAGTACAGTCGAAGGTAATGATGGTAAGATACCTGCTAACACGTTTTAGTGTCGGCTATAGGTCTTTCAACGTAATTAGGAAAAATACGTAATGTAGTTTATCAAGTAACGCCAACATGGGACTTTGCATAGGCTTGGCCTGGCCTGTGCGGTGTTCATCCGTAGTTTCAAGTAATAATGACGTTTCGATTATTGGTAAAAAACCGGTTGCAGCAAACTGATAATCAATTGTGAAAAAAATTCGGTTTTCACATCACTAATGGTGAGTATGTCAACGGGACAGACAGACACCAGACCATTACATTATGCTTTCTGATAAATATGGCCAGCATAACAACTGCATTAATCAGTCACCACTGCAAAGAAATAAGCATCAACAAATCGAATAGGCCTGTGCCTGTGCATGGGCCCTGAGACTGTCTGGCTTATAATTTCAACTGTCTTATCAAAACTGAAAAACTTCTGAGAGTCATAAGCTGTCATGTACACTGAAAATATGGTAATATCTCAAAATCAGTGCAAGATAAGAGGTTTTGTTAACTATAGCTCACCAACAGGACTATGTATGTCTGTGTGTCTGTCTGTCACACGTCGCTATAGTGTCAACACGGCTAAACGTAGGATCATGCAAACAACACCACGTGACAGCCCAGGAACTCTAGTTTTCTGACACCAACAGTTGTTAGTGGGCGACACCCCATTCCCCCTAAGTTTGTGCTCAAAGTGACCCACCCCCTTTCGTAAACAACAATTTCGACCAATATTCGCTTATAGCCCTCAACCATGACAGTAGGGTTGTAAACCGATGTTCGGTAAACTGGTGTTCGTTCGAATGATTCGAACCCCGGATTGAAACTGCCAAAACCGGTTGTTCGAAAAGTCGAGTTAAACAACACTGCGGTAATAAACTGGCCGACCTTGCGATATCGCGGCATCTAGAGATCAAACTATATCGTGCACAAATGCACGACGCACACCGGCACGGCGATAATTAATGCACCGACGGAGCCGACGCCACACTTGCCACCACACAAGTAACACAAGCTTCAATTCTGTGTCACAACAAGACGCGGCCGTGTTTTATGTGTACTTTGCCCACTCTGCATGCATCCCCACCCACGCGGGAAAACCATGGCGGTCGGCGATGTAGGTGGTCGTCCGGCGGGCGGCATTGGGAACTTCAAAGGACACCATGACGGCCAGGTGTCAGATGCGGTTTCTGCTCACAGATTTTGGTAGCTTTCAGACGTTTCGGTATTTACCACAGGACAACTGACTGACTGACTGAATGTCTTTATTATGACATCTGACAAACTGCAGATGAAATTACAATGAATGATATAAACGGATAACACAGTTTACAGTAACTACAGTTTACAGTTCACAATGTATGTTTTGAGTCAGTATGAATTTCTGTACAACAGCCTAGTTATAAAATTACAGTCGAT
>Ga0209363_1000991_pt1 | contig 12660 bp, 9 predicted proteins | sample WorMetexBAHAMAS3_FD_187385 | JGI IMG/M metagenome (GOLD analysis project Ga0209363, IMG submission 187385) | Marine gutless worms symbiont microbial communities from Max Planck institute for Marine Microbiology, Germany - Inanidrilus exumae... | ecosystem: Host-associated > Annelida > Digestive... | reverse complement strand
TCAGTGCTGATCTGTCACCATGTACTGGCTGCTACAAACTGTTTTTTTACTGTTTTTATTGACATTGTAACACATGTACGGTGGTCTTGCAGCAGCAATGCCATAACGCCACCTAAATAATATTCATTTCTACTACTACTACTACTACTCTTGAAAAAACTTTTTCTTCTAATCTCAATGAAATTTGGTGTGTATGTAGAGGTCGGCGCGTGATGCATGACGGTATGCAACATGACCCAATCAAAAGTCAAGGTCAAGGTCACGAGCTCTGAAAGTTGGAAATTCGGCCATTTTTGAAGGCTATTTCCTCCCCCCATTTATAACGGGGGCTGGCAAGTGATTACGGATTCTTAAATTAGGACACAATACCTAAAGCTTTTCGGGGCCGGATTTCTGATTTTTGTGCTAGTTTTTGTATCACGTGACTTTGACGTTGGCAGTAAGTAGGAGTCGACCGTCAGTCCCGTATGGGGCTAATTTTATAAGCTAACACCAATAGGAAGACTACAAATCCACTAGATGGCTGTATTAGGAAGAACAGATGGACTATTACCTGAACATTGACTGATTATAGATGACATTTATAAGCAAGTAAACAAGCATGTTTTGTGTATTTCGAGAATAGTCAGAGTTTAGACGAAAGGCCGCATCATTGTCTTGTCACCCCGACCTTAACCCCATATTCCTTGGCTCACGTGACTCAGTTCTCAAATGGCATCTCGATCGGTTCATTCCTGTGTAGTAATATGCTAGCAATCACTGCGATCTGGCCAATAATAATGGGATGATGTTAGTGGTAATATTATACCAATGAAATACCACACAGGCCTAACAAGAACTTGCATAGCACAGCTGCTAGACCATAACGTCAGAGCTCAAGGTAACGAGTCAACAGTCTCTTATAGCCTACCCTCTACAAATGCACTAATGGGTAGCCACACGAACTTGAGATTTGTTGACTTGACCATATTAATCGCACATTTGAAAGCTATGCTCAGTACAGCACAGTGATAAGCTTTGGAGGTCGAACAGTCAGATGGAATCATCAAGAGATCACAGGGCATGAATGGAATGTTGAAAGTGTTCGGAGGGCCGCATATTGTTTCAGCTGTCAGGACCGTGCATCTTATGTAAAAAAAGAAGCCCTTAATGCAAAGTCAGCTAGTGACTAACATATTTGCACACGTACGTCAATAGATTTTGTTATTTGACGATGTTTGACAGGCTACGTGGGTCTACAAAAACTGCTGACGCTCGTTCATTCAGCATGCGGTGCATACCTAGATGTGGAACGAGAGCTGAATGCCAGAGGCTTGAGACTGTTCTTATTCGGTTCTCACTTTACTTTCTCACGGCCGCTATTTGACCGCGCAGCCATCGACTTTCCGATGAGACAGCGCTCGTCTCTTGTTGGTGTCGGTCGCACTTCAATGGACTTCTACCGAGTGCTGGAAACTGCAGATTCTCAGAGCATGGTCCTTCTGTCTGGCGTAATTCGTGTAGTCTGTATGGACTTAGCCAGAGGCATTTCAGTCCCACTTCCCGATACCACAACAAAGTGGCGTCTTTCTTCGGCGTTACCACCAGCAGCACGCCATTTTCCACGTGTTGAAGTGCCCGAATCAGCTCCTGTCAGGTCATTTTCGACATCCATCAAAATACAATACGATGACATCGATTTCAACTGGCACACCAACCAAGCTGCATACACGGCATTTGCGATGGAGTGTGCGGCTCAGGCTGTGGCAGCTGCATACTACTCCCACATCCGTGATGACATTGCATTCTACCCGGCATTGTCCCTGACGTGTGTTCATCTTGCTGAGTCATTTGCCGCAGACAAACTGGACGTCAGTACATGGGAAGACGTCACGAATGCAATGTTATTGCATTTTCTTGTAAAAAGACAACAACAGAGAATCTGCTACATCAAGATTGACTTTGACGAGCGAACCATTGCATCAAAACTGTGATAATGGTGATGGCGTTGACTTTGACATGGACTTCAGGTCTATTGGTAGCTTTCAAGGATGGATTTTGAGGGGATGGGTATGTACTATGTTCTCCTACCAACCTTCCCCTCTTACAGGAGTATCACTTTAGTTCTTGTTCCATTTCAAACTAAATTTTTACTGGGAGCAAGCCCCTAGACCACCCTAGTGGTGCTCCCACCTTTGTTGGTCGTATTTTTTAACGCCATCCAATAAGCATCTGCCACTAGTAAATCCTGGATCCGTCCCTGGTCGTTTGAAAAGATTTGTTCTTTGGGTATATACGCTATTGTTGATATCTTCATAACTATAGAGGTCATGCCTACAAATTGTTGAAAAATTATTGCAGCATTGATGCTGTGAAGTATTTTTCTCTAACCTTGTTGTTGCTGTCTGGAACAGCTTGCCTAACTTTGTAATCCATTCTCCTACAACGTCCACATTTATGTTCATTTTTTCACTCAATCTTTCTTGTCATAATTATTAACGAGAAAACTGGTGTCATCGTCGAGAACTGTTAAACTGTTAAGTACTTTGTTAATAATTTTTGTTTATGTTTGTATCTAGGGATTACAGATTCTATATGCATTCGGATGGAAAGTATGTAAACTAAATCTATAATATGTTTATTTTTCTGTGTTTTCTCGTAGTTGCATTCACATTATTGGTATTCTTTATGTATTAGTCTGTTGTGTGTATTTGTATGTGTATTTCTTTGTACTACTTGTATCGTATGTGCCAACTTTCATGTAAAGGTGCGACATGATAGCAATCTTTGGGTACCTACTCTTCTTTTATAAATAAATAAATTGGCGATTTTTGACCAATAACTAGGTATGTCTCAGAAATGCTTTAAGGTAGGGATGTGATTATTATGGCAGGCTAATAGGAACTTGCATGCCTTCTATCAAATAGTGCTATTGCCAGTGACCTTGAGTGACCCTTATTTAATCCAAACCAAATATCACATTTTTAGGTCGACTCATCCGAGTCGACTCCTCCGAGTCGACCTAATAAAGTAGGTCTCAAATGTCCGTCCGTCCGTACGTCCACAAAAAGTTTCTTCGATTTTAATGAAATTTAGTGTGTAGGTAGAGGTCGCTGAGTGATGCATGACGGTATGCAGTATGACCCGATCCAAGGTCAAGTTCAAGGTCACGAGCCCTTGAAAGTCGGAAATTCGGCCATTTTCAAAGGCTATCCCCTTCCCCATTTATAATGGGGGCAGGCAAATGACCACAGATTCTTAAATTAGGGCACAATACCTAAAGCTTATCGGGGCTGGATTTTTGATTTTTGTCCTAGTTTTTGTGTCACGTGACTTTGAAGTTGGCAGTGAGTAGGAGTCGACCGCCAGTCCCGTACGGGGCTAATTTTTATCTACATTTTGTGCCGCTTTTCGTATCCTCGTAAATGGCGGAGATACAGGTGTCAGATTTCGTAATTAGGTTGGCCATAACAAGTCGGTCAAGTCCTAGACTATGGATGACAAACTACCCCTGAAAGGGCCTTGGTCAGGGTTACATTTTAAATTATGGGGTCCAAATGATATTTTAATGAGTGAAGCTAGGCACTTTAAATTTTATGCACAGATTGATATGGACGAATACTGGTGCATGCATGATAGATTATCTCCGAAGGGGATGTGATCAGGGTCACGTGACCTCTGTATGTTTTGGGAGTAACTTCGGAGATAGATATAGACATAATTGCAATGGAAGGCTAATAAGAAATCATATGTGGCCTATCGAATGGCACCAATACCATTGACCTTGAATACCTTGAAGGTCATTCACAGTGATGGGCAGTAGATAACTACTAGTACCGGTAGTTCACTATAGTAGTTTAAACTACTTTTTAATATTTAAAAAGTAGTTTTGGAAAAGTAGTTAGTGACTAGTTGTTAAACTGTTTCAAAGAGTAGCCAGTAACAAGTAGTTAACTACATTTTGTAACTACTTTTTAAACAAAATGAATAACTTTTTCATAACTCTACCAGTTTTGTGCTTTATTCTTGCTTCTGCTTGCCTTTTGTTGCTCAGACAAAGACTGTCTTCTGACCGCAGTGATTAATGCTGCCTAAATCCGAATGATGTTTAATCAGTTGAATGGTATAACATTGGTTTTATAACATCTTGAGTACTTGAAGATTACCACAGTAGCAAAAGTAGGTAGTTACAAAGTAGGGCTGTGTCATATGTTCTATTCGGACCGAATAGTAGGCTTAATATTGTATTCGTAGTCAGCCGAGTAGTATTGCCAAACGTAGATCGAATATGAATAGGCTATAGTTGGAGTTCACTGCAGTAACGCCGGTTTGCAGAAATTGCAATGAGAGCACGTGAATAAGACTATCAGTACTATAAGCAGGGCAGCCACCTTCAGCAGCAGCAACTGCCATGCTGCAAAGGCTCGTGCAGTCGCATGGTGCAGAAATAAATGCATTGATACTACAGCTCATCCATGAAAAAGTACGCCCGCCGTAAGTCCGTATGCTTGTCACGCTGAGCTGCTGTCGGCAGCTGAGCAGTGGACCATAACGTGACGTTCTCACTGTGCATGCTTGCATCCCCCTAGAGACAGCACCAGACCAGGCCACTGCACGTCAGCCGACCCAGAGAATCAAATCCACTCATCTGCTGATATGAGAACGTGGCCATGTTTCAGCTATTCAATGCAGTTATTTAGTTTCACCAGCGTACAAAGTGAACGTCTTCTTTGCTAAGTTAGCTGAAGTGGTGGTATTTACTCTGATTAATGAACGCATCTGTTGGCTGAAAAACTGGATTGTTTAGTTTTTGTTAAAGACAGCTTTGTATAAACTCCAATGTTGTTTGTGATAAATTGACGACAATGAACTTGGACATATATATTGTTTACGAAGATGACAACAGGGAATAACAGTAACTATTCATATTCTGTTTGTATTTGGCCAAATATTAGCTCCAGTTATTCTTATTCGGCCAAATAGTAATTTTCCCCTAGTCGGTACATAGGCAGTAGTTGAAATTGAAAAGTAATATTATTAATAACTACTTTTTGAGAGAAAAAAACTAGCTAAAACTAGTTAATAACACTCACTGAGTAGTCTATAGCTGTGTAAATTGTAACTATTAAGTATGATTACGACTCATAGTAATGGAAGTCGAAACATTAAGGCTATAATCATTTCTATATCGATCTATACTCCGTTGTTAGTAGCACTGAGCCGATCCCAGTCGTTTTATTATTAGTGTTACTTGAGCTTCCGTATGTTCCGTTTTATGCGTTTAATTTCTGTTATCCTTATTTCAGTTATGCTGATGTTTGTAGCCTGTGATGATCAGTTTATTTTCCAATGACTATTGTGACCTTTTATTGCATGTTTTATATGTTACTTTAATGATAAATTGTTGTACATATAAGCTGATGTTGTAGTTGCTCTCCATGTGCAAGTTCTCGTAATAAATAGGCTAATAAAACTAAATGGGTATACTGTTTAGGTTTAATTAGTTAGTTGGAGCTTAACGTCCCCTTACAGCACAAATATGGCTGTATCAGAGACAACAGGTCTGGGATGGAGAGCTATCCCTAGGTTTAACTGAAAGTTTTATGCCATAAATGAATAATCTATCCAGATCAGTTTCTTGTTGGCCTCCCTCTCCTGTTATGTTTCTATCTAGAATACAGTACACCAAATACCTCTGACAGTACCAAATAGGCTGACAGTAAATTAATTCTAACCGTATTGTATTTTCTATGTCGTCAAGTGTCGAAGCCACTTTCAGGCTGCATTAAGACTTTTGAGATACTGTACTTTGAAGCAGATACAAAGAAATAATAAACAAGTGACAATGTTGCAGAAACACTTTAGTCCAGTTAACAGTTTAACACAGTCCTCCGATAGCCTACTAGTATTTGTCATTAGGCCTTTGCAAAACTGGCATTTGTACTCGTAACAACCATTGACATGTTCAACATGCCTCAACAAAGTAACAATAACAATCATTTCATGGCACTGCACTGCAGAGTAATAGTGAAACATAGATGAAATGACATACAGTCAATGACAGTCAACAGTCAGTGTCACTGGTTGTCGCTAAGTAACAGCAGCAGTTTGTTGTTAATCTGACGGAGTTTTGCTGGTTGTTTAATCGGTAGAATTTGAATCGTAACACGTATATGTGCAGACAGCAGGGCCATGCCGCTGTACGCCACACAGCGTTATACGATCACGTAGGCTGGCTAATACACTAAATATTGGCTACACGACGACTATGAATAACTGTCCCTCCCGTTCCGATAGAAACTAAGGTCGAGTTGACAAGATCCGGTCTCAACTGTTCGATGTGAACAGTAAATTCTTCTTGAGATTTTGACCAGGGGCTTCTAAGCAGGGATCCTCAGGGATGGCTTCTGACTGGGGAGGAGTGAGGGCTAAACGACCGGACACCCTGTGACATGGGCTCAGCATCTGTACGCGTCCAATACACATTTCCGCATTCAACCACGTCCACTGTCAGCCTCCTGAACATCAGTTCATAAATAATCTATCCAGATCGGTTTCTTGTTGACCTTCGTCTCCTGTTATGATTCCCTCTAGACTACACCAGATACCTATGACAGTACCAAATTCAGTGACAGTAAATTAGTTCTAACCGTAATGTATTTTCTTTGTCATCAGATGTTTGTTAAAATGTCATACAATCGTTGACTGTTCACTGCCCCTAGCCTACTGGGTATTCTTGAAGTTAATGTGTTCACATTCAGATGGTAATACTATACACATATGCAAACGTACATCATCTTGATCTAGTGTAGGCCTAATGTCAAAGTTGTGTCACAGTAGTTTTATTGGCCTATATAACAAGAATCAAGCAATGGATTTTACTGCTGTAGAAGCGTTATCTAGTCTATATGCACATAAACAACAGCGTCACTCTAGGCCTAATGTAACAAAAAAACAGGAGATCGCAAAAAGTATAAAGCGTCCTTACACACTGGCACGCACAGTCTTCCCAATGCTTGAGTTGGATGTATATACATGTAGGTCATACTTTAAGCAACAAGAACTAGACGGCACTTGGCAGAACGCATATCTCTGCCACACAACATTGAAATTGGCACTTTGTCTTTACCGGCGAGCAGCAGATATCGGTATGAAGTTTCCTGAACTGTGGCATAACTGGTTTTCCCAATGTCACTTCCACTTTTCATATCATTCAACTACTGGACTACTTATAAATATAGCCAGATGTCCGTCATATGTGCCGGATCACTAGCAAAATTTAATGAAGTTTTCTCTGGTCAAGACTCTACCTATCACCCAGATTTCACGAAAATTCACCTATAACTTTGTGAGTTATCCTATTAGCAAAGAGACAAACGGCACTGAAAACAGCAATCCACAATAAGTTGCAGAGGTAATAAACTCAGTTGTTCTGCATGGTATCTTAGATACCACATCATGGTCCCTGTTTGTTCTTGTTCCTCTGTGATGTATACATTCAAATAGTCTGCACTGTACAATATTATTGCAATATAAAGTGACATCGTAATTGATAAAAACAAACTACAAATCCCATGTCGTTGTGCAAGCTTTTCAGCACTCAGCAGATCCACAGTATAACGCTAAAATGTTACGAAGATGAAATGCAAAATAACAACTATGAACAGGCATATGAATTATGTACCGGTATATGATTGAGAAATGTCACAAAAACAACATATTTAAACGGTACAACATGCATGTCATACGATACAGTCGGCTCAATCACAAAACATCAGTAAAAGTTGGCGGATAATGAGGGGTATAATGGAGCCGGTACGCAACAGTAAATATTTTCAGGCCGGAACGGCGTTCCAGTAGTTTTCTTCCTGCTAGTGACAAAACCCAAGCCTATTGCATGATATTCACTGAAATCCCTAAATGCGTTTTTTAGCCTTCAGATCATATGAAAATCCTTTTTGGCTGGGGCTTCGACCCGGATCCCGCTGGGGAGCATCCTAAGCTGCCCCAGACATCTTAATTGGCTGGGGAAGGGACACCCTCCCATCCCCATCCCCACCTGCCTTTGGCACCTCAACTTCGTGGCCCCTCCTGTTATAAATTTCTAGATATGCCACTGCTCCTTCCTCGTTCCAGTTCTTAGAAATTTACGACTACACCCCGGTGGATAATGTCCGAACTTCGAACACTAGCTGCCATTATTTGTTGGTTGATGCTTAGAATTCAGATTTCCAGAGAGTTAAGATTTACTACAAACTGGCGCCCAACACAGCTCTGTTGCCACAGCAGCAGCCGTATCAGCTGATGCCAAGGTTATTATTACTTGCAGTTGATTTTCTCCGACGGCTCATTGCATTCAGCAGTCAGCATCACACGGCAACGCTGCTGTATACGCCGTTATTGATGAGCCGACGCGCCTTGAACCGTTGTCTGCAGATTACATCAACATCACAACAAACTGCTCATTGTAACCAAATGATGATGATGATGACGAATGTTGATTTGTATATCGCATTACGCAAAGCGTCTCTACTGCGCTACGTGTCCCGGTGCGTCGTGAAAAGGAATGTTTTCAGTGCCGATCGAAAAGATCCGATGCTGAGCGATGGGTCACGGAGATGATCAGGCAGCATGTTCCAGACCAAAGTATAAATAACTGAGAACTAGACGGGTTGCAGTGTATCTGGAGACACACTACAATATAGACTTGAAGAGAGCGTTTCCCACCATCGCATTCGACAGGTGACACAACTGTTTACTTATTTACTGACGCACAATCTGTTTAGTTCCTGCATTCGACGATACCTGTCCTAGAGTCACGTGCCTGTGACTGAGTGATACCAGCGTTATCGCCGGTGTTACTTATTTTCAGTTTCCAATTCAGTCTGCTTTTCTTCAATATATCAATGTAATATAACAGCACTGCAGTGTACTATTGGTTTTAATATGCAATATCGGACATCGGACGTTGCCGAAAATTTGGATAGGTACCTTTATTGTACGGAACGTATATCCCAGCGGAAAGAGTTTGAGGTCATTCTAACGGTAAAAATGGAAACTAGACAAACATCCAATAGGGGGATCATTTGGTAGTGAATTTTCTGCATATGTAATCATTCCAGAGTTATGACGGCCTGAAGTCGCAAGACGCTGAAATTTTGTTAGCAATTTTTGCGTTTTTTAAACGACCCCATATGGTAAAATTTTCAAAATTCTGTTCCGAACATCTTCACCGTCTAGTCACCGACTGACGTTGTTGTGTTCAAATGTCTTGAAACTTGTCCGACGGGAAATCGGTGAAATCATGCCTTATTTGCCCGATAGGAAAAAAAACAAAATTTCAGCTGCCTCTCAAACTGTCGCTACTGCGCAGATCGCGCCCAAAGTCTGCCAGGGCCAGCCCCCAACATTTGGCTCACTCTATTCAAAATTTTATCCAATCGGTTGGTTCACTTTCAGCGGAGTTATACCCGAACGCGTGAAGACCGTTCTTTTGCCCCATAGGGTATTTGCATGATAGGCTCTTCGAGCCTATAAAATAACCTAAGTCAGCAAACTATCGCCATAGCAAACTGTCGTTCAGCAAACATTCGTAGTGCCGGTAATCAAGAATTTTTGAAATTTTTATTATTTTGTCGAGTAAGAATGAGTTGCAACAGCAAATGATAGACTGGGAGTAACAACAGTACATGTAAGATGACAATGACAAATTATTCACGCACCGCATTCTTGTTATTTCCTTGTCACTTTCAAAGCGGTTTGCTTACTTCCAGTATGAGGCCCGGTCGTCGACGATGAACCTGAACGGCCAGCTGGGCCGACATAGAGCGGTCCACTGACTGCTGTGCGACCGCTGTGAACACGACAACACGCAACAAATTTACATTTTCACTTTATATCGTTCTATAACATCTGAACTCCGATGTCACTTAACTGATTTTCATGTCAGTTTACTTTGTGTCTCTCAAAACCCTTTCATCTTATACGGTATGTATAAAACCGAATGTGTCTGTCCGTTGTTCTTTTTAATTGTTTTATTAGGCCTATGCACGGCCACAGTTTTGAGCGGATCTGCACGAAATTTGGCACGTGGCATTCTCGCGCTCAGTGCTCCCAAACTGGAAGGCGCAACGGGTCGAACGCCGTAGGCGCATGAGCTCTGTCGGGAAATTCGGAATTAGCGGCCAGCAACCGTAACGGACTGAGCGCCGTAGGTGCGAGAATCGAGCGCCGTAGGCGCGAGGTGTGACCGAGCGCCGTAGGCGCGAGGTGTGACCGAGCGCCGTAGGCGCGAGGCTGGAGCGCTAGTATTCACATAAATTCAAGTTGTGCCTAACAAGATTTAAGTGACTTGGTCGAGATACGTCCTTTCTGTTCTCTCTATTTTATTTCACATTGGGTTCTGGACTACTGGTCTCGGAAAGCCAGCGTAGAGGGTGCGGCGTTCCTTCCCAACTTAGTTCCCTCAGGAGTCAGTGTGGATCAACAATATCGGTCCAGTGGATGAGTTTCCATGGTTGATTGCAGTGCTTCCGATGCTTCGAATTTCAAGATGTGGTAAACATACTTCATTATTTTTGTTATCTTGTACACACTGCGTCTCAAAAAGACTAGTACACCTGGCTTTTGATCAACTTCCTTTGGCAAATGTAGACCGATTTTCCAAAGTCTTTCACTCTCAGATTCCCAAGGAAACTTTCTACGTAACTATTGCAGGGTCTTCCATCTCATCTTAAATACATTGCTACACTACCTTGTGAAACCTGAAAATCATAACTGCTACCGATTTCCATGGCTTCTTGCATGTGAGACTAAAAAAATCTGCAAAACAATGCAGCAGTGCTCATAAGAGGATCCGTGATGTCAGTGAACTGAAGCAGTGGATGACTGACGTGTAACATGGCCGGGCTGCAGCAGCAGACAGTCATTGACGACGCTGGAGCAAGTGAATGGCGTAAACGTCTCCGAGCTTGTGTTTGTACCACAGATGGACGTTTTCATTTCAACACTTGCTTTAACTTTTGGACTATTTGTCAGGTAGGTAGGTGGACCAGGACTGCAGTAGGTATTAGTTACAAATACAACTGACACCTTCTGGCAGTGATGAACTCGTTTGTTGCGTAAACTTCACAGAGTTTGTGATCAAATCATATTTTGAACGTTCTTGCGTCATCTGCATTATATGGTTCATATATTGCATAAAAATTAAGTAAATTATCACCATGATATTTTGGTAGCATTTATCATCTAAAAATTGTTAAGTTTTGTTAAGTTTCAAGTAAAACTGATTAATTAATTTTCATGGTATGAGTAAAAGTTCAGCCGTTATATGTTAAATTTTTGAATTTCGCAAGGTAGTGCAGCAAAAAAAGTTAAGGTGCGGTGAAAGACCATGCAATGGTTACATACAGAGTACCTTTGGAATATGTAAGTCAAAGAATTTTGAAAATCGGTCTACATTTGCCGAAACTATGATAAAAACTCAAGTGTATTGTTTTTTTAGACACACTGCATATAAAACTGAATCTGTCTATCCCTTTCTGTGTGTGTTTGTTCTTTATGCACGGCCATAGTTTTGAGCAGATTTGCACGAAATTTGGCATGTGGAATTGGAATTCTTATACCTTTCAGATGGTCATGGGGTTACTGCGCGCCGCTTGTGCCCGCCGGCTCGCGCTACGCGCGCCGTCGGTACTCGGTATGACACTGCAAATCACTGCTGATCGTGCACATCTGAATAGTGGCCCTATTAGTGGGCACAAAACTAGAGCCGACCAGAAATTAGGAACTAGCGGGCCGCAAGCGCAACGGAGCGAGCGCAAGGCGCGAGAACGGCGAGAATCGAGCGCCCTAGGCGCGAGGGTGGAATGCTAGTTCATTATTTATAAGGCACAACAAGGCAATCGTAGATATCACGCTTCGCCTACGCTGTGCAATCCCACCACCCGGTTCGTGGCCGGTAGGCCGCATCGCCTGTGCCCTTTAATTTTCAGAATACTATTTGCACTTTGCCTGGCTTACCCCTTCTGCTGCATGGCGTTATTGGTGATTGAATGATCCCCTTTGCAGCGATCGTTGCAGCGAAGATTGCCAATACTCTTGAATGCCTGTACAACTCCCAAAAATTTCCCCTTCCCCTTGGGGATCTGGACTTCCATCTAATACATGGTTCCATGGGACCACCAGAGTCTTCATCCAAAACGGCATGTCGATCAGTTCAGCCGTTTTTGCACAGCGCACTGTACACAGTGCCATTACTGTACAATGGGCCGCTACGTTCCCCCCAAAAATTCCCTTTCCTTGGGGGATCGGTTCCCCAATGTAACACATGGTAACCAGGGCTCGCCCGAGTTGTTAACCCAAACGGCATCTCGATCGGTTCAGCAGTTTTCGTATAGGTCCCAAATGCTATGCTGTACAATGCATTGTCAGTTGGGTAGAAACCCCCAAAATTGCCCCTTCCCCTTGGGATTTCGTCACCCCGCCGGAGGAGGACCGAGCCACGGCGATAGGCAACATGCGCAAAGAATGGTAAAGATTGCGCGTGTGGTTCGAGATATATGCTTGGACCCCCATCTAATACATGTTTCCGTGGGCCCACCCGAGTCTTCATCCAAAACGGCATCTCGATGGGTTCAGCCGTTTTTGCACAGCACACCGTAGTGTCCCATTAGTGTACAA
>Ga0209363_1000990_pt1 | contig 12662 bp, 3 predicted proteins | sample WorMetexBAHAMAS3_FD_187385 | JGI IMG/M metagenome (GOLD analysis project Ga0209363, IMG submission 187385) | Marine gutless worms symbiont microbial communities from Max Planck institute for Marine Microbiology, Germany - Inanidrilus exumae... | ecosystem: Host-associated > Annelida > Digestive... | reverse complement strand
CTCGCAAACTCCGTCTACGTCTACGTAGTTCCACTTCTTCCTCCCGGACTGCCGTCACGGACTTTTGCGTGCAGCTTCTTCTGACTTCCCTTTATTTTTTGTATGTGCCGTGCGCTAGACTAAGCTGGCCTTTTGTCAGCTTTCTTTTGCGCGCACGTAAATATATCATATCGTATCTATGTGATGTTGTTTGAGAATGCGGACAGACAAGACAGCATTTACCTGCGCCCGTCGAATAACATTGGATTGAACGTGTCAACATCAGGGGCGTCGCAACGAGATTTAGAGTGGGGGAACAACCAGCTGTGGCCTATAACGCGCTACCGCGAGCCTATAACGGGGTCCTGGAAGCCGACCCCCTAACAGAGGTCCAGGGGGCAGAGCCCCGTTGGGGGTCAAGTGGCAGAGGGAAAAGAGGAAACAAAAGGAAAAGATAAAAACTGATATCAAGAACTGAAGGCTGAAGTATAGTGAATAAATTATTTTCACCATGTATAATCTATTAATCTTACAGCATTTGTTTCCAAATTAACTTCTACACAAACGCATGACAGATGTCATTAAATATTATACGTAGTCAATTTTGCTAAGGATAGTCCACTTTCTTGTCATAAAGATAACGGGTTAACTCACATGTATGTAATAGGAAAATAATTTTACATAAACATAATAAAAAAACTGAAATATATTCACAAGGATTACAGATAGCTGTGAATTTATAAAATCAACACGCAAAAGCCTCTTGTTTGTGAAAATTACAATTTTAGTACATCATACATTCACAAAATAGCGTTCCGTCACACTACGGACTGCTTGTCAACAAACTATGGTTTATAAGCCATGAATGACATGAAGTACACCAAAACACGCATTCTGAAGTAAGTAAATAACTGAACCAACAGTGACCAACTTCACTTTACACATCAGCTAACAAGCAAAGAAACATGCACACAAAACCAGCACAGCTGTGTCAACTGTTCAATAACAGCATAAATGCCTGCTGCCGACAATAACCACTCTAGGCATACACTGTGCACCCTTCTTCACACTGTTCACAACTAACAAGCAGAAACAAAAGCCCACATCCGACTAGAAGTTTCAAGCTGATCAAGAACGAACTACGCATGTCAGCATTGATTCGGTTTTACTACGAAACTGTAGTATCTGCTAGATGACAGGTTCAATGTCACAAGGTGGTGAAGTAAGTGCTGTGATACTTTTAACACGCATTTTAAACATAATAACCATTTTCATATCGTGCAATGGTATGGTATTGTAGGGTTTAACGTCCCACTCGACACATTATAGGTCATTTCGGAGACAACTTTACAGGTCAGATGACCAACCAACAGTGTAATAGCACTGAAGGAGGATAGTCTTCCAGGTCGAGGGCCAATCCCACAGGCTCAGCACACTAAAAGGATGTAATCAAAAATTTTTTCTACACATAGCACCAAGTACACCAAAGACACAGAGGCGCTTGGAAGACAGCTAAGCCGAGCAAGATCAAGTAGTAGAAGTAGAACGTACTGATTAACGTGTGAGCTAAGCTCGTATAAGCTAAGTAGCTTCTAGGATAAAAGCCCGATCCAGTCGACCGTGTACGAACTGCTCATTATATAGGTCTGTATATGATGTGCACAATTATGATGCACAAAAGCACAGAGCTGGTCAAATAATCTCCCCTCTTACCCTCCAGACAATCATCATAGCTCAGATGTTAAAGCTGTTATCAGTTTGAAATTGCTTATAATCATACTGCAAGTTCTTCTTATGCATAGCCATGAAAACCAGGAAAGTAGATAAAAAATGCTACAAATTCAGTCACTAGCAATATTTCAAGTACCAAATATAAGACAAACGAATATGAGAAAGTAACTAGATTAAGGCATGACAAGCTGAACAGACTTTGGAAAAACTTTCAGTACATTTTTCTGGAAACTAAATCTAAATGTACTAGACACTATTAAGCTGCATTAACAGCCAATAACAAATTTTAAGCACGTGAAAAATGTTGTGGAAATATCACCTGAGCATGCCATCAAACTGGTGAAAAACGTTTTTACCAGACCCACTAGGTCTCTGAACTAACAACATTCAACTGTCTGCCGATAGTCAACATTAATTACCACAGGCAAAGTGGTAAAATCTCTTTCATAGCTGTGTACATTTTAAAAAGCTGATCTTAAGGAATAAATTATTTCATATGGCATGTGCAAATTTAATGTATTTCTATCTTTTCCTTTGTTTTAGTATTAAATGTAATAACAGCCACACTGTGGTGCATGGATGATGATGCTTTAACCTGGTCATTTGCTTTCTTGACATCCTCTGAAAAATGCTTATAGCAAATATGACAGTGGTACAGTATGGGTAGTTCCAGTACATGAAATGCATTCCAATTATTCTCTAATCCGATGGAATGTGGAGTGTTTGATACATACAATGAATAGCCAGAAAAAGTAGCTTAAAATAAGTACTTTTCAGAACTGGGTCCAACACAATAATAATTGAATCAGTGACGGTCCCGGCAAGATTTGGAATAAATTCCAGAAAATGGCACGTTCATAATTGTAACTTAATACAACAAGTAGCTCAGCTGTCACTGACGAACTCATGCAATGCACTGCATCGCGGCAAAATTTTGAAACGGTCACATGACCATAACCACGCCCATATAGGGGGTGATATGTAGTCCTTTTGGTAACATTAGATAGAGCCTACCTGTGTGTAATAAATTTGATGATTCAAGCCTCAGTTATTCCCGAGGTATGTTTAGGCCTTGAAACTTAAAGTGGATCACGTAATGTGACCATGCCCATTTCAGGGATAGTTTGTCGTCCGTAGACTGGAGCCCGGGATTTGCTATGATCAATCGGCACACCTAATTTGAAGTGTCTACCTGCAACGAAGATATGAAAGGCAATGCAAAATATTAAAAAATTCTCGTTTTGAGCCACCCTTTGGCAGACTTAGGGGCAACGCACAGGGTTCATCCATGACTCAATGGAAAGTGCACAATCAACTTCCTATTAGTGATAACAGGACATTTTTCGCTAGCTGTCATGGCTGAGCCACCATTAAGCGAAATCTGTCAAAATTGGCATTTTCTGAAAGGGTGGGTACTTTGAGCGCAAATTTTCTGTAGATGGTGACATCGCCCACAATCCGTCTAAGGGCCGTTAGATAGAGGAGGAATGATGTAGATACAACTTTGCCTCTGAAAGTTTTCATACAAAATTTCAGGGGGAATGGGGCATCGACCACCAACGACTGTTGGCGTCAGAAAACTAGAGTCCCTGGGCTATCGTATGGCACTGTTTGCGTGATCCTACGTTTAGCCGTCTTGGTACTATACCGGCGTGTGACAGACGGACGGGCACACGATGACAGCAAGTACCGCACTAGCATAGCGTTGCACGGGTAAAGATCATACCACTGTTGTAGACAGACGTGCAGTTGTCTATTAAAAATCAACTGTTGATGACTAATTATGTCTGTGAAAATATATTAAGTATGTAAACAGTATATTAATTAAGTAACTATCTTACATGATATACAACACAAAACAGATTTCAATGGTAAATTAGATACACAGATTGCATCATTAGAACGGAATCACATACTCACACAGCAACTTGTTCATTATCGACCACAAACAAAACAGTAAACGTGAAAATCAATGCTGTCAATGTATTTCTATGACAACATAAACATGCACAGTTAGTTGGTTGGGAGATTAACGTCCCACTTCAGCACAAAAATAGGCTATATCAGGGACAAGATCTTGGGTGAAGATTTAGTTCCACCAGGTCAAGGATGGCCAACGATACAGTCACTTCCTGACCTCGTTGCCTTTTTGTTCAGCAGCGACCCATAATATGAAAGGATAGGAGAGGTTCACCTGTTTTTACAACAAGCTGGAAACAAACCAATTACCACAAAACATATTTATTAGATAAATGTGATATCTCAGATCTTCAGTTCCTATAACACATCAATCAAGGTGGTCCAATGACAGCCAGGCCACCGCAGTATATGGCTGGCTTAGCCACTTTATCAACACATATACCCCAAGGTCTATCAATTCAACACTAGAACTTAACAGGGAACTAATAAATAAGATGGAAAACCGAGCCCTCAAATGCTCTCATACAAGACGAAAGATAATTCGACATTCCAGCATCTGCAAATATTTTAAGTGGTGAAACTACTGCCAGCTGTTTTTGATACATCTCTTGACAGAAAATAGGTATCTGATTATTCTTAAATTTCAGGAAATATTTTCCAAAGCACAAGTGGTATTATGCAACCAGAAATTGGCATTTATAAGTCCTAAATGCAGACTAACTGCCATCTTCTACTACTTCTTCTACTACGTGCTTTCATACTAGCTACCAGGAGAGTTCTGGTTGAGTCTCTACTCTGTGCATCTTATGAACATATGGGAAATAGAAAAATTAACACCACCATAAATAGCGACAAGAATTTCCAGAACTGAAGCGTATTTTAAGTGTCTTCTGCATCAACGCCCTACAAGTCATGTCTGTCACAAACATCAACAGTCTACTAACATTCACACTCAACTTGTAAATCACATTCGACACAAAAATACGTCATTTCAGAGACACTCTTCCCAGCCAATCACTAAGCATGGCACTGAAAAAACTTAACCTAAAATTTAGATAATGACATGCACCAGTACACCAAAAATTACTGTAATACAGAATAAACACAAAGTCAGGTCTGGCCGCCTCATATGATATCCAGCCTACAGTTACAGCCCTGGGGTCCTCCACATGGGGCTTATGACGACGTAAAGGCAGGTTGGAGACACAGACAACTAATGCAAGTGCAATCAAACAGTAGCAACGGCATTCCTCACAATGCACAGTGACTGCGCATTCATTTACACGTATCATACAAGTCCCAAACACAGCACGGATCCTACACATTTCTCCTAGTCAAGTCTCATTAGCAATGATCAGCTATGAACCGGCGCTAATATAAGACAGCTACTGATACATGATCAACAATACACAAGCAAAGATATATGCTCAATTACAACATAAGCACTGCACGTCTGGATGGACAGTCGCATCACGTCCGCCACAACACCTGACCGTCAACCGGCGCTCGACGTGGAATCATATCAAGCAGGAACTGTCTGGGCAAGTCCATCGACGATGACGATCTGCTGGCAGTTGACGGCACCAGACCCTGCTGGTACGGGAACATGAGTCGACTGGCTGTGAATGCTGCTGCTGCAGCAGATGGCAGGCTCATGCCGGGAACGGCAACCGTCGTACCTGAGGTTGAACGAAGGTTAGGTGCTGACGGATAGGACGTTATGCCTTGGTAATGCCGTGAACTTTCGGTGCCGGGTTTCAAACTGGTACTGCTGGCTGACGTTCTGCTGGATGAGGTCAGGTGAGACGAAGTAATGAGTGACTGTACAGGTGGAGGTGTGCTACAGCCACTAGTAACACCTGCCAGTAGGCTCTGTTCAATCTCCTGCTCTTGTTGTAATGCTCGAACAAATGCTCCCTTCAGCCGGTTCGTGTGTTCCTGCTTCAATGCACGCTTCTGGTTCGTCGTCACGCAGCGCTCGCAGATAACTGACTTGGAGCCTGGACGATCACGCTTCCAGACTGGCGTGAAGTCAGTTTGGCACTGGACACACTCGAACGGCGTGAAGACATACTTTACGTCGGACAAAGCAGCCGACGCAGTCTCAACATTAGTCTGAGCATCAGCATCAACAATACACTTGACCGCTTCCTCCAGACCCACCAGCATTATAAACTCGGCATTAGTGTTGATGTTTGGAATAAAGTTCATTTCCGGCGGCGGCGGTTTTGGCGGCGGAATCTGAAGCAAGGTTTTTTCGAGTTGTCGTCGCAGAGCAAGCTTGGCAGCCGCCTGGCGCTGAGCCGCAGTCTGTTCAGGAGCCGGCGGTGGTTGTGAAGATGGTGTCGGCCGATAGTTTGGTACTGATGTATGACTGTGTGTTGTCAAACTCATGCTAGTGGTCGACCGACTTGCACTTGTCACAATAGACGACTGATGAGGCGCCATTATCAGTGGTGGTGGACCGTGTGCCGAGTGATGTGCGTTCTGCGAATGAGCAGCAGTTGCCTGCATGTGCAGTCGCGGCATATCGGCCAAGCTCTGATGAACACTAGTCCGATGTGAAGCTGTAACTGACGACTGAAACCCACCACGAACCAGAGGTGGCGGACCAGACAACGACTGCGACAGTATTACAGACGACGACGACGACGACGATGACGTAGAATGCTTAGCAACACTGTCATTGACAAGACGATGAACGGCCTGACTGTGTCGTATCTTCTTCAGCAGAACAAGTTTAGTTTCTTCATTACGAAGTTGCTCCTGGCATTTTCTGACAAAGGACATGTCTGCACCCCTCAGTGCATCATCATCATGGTAGTCAATTCCATTTACCATGCCGTCGGTTTCAAATTCAGCTCCATTTACCATGTGACACTGAGACGACTTTGGACCACGACTGAGGTCCATAGGAGCATCCATGCTTTCATCACCGCTGTCATCGTTCTCAATGATTACAAACTTCTTCCCAACACTTTGCGGTGAAACTTTACCGTTTGAATCTGGACTATTGTTTTTAGTCAGGTTCAGTGCAAGCACCACTGGCTCCTCATCATTCGCAGTATTCAAGCCATTCTGCATCTCGTCTGTAACAGCTGACGTATCTTTCTCTGCATTAATGCAGTCAACGTCTGCCAAGTCGTCTGTGTTAACAGAAGTAGGATAGCTATTATCTGTCAATGCTGATTCACTATTTAATGGATGCAAAGACAAACTGTTGTTGTCGGAAACTCTGCCTGTTTGTTCAGCATCCTTAGTGCTCTTAATTGACACTTTATCCCCAACAGCATCCTCATCCACTTCAGGTGTCAGGGAGTGGCCATCATCTCGCAAAGGCGTGTTAGTAATGCCACCAATCAGTACATCAACATGTGGAACACCACGCAGTTCTTCCACACATAATCTGCCACAACAAGCCACAGCTACTGAAGTTGATAAACTTAACATGTCTTCAACCACAGTCAATCTGTCTGCACAACGATGATGTATTTGCATGTGTATTCAACACAAATGAACAACTTTAGCATCTCACAAACAAGACCACCATGAATGACACAGATACAGCTTAGTTTACTCACTACAGATCATTAACAGGAATTTACCTCTGTTCTGTATCATCATCATCATGTGCAGTACTTGCCTAGCTATCGTTTTGATAAGAAGTTGTACATGAGCCTTCGTTTGGTACCAAAATCGGTGACCTTGAATGACCTTGAACGGCAAAACGGCCCTTTTTTGCGTTATTTTACCGAATTTGGTATTTTCCGGTGCGCACTGCATAAAAGTGGTTGACAAAGGTATAACTATGGACAATTTACGATTACTATGTCTAGTAGTAAACGTCTGCAGAGGGACCATGCGACGCCCACGGTATAAATATTCTATAACTGCAAGGTGGAAAGTCTGTAGCAGATTCATAAATTCAAGACTTAATGCGCAGTACTTGGCTAGCTATCGTCTAATTTGTTAAACGAAGTAGGTTCTCTTTTTTAGTATTTTGAAGTACATGCGATATCGTCATAAAAAGTTCACGTTGGCTATCTCATCTCCCGATGAGTTCTTGTATTGCATTATTACGCACGATGTAACTGGATGAAGTGAACACAGCAGTGTGACACAATTATAAAGTCATCAGTTGATTAAATAACTATATTGTAGTCTTCCCATTTTCACTGGGACAAAAAGTTTTAAAATCCACAAGAAATATGGAGCTATAGTGAAAAATACAGTGGCAAGTTTTTTATGGCTCATGGTGTATATAATCAATTCTGACAATGTGCTCGGTGATGACACAATTTCCTTTCTCTTCAGGCTTCACAATAACTTCTATTATTTCACTCTAGAAGATTAATTTCTTAAAATAAAATATTTTCTGTTTCAATTATGCTTACACATAACTTTAAAATTTTACTTAAAGTTTCAATTACCGTTATAAATCACTGGTGGTGACCCTGATTGTCTGTTTAAAGGTTACATAAAGTCCAAAAGAAAATCAAGAAAATTTATTTAGTGTGCAGTCAAGCCCTAAGTCTACTAGTGTAGCTGGTCAAAACATGGGCAAAACCATGGTTTTCTACAAATTCGTTTGTAACCTACTTTCTGATGCTGCTACATCCTTAATCGATAGCTGGCCACACGACATGTCGTGACAGATCTACATGTAGCAGGTTTTCAACAGGTTCGTTGGGTTTTCGACCAGCTAGACTGATGGACTATAGAAACGGCCAGACTTACAAGCCTGTTTGACGCTTGCAAATGCATCTGACCCGCAAATATATGGCTTTACCCAAGTCATCATTGGCCATGCTAAATCAAACAAAATGTGTCAAAGGTCAACTGATGAATATTTGTAAAAAAAACTTTTAAATACAGGCCAGGTCACTGAGGTCAGGCCAGGTCAAACATGCATATCTCACGAGATGTGCGAACAGGTCTGCCACCCGTCTTTAATAGAATTATGTGCGACCTGATCGTGACTGCTTCACGCAAACTTCATGCACTGAGAACCAGACTTTTTACCGGGTTTCTGACGGGCTAGACTAACGGACTTTGGCCTTTACGTGCTATGTATGTATGGTTATCACATAACCATCCCTGATCATCATGGTAATTAGAGACAGCAACATTCAGTTTACAATAAAATTGAAATTTTTTTAAATTGTTCTAAATCTGCTTCATATACCACACCATATTCATAAACTGATATAGCTGTAGATCATGACATTAGACGTCTTCTATGTACATTCAACCTGCAACAAAAACCTAAAGTAAATACAATCTAACCTCTTCTGTGATAATGTCACATGATCATCAGTTTCCGATGCTGCTACATCCTTAATTGATCGCTTGCCACAAGTTGCAGTTGGCAGGTTTTCTGTAGAATCAGCACTCGCCATGTGCACCAATTAACTGAAATACATATTAAAAAATTTCATTGAAAAATTAACTAGCTTTTTAACAATATTAACAAACCATAACCACCTACAAATCATAATGGCAACGTGCAAGTACTTGGTATGTAAACAATATTCATTCACCTACAGGTGTTACTTACCATACGCACCACCACCTAACAAGCAAAGGGCAAACTATTGTGTCAGTACTCCTAGTCCTAGGAAATTTACTGAAATCTTTGGACCCGAAAAGGCAGCAGAAATGCTGGTCTCGTTGCTAGCATTTCTGATCCAATCTGCTGGTCAGAAAATGCCAAATGGCGAAATACAAAACTGTGCCTCAGGCAGACGTCACTGGCAAATGGCAATGGTTATACTGCACCAGCAGACTGGGGCCACTACAACCTATCACACCCACTGTGTAATGTTAAGGGTGTGCTATTTATTGCTGTTAAAATTATGAAAAAAATGATGAAGACAGAGCAGGTACCAATAGCAAAAATATTAAGACATATTATAACAACAGATAAATTTTTCAACACTGTGAAACTACCAATTGTGCCACTTGTCAAACAAAATTGTAGTTTAAGCCAGTAGTGATTAAACTGGGTTGTTTGTTTCATTACACTGGTGACTTACTCACACTCAGTGGCATTTTTTAGGGTAGGCCATGGAGACAGCCTCTTTTATTATAAAAATCAACAGAAAATGTTGTGAAAAGTATTTCACTGAAAGGCAATAAATAATGAAATTCCGCATCTATTGTCCAAATTTTTTCTCTCGCTCACAACACTCTCTCGAATAGGGTCTCAATCCCTTCTGGCATCGTCCTCTGTTGAATCCTGCACATGCCACACTTCACACTCATCTACAGATGTTCCATTCTGTGCACTGTGTTTACATCACAGTTTTAACATCTTTGAGTGAAAATCATTGTTGAACTCTGCACCGTATTAACAACTGATAGTGTTCACTTTTGTCCATTAAGCTGTTCTGGGGAGAAATGATACCATGATCTTATCTACTCTCAGTTAACATTATCCACATCTCTAACCCTAACCCAACCATATGTAATATTCTGCTGAATACGTCCGATAAGTTAGCACCAACGGTATGCGGATTATGCAGACATAATCCACATAATCATGCAACCAAAGTTCTACCACTAAGCAGTCAAACTAAACTGACCCTAACTGTAACACTAACCCTGACCGACATAGTAAACTTAACACTAACCCTAACCCTAACATATGCACATAATCCACATAATCCGCATACCGTTGGTGCTAACTTAACTGATGTCTGCTGAGTAAGCCTAGCTGCCTAATACCACTTTACAGGACAATTACATGTGCTCAAAAGCTGACGAAAGGGCCAGCTTATCTAGTGCACGGCACCAAAAACAAAAATAGGAATATCTAAAAGGCAAAACTGGGTGGCTCGGAAGATATGGTCCAGGTGATAGTCCAAGGCGGCAGTCTGGGGTAGAAGTGAAACTACGGTGGAAGGATTTGTAGAACTGGTAGTTTTAAGCCGGGGGTGAAAATTGAGGGACTTACGGATGAGCAGTGGTAAATCAAGAGGAAGTGACAGGAATAGGTGAGTCAGGAATACTGCAACTGGTACCAGGCTGAGGCTGACAAAGACACAGGGAATTTATTCCAGAGACAATGTGAAACAACGATAGGAGCAATCAGTTATTTTTAGCAAAAACGATATTGCTGGCTGAGCAAGGGTAATGACAGATAAAGAGCGAGAAATGTGAGGACGTTGAACAGACATGAGCTTATGAGTTATGACAATGAGGCTGGGTAGTTGTGAGGACTCTGCAGGTAAGTAACAGGAGCTTGTATTCTATGCATTCAGTGATTTTGTGCCAGTGGAGACAGCGTAGGACGGGCTGATGACAGGACTTGGCAGCTTTAACGACTGCACAAGCAACGACGGCACTCGGCACAAGCAAAAGTTCTGAATCCGCTGGAGACGGATTAATTGAGACTTAGTTTCAGACCTAGTATATAGGCCTACTCAGCACTACAAGCCATGCCTTGCTGTACTTCAAACGTAACTTACAACTTTTAACTGTAAGCAGAAGTGGCTACTGCGGACAGGAATGGCACTTAGTGCTAAATGTCTCCAATAATCTGCATCAACAGTCACTCTACTGTAATACTTCAACTTCTCGCTAAAAGCAGATTTTTTACACGTTGAAAGCTGCGGCGATTCGAACCACGCTTATTAACGGTGAGTCATCAGCAGCAATCATATTATCCTCGGAAGATCGCTAAACAACAGGACTGATTATCAATAACCAACAACACGTTAACTATTTTACAATCGCAGCATCTTGATGTGTGCCAATCATCACGATCTCATAACATGTTTCAAGATGGCGACTGGCAGGCGGCTACGCAGAGACGACTGATGGCTCCCCCACGCTGCCGTCCGTGCCTCCCGCACGCACGCCGCTACATGACATCCAACGCCATTGTTCCTTCACCCTCCTCGCACGACTCCAATACGTCGCCACCGGTCAAAACACTCCCGCCTTACCGTAATCTAGTCGCCTGATCCATACTTCAATCACTCATCGATCGTCTCCGACAGCGACGACATGACGTAATGAAAAGAATCAGACAAGTATACCCACGAAATTACCTCCAAGGGATGAGCTCCGTATTTCACCGCAGCACCACGGGCGCGCTGCACTGACAGCGCAAGAAACCAGCGGCAGCTATTTACAGTAGTGTCAACAGCCGAGCAAGCACCGACCGACGGACGGACGGACGTAATTTCAACGCCTGATTGGACAGGCTGGCACGGGCACTCGCTTGCATGTGACCTCATTGCATCGAGGCAACCCAGCACTCCACCAGTCTAGTGTGTGCCTCAGTGCCAGTCGCCGAGCGCCGGCGCGCCTTATGACATTAGCATGGATAGTAATCATCGAGAGAACATTTGATTCTCGGGGAGTTAATAAAATTGCGTATGCTTAAATATCCGCGCCACTTATGGACGCAAAGAATAGCCCTGCCGTTCGTAATTCATTATGCGACTGCAGTGTAAGTCTGGATACGCGTTCGTCGGTAGGCCTACAGAAGGGAAAGCAGAAGCATTGGATTCCTGTTAAATTCATTCAACACCTTGATGTGGGACATGTCGCACCTCAGTTACGATACGATACGATAGTGAGTCCGTGATTGACGTGAATGCAGTCTGGGAGTTAACCCTTTCGCTGCCTTGCACCCCGGATATTTCCGGCGGAGGAAATAAATAATAATCACCAGAGTGCCGTATAAATCCGGCGACGCTAGGTAGGCTATACTTATTTAACCGGGGTAGGCCTATATGATATAATGCGGTATTGGCTGTTTTCCACTGTTTTCGGTGGTGTTATATTTTTTCGGTCTGGCAGCGAAGGGGTTAATGGTCAACGGTAAGGCCTACAAACTATATGGTACTACAGGGATGAATAAACTAATTACCTTGCTTACTGCACACGGAACAGCATATTTGGGCCTACAAGCATAGGCCACGTTCAATCAATCAATCAATCAATCATGATTTTTAGCGTGGCTCAAATAGTGAACTATTACTGAGACCACGACAGCGTGTACGGCAAAACTATAGAATGTG
>Ga0209363_1000989_pt1 | contig 12663 bp, 10 predicted proteins | sample WorMetexBAHAMAS3_FD_187385 | JGI IMG/M metagenome (GOLD analysis project Ga0209363, IMG submission 187385) | Marine gutless worms symbiont microbial communities from Max Planck institute for Marine Microbiology, Germany - Inanidrilus exumae... | ecosystem: Host-associated > Annelida > Digestive... | reverse complement strand
GGTCTGTAGAAACACTGCATCGGACTAATCGGACATAAGTACAGAATATACCACATATCATCAAACTGGAAAAATATTACACGCTGAATAGCTGTCAATCGGCCGATTAGTCCGATTAGTCCGATGCAGTGTTTCTACAGACCGGTCGATTGGTGGTTAGTATATGGCAGACGATTTTCCCTGAAACATTGCGGAATATACGCGAAGGGCAATACCAAAATGGCTGTAACAGTAGGGCTGTTCGTTGTTGTTGTTGTCATTGTGGGGCCTCTGTAATTGAATTTCTTCTTCTTGCTCCACCAGCGGATAAGAATATCAGGAAGTCTGATGATGTTTTCATAAAACAGGCACTATTTGAATTTATTTTAAGCAGCAATCGGAAGTTATAGCAAACTACATTGTGTTTATACATGTGGACATTCACTGTCGAAGTTTTACTTATGGATCTACAGTGTGCTGCACAAAGATTGTTTTATACTGGAGGATTATACTTTTGAGAGTCGACACAATTGAGTTACTCGGCACGTCAAGGCCGTATTAGAAGTACAACAACGACAACAATCTGCTGTTATGATATTCGTAAGGCTTAAGGCAGGCGATACTGATCCCGTCTCCGTGAACATAGTCAACGGGCTATTGTTCCGGCAGCCGGAAATATAACTGTCAGGACGATATTTGTCCGGCCACTGATGGAATTTATTAGGTATTAAATGCTGGAGTGAGATGACCAAAAAAGGAAGAAATAAAACAATAATAGTATATTTAGACTGAATAATTAAATTGCAATTAGATAAATTACTACCTTGAATATGTATAATTTGTGTAAGATTTCTTTTTTTGTAGGATTTATAGGTGATCATATTAAAATGATGTATAGCAATTTGTCGTTCTTGGTAGTACTAATCACAAAGCCAGGTGCATTGCTGGCCAGTACGGTCCAGTTTAAAATGTGGTGTTTGTACCTACTGGCAGTCAACATTATCTGCAATATTTACTGTAGTGTTGTTACGGTTTCAAAAATTTTGCCGTTGGTCGGTTTCGGTAGGTTTTGCAAGAAAAACAGCGGTTTTTGGTTCGGTTTCGGTTCTCATAATAAACGCACTGTAAACCGTTTTATGCCTACGGTCACATGGTATGAAAACTTTCATCATCACTAGTTCGAACGGTAAACAACCGCATACATGCAATAATGCACTCAAAACAAACAAAGCTATGAACGAACCAGTAATGTAGGCCTACAAATGTATAAAATTCACTGAATTTATCTTGACAATTTCAGCATAGAGACCCGCCTGAAAACCGTCAATTCCAGCGGCAAAACCTAGGTTTCGGTGACGAACGGTTTTGGGAAAAAACCTAGGTTTCGGTGGCAGTTTCGGTTACCGTAACAACACTAATTTACTCAACCGTTTGTACATGCTTCTACAATGTTCTTTGTTTTGTGTAGAGATCGAACCGGAACTGTTTCTGGTACTGTTCCGGCCCGGAACAGCGTCAGTTCGGTCCGGTCTCGCAACATTATTTGTTCCGGAGCCGGAACACGCTAAGCATTCTCTTTGTTCTTAGTGAGACCGTCGCGACGGTCTCACTTAGTGCACCCCTACCGTCGTGCACATACGACGCTGAGCAGTCAACACGGTGCCCGCCGTTGGACAAACAATGCAGTTCGGCGATAACTATCTCAACGATGGTCATTTGCCGCCTGAAATACCCCAAATAGACGGCCGCGGCAGCTTCAATTCCGTGTCACATCGGTCGCTCGCGGTGTCCTTTGAAGTGCCAAACTGGTCGTCCCGGCGGCTGGCTGCGCGTCTTGTGCGGCCGTTGACTTCTCGTGTTACGTGTGTGTGGTGGCAAGTGCGGCGGCGGCATCAAACGACCGCCGTGCCGGCGTGCGACGGTCGCCGCGCGGACGGCCATGGCGGTCTGCGGCAGAGATGTGCGGACGGCGGACGCGTCTGCCTGCGGACGCCGATTCGCAAGAATTCTTGAGATCCGCGAACTGTCGCGGACGGCTCGCTCCCAAAAATTCGCGGACGCGGACTGATGTGGATCATTTACTCAAGCTCGGCACTCGGCAAGCTGACCCGCTGAGCACAGCGAGCAGATGCTATAGTGCAGTGCTGACGGACGTGTTCGATCTCAGTCACCCAGTGACCATGCTCCGCAGCTGCAGCCATTAATTGTTCTTCAGTGATCCAACTTGCCAGGCTCAGATCAGGCTCAGATGGATTGGACACACGGCTGCGGCTGGGAGCCTGTGTGGGGAGTGGGGATGTGGGTCTGTGGTCAGAATGCGCGGACTGATGCGGACGCAGCATTTTAGGATCTGCACATCTCTGGTCTGTGGCGTGAACGATCCACGGCAGCTAACGCGGGTCTGCTTGTGTGGTTTGGTTCGGTTCGGTTCCGGCCGGAACAAACTTGTGAAGTTACTGATTCGGTCTCGGAACAGCAGTGGTCGGTTCGTTTGATCTCTAGTTTTGTGCATTGTTTATATCATGGGATTTGTTTATGCATTAATTGACTGAATGTATGAACTATTCATACCACAACACCTGCCACCAGGAGTGCGGAGTCAGAGTTTGGAATCTAGCCCAGAGTCGGAGTTGGAGTCCCAATTTTTTAAACTTTGAAGTCTGGAGTCCCACAAAAAATTAGTGTTGTTACGGTGGCAGGAATTTGCAACTCCGTCGGTGGCGGTGTTTTTTTGACACGCCACCGCAGTGCCGGTGGCGGTGGCAAATATCGGTCGGTCGGTGTCAAGGCTAGGGTTGTTAACGGGAAACCGTTGGCTTCCAGATCAAATCGTTCCAGCTGTCCTGGAATGTGCTAATTGCTCACGTCACACGACGGTAGAGGGTGCACTAAGTGTCCCTGCTGTCGTTTGCGGGAAGCGGACGCCCACTAGAGGGCGGGAGGTGTGGCTGACTGGACTGATTTGCCGTGCATTCACATGGGATCAAATGAAGCTGGATCAAATGACACCACATTTAGATGACTATCACTGTTCTGCGGAAATGAGGGGCAGTTTTCAGGAAACAGCGCCCAGATCGGCAATAATTATCGCGACGACGGTCATTTGCTGCCTGAAATACCCCGAGTAGATGGCCGCGACGGCTTCAGTTTTGTGTCACAATTTTCACGTCTGACACCTGGCAGTCATGGTGTCGTTTGATCGCCACAGCAGTCCGGCATGTGTGGTCGTCCACGGCGGCTGGCTACAGCGTGAACAGGGATGCATGCAGATTGGGCAAAGTACACATAAAACAAGGCCACGTCTTGTGCGGCCATTGTTCCTTGTGACATGAAATTGAAGCTCGTGTTACTTTTGTAGTGGCAAGTGTGGTGGGCAGGCGGTAGCATCAAATGACCATCGTTGCATTAATTATCGCCGTGCCAGCAACGTCGTCAACCAGTACACATAGCTTGGCAAGATACAGCGGTGCTAAGCCATGTCCATGAAAACACTTGAACACCAGCAGACAGCTTGAACGTGATTTGCTGTGGGATGTCCAGCCAGTGTAGATCATAGTGTAAAAAATCTCGTCAGGTTACGGTTGAATTTTCATATGCCGCTGATGATTCATGCTTCAGCTTTGATAACCTACTCAGTTTGTCGGTCCAGATTTTCAACGCATTTGCGAACAGTGAGTTGCCATAGTCTATGTGGCTGGTTACGAACGTATGAACTAATTTAGTTGCATTGTCCCGACACGGACCATTTTGACCGGAAATCTGACAAAGCAGACGAACAAATGAACGATGATCGATCTGGTGAGATTAATACCGACTAATAAAAAAACAACATTCGACCAGTCTAGTGTATCTGATCGCAGCACCCAGTAACTCTAAACCTAAGGCCTAGCAGGGACAGGTGAGCAGTTGGTGGATAACTCACAGCAATGTTAATGTGCACGGGAACTGGGGATGAAGTAGTTCTTGTTTTTTGGTTAAAATGTTGTTTTTTTATCTGAAAGGTGCAACCGCCCATACTTCACCCACTTAAACTTTTAAACTTATTGCTACTGTTACATATATTATTTACTCATTGAGTTTTTTGACAACTCATGCAGTAGTTAGGAATACCGAACACTTCGGCACCAAGACACTTTGACATCGGGACACTCTGGTACCAGTGCCGACGTGGTGCCGAAGTGTCCGGACACTTTGGCACTAGTGCGTGTGTTGGAGAGAGTCCAAGGTGCGGCTCTCTGCAGCAGATGATAATTAGTTCATGAAGACTAATCTTATTTTTACTGCTAAACATTCAAACTATATTTATCCTTTAAACGATTAAACATTTAGATGTGTGATACAAGTTGCATGCTGTTTGTTTTTACAGGAAATGTATTCAAAACTGGATGCATATTTGAAACTGATGCTGATGCGCTATTTATATTATTTCTACATACATATCTGCAACTCATATGATGTCATCTGGCTTGGACAGTGACCGGTATTCATCTGTTACTTACTGTCTGGAAATGTCGTTCAAAGTGTTGTATGGTCTGGATGTGTATCACTGTCAGGTAAGTCTTCAACATGGTTTTCTGTTTTTATGTCTGTGGTTTTTTAACATGTTCACATGCCATCTCGACGATCTTGTTATTGTATTGACCGGTATCTCAGAAATTGTGATATACAGACATTCATCAACAGGTACAGTCTCAGGGGAGAGTGGTCTAAGATGCCCACTTTAAGGAATAATTATGCTTATTTCATTATGGTATTTGTCATCTAAAAAGTGTAATTGGATAAGTAAATGGAACAGACTTCTGAATGTTTTGGATGTAAACTATTTGCTAAAATTCATATAATTAGGCGAGAAAATACAACAAAAATTATATGCCCACAGTGGGCATCTTAGGAGACCTGGTTAAAACAGTAACTAGGGGACAGTTACCCAAGACGCCCACTTTAAGCAAAAATCAATTTTATTATTCATCAGCCATGAGCAGATATTAATGTATTCGTATATCCAACAACTGTTGTTGTAGATGCACCATTCTGCATAAATTACTGCCCCAATAGTAAGTCAGTATGCATGAAACAGTTCGTTTATGTCATTACGTGAGGTTTGCATCTTGGAAACCTGAAACACAAGATGCCCATAGGGTGGGCATCTTAGGGTTCCAGCAACCAACATGAAACAACTTTGCCAGTTCAAAGTACGAAACCACAAATATACTAGATGTCTTAACCAAATGCTCATATTATCATAATCAATACTTCAGTGCAAAAAACCACCTAACTGCACTTAACTGGGCTGCCGGTCATCTGTCTATCTGCAGTGTTTTCGCACGGAATGCTTCACTTAGTCCATCCGCAGCAGACCGTATGACACACGTATGTGCATGTATGGTCCGCTGCGGGTCAATTAAGTGAAGCGTTCCATATGAAAAGCCCACCAGTCGACAGCCGGCTGGCAGCCGAAGTAAGTGCAGTTAGCTGGTTTTTGCACTGAAGTATTCATATCGTCAGCCTATGAAGTCATTAGGTTTGTAGTTTAGGCTAATCGCTGACAGTATGATGTTCAGAAGATCAACGACAAAAGTCACAAACAAATCCTCTGCTTGATTCTCCACTGGTGTGTGCCTCCTCATGACACCAGTTTTTGCACTGCTCACAACGAATCCATTGTTCTCCAGATCTGCTTGCACTATACAGTTCACCACACATGAAACATTCTGCATCCGAGTTTTCATCCTGGCACTTATGCTTGGGCATAGGCCTAGTGCTTTGTCTTTTTGCTTTTGTCTTAGTCTTTGCAGTCTTACGAGAATGACACATTTCCACATTTCTGGCCTTTCTTCCTCTCGACTTGTCAGCTCTGCACGTCTTTTTCTTTTTCGGTTTTTCTTTCTTGTTTTGTGCCTTCATTTGCTTTTTAGGCCTGTCTTCCTTTTGCTGCCCGAATACCTTTTTAGAAGGTTTCTCCAACAGTTTCTGTTTAAAAGGAGAGCCAGTCAAGAGCAAAGCCCCTTCCGACTTCCTCTTTCTGGTTCTTTCCACCTTGCTTTGAGGTAAAGGAGAGATGCTGTTAATGACTGCCACCACTGATGCAGCAGTCTCTTCCGACGGAACCGCAGCAGTAGTCCAAGTTGTGCTTGCTGACTGCTCGACCGCAGACAGGACCTTGACAGCAGCTGTCTCGACCGACGGAACTACATCAGCAGTCAAAGTCGACGTTGCTGCCTTCTAAAACACAGAACGTGTGCACAATGTAGAGATCGAACGAACTGACCGCTGCTGTTCCGAGACCGAATCAGTAACTGCACAAATTTGTTCCGGCCGGAACCGAACCGAATCGCACACGGGATAGTCGCTCACATACATTTACCATTCGACGTCGTTACGTGTGTCATATTTACACGACATTAGTATTAATCGTTATCTCGTCATGTTAAAGAATTGCTTGCTGTATAGTTTTTTATATATATACTTATATATACTTAATATGCATTATACGGTTGATGTGAAATAAACAAAAGATGACCTATTTGTTTTGTTTATTACGCGCCGATATTCCGGTTAGCGTAAAGTCCAAGTTGGACCGACGGCACAGTACTTGCAAGCACTGTAAGACGTAGATACGTTCAGTCATGTTCACTTAAGTAATTCAGTAATAAAACAAAATAATGCAGTCATATTAATCTTTTCCACAAAATATTCCATACGTGCTAGAAATCAAATAGGCCTACAAAGAAAATACGCGCAATATGCTTCTCGAAAAAACGACAAAAGATGAAAAAATGCATGAAATGTTACAACAATGTCCAATAAAAAATGGAAAAAACACGAGTTCCACAGTCAGCTGAATTAAAAGCAGTGTCATAATGAATGATGGCTAAGCTCATATGAGTTCCCTAACTGCAAACAGATTATGCTTTACGAAAAGCAGCTGCTCAGCTCGCTCTGGCAACAGACGGTTACGTCGGTCATTGTAAATCAGTCCAGCAGAACTAAACAAACGCTCGCTAGGAACAGACGTCGCAGGCGCGCCCAAGTAACGCCGTGCCACGATTGCGACGTCCGGGAACGTTGCAGCGTTGTCGCGCCACCAAGCTGTCGGTGACGACTCGAGAGAAATGTTCGGTTGGGCCAAAAACAGTCGGACTTGTTCGACGACTGCATCCGTGCCTGATGGTTGGTCGGATGGACACGTTTGAGTGGGCTCACTGAGTAGTTCTTTCATGATCAGGCGCGCTTTGCTGCCTGTTTCTGATTCATCATCTGTGCGCTGACGTTTAGCGGGCGGACTGGCGACGCCAGTTGACTGTCGTTCATGCTGCACCTCAGCAGTCAGCAAGGCTGAGGCTCTGGTCTGTTGATCCACGTAGAACAGTCGCATTCGATACCGTGGATCGACTGTCGTGGCAATGACGTACAGCGGTTCGTCTGTCATCCCGTCGAATCGCCGCTTAATGTCGTCCAGGAGCACAGACTTCATAGTCTGGACTCCAGCGTCATTGTCATGGCGCTCCAGGGTCACGAGCAGCGTCGTCACGACTGGAATTACGTCAGCCAGCGACGCGTCGGCACTGCTTATGTCGCGTGTCATTTGCTTGAATGGTTCGAGCAGCGAGACCAACTTCTCGAGCAGCCCCCACTGATTCTTCGTCAGCATCGCGGGAAGGTCATGCTCGGTGACGTAATTGACAAGGGCTTTCTTTTGTTCCAAGAGGCGCTCGACCATGTAATAGGTCGAGTTCCACCTCGTTTGCACATCTTATTAGACAAACACAAAATGCTTGCAATATTAGGCGTTTTAATTTTTATTAAATCAGTAATCATATCGAAATTAACGGCCCCAAAATGATCGAAATCAAAAAATCAACCACCACATGATTTAAATCACAAAATCATCACTAAGTCAGGCGAACATGGTAACTGCGCTAGCGCCACAATCACTGCTGTAGACCGATTGAATGAATGATTATAAGAAATAAAGTAGACGTGCTGCATGTCCGATTAACTGAGTTGCATGCAGCACACCAAAACCTGCCTTGTTAGTTGTTACTTACTTACCTACTAATAACTGTTACTATGGAGTCCTCTATTTCCCATTGTTTTAACATTACGGGGTGGCGCAAACACGCCCACTAGCGGAAAAAAATTTCTTCAGTAGTAAAGCTACTATGCTCAAAATTTGAGCTTACTACCTTAATTACTTCCTGACGTATGAGGGGTCTCAAAAATCCAAGATTGCGTCGTGGTGTTGTAAAAGCGTCACCTAGCGGAGAAAATTTTAAAGTTATAATCACAAACCATGGCTAGAAATTGATGTAAATGCAAAGGCGTAAGTCATAAGTACAATAAGTACAAATTATTATTCTCACTTTTCATACACACATGACGTTGTCCTTTGACCATCGTATGATACGAGTAGCTCAGAAGAAACGGTCCACTGAACGCATCGAATACAAGCTCCTCTCACTTAACTACAAAGTTCTCACGACTACCAACCTAGGGCCGGATTTACATGTTGGGGGCCCTGGGCTAACAATCTGATATGGGCCATTCCCTGCCCCTTTCCTCCCCCTCCCCTGTTAAAGGGGTACGTGATGTCAATAACCATGTCCTGCACACACATGAAGCACTGCACGGCTTTACAGCGATCAAATTCTGCATTTGGGGGCCCTGGACAGCATAATACTTGACGTATAGTCAGATTAAAAACTACACGTGTGGTGTCAAGCCGTGAATACTCCGCTGAATTTCAACAAGTCGGTCCTTTGCAAGCGTGGAGTGGCCGAAGTGGGTAGCTATGCGCCTGCATACGTTGACCGCGTCGTTGGCTGTCCAGACCGGCTTTTACCGACAGCTGCAGAGTATGCGCCAGACAACCAACCGAGCGCACTCCAACTTCATCCATGGCTTTCGCTATGTTTTTTTTGCGTTGTCACGCAGTACAACGTGAACCTACGGAAGGATAAACAACTGCGTATTAGACGAGATGCCATAAAAAGGAATGTTATGAAAGACAGGCGTGCCGTGTCTCAATTAAACGCTGGGTCTCTGATAAACGCCAGGTCCCTAATAGACGCAGTGGATTGAACGATATGAACGAGTTTGATAGGCCTAGTAGAAAAATTAATTTTTGTAACCAGTAAGCAAAGCAACTGCACAACAGGCCTATACAGCAACATGTAATTAATAAACGCCGGATCTCTAATAAACGACGGTGGTTCTGATCTATTGTACGATAATGTTAGAGTATACACGTTAGCAGCTGGCCGGTCTTGTAACGATATACACGTTTCTTTGAAGTGCGCAGTGGCTATACACGGCAGATGGCGACACTTGACGCCACCAAAACTGTTACTGCTAACAAATCAAACTAAACTGACCCAGACCGGACGCTTTCCGCCAACGACACGAAAGTCTAAATGGCGATGTCCAGTCAGCAGTCGCTCATTGCTATTTTTAACAGTCAATCATTCAGATGCGAGTCTTTCTGCCCAGGCCTACGTCCATCTATTAATCAATGTTGCATACTTTAAGGCATTAACTTAACATACATATACGAAGTATTAACGGTATATACTAGAGATAGAGTTTGAAAATGATCGACAATGGTGGAATTTCCGACTTTCATGGGCTGCTGACCTTGACCTTGGATCCGGGCACGGTCATTACCTTTTTTAATTTCTCATCAAGTAGTACGTGTATACCAAATTTTATCGAAATAGAAGAAACTTTTTGTGGATGTACGAACGCACGGACGGACGGACCGAAATTTGCCACCCATAGTATTAGGTCAACTTCCAAAGTTTGGAAGTAGACCTAATTAGTCCCGTATGGAGACTGACGGTTGACTTGTGCTAGAGCAGAGTAGGGCCGTCAGACGTGGTTAGGACAAAATTTCAGAGGTCACTTGACGAATAACGAGGACGAATTTGAAAAATCTGAACAGTTAAATTTTAGATATTGCCCCGAAATGTAACAATCCGTGGTCATTTGTCAGCCCCCACTGTAAATGGGGGATGAGATAGAGTTTGAAAATGGTCCAATTTCCGAGTTTTATGGGCTTCTGATCTTCACCTTTGATACGGGCATGATCATTACCTCTTTTCATCTGTCATCGAGTACTACCTGTATACCAAATTTTATCGAAATTGAAGAAATTTTTGGGGGATAGACGGACGGACGGAAATTTGCCACCCATAGTATTACGTCGACTTGCAAAGTTTGGAATTCAACCTAAAAAAAGAACTGGTACAATAAAAAGATTTACGAAGATTCCACATACAAGGTGAAGCATAACAAAAGGAGCAATCAGTTTATTTTAGAGACGATGATGTAGGTTACAAAACAAGAGTAATGACAGATGAACAGTGTAGACTGTGTATGTAGCTAAGGTTATGAAGGTATGGTTTGGTATTTGTGAAAACTTTGTAGGTAAATGCGAAGAAACTTATTTTCCATGTCTTCGGTGATGCTGAGCAAGTGAAGAGAGCAGAGTGATATAACAGGACTAGTGAACTTGCACAGCACAAATGAACAATGAGATCTAATTATTTTTACAAGGCTTTTAACACAAAACCGGATTAATTCATTGCAACTCGTAAGATTCCAATATTCATTTTTATTAACCATAATTGCTACGAAAAGTAACGACAATTATAATTAATGTCTCTTTAACATTATAACAATTTTCGTAGTTTGTTTGTGTATTGACGTGGCGTAATGGTAACGTCGTTGGTCTAGATCAACGAAGTTAACCTACGCTACACTGTCGAAAATGTGTTTAGATTCTAAACACAATCTTAAACACAATTTCTGCCACGGTTTTCAGAACGTGTTTAGGGGCTAAACGTGTTCTGATTGTGTTTAGGTGTTTAGGCTGGGAACGTGTTTAGACTGGGAACATGTTTAGGCTGGGAACGCATTGAGGCATGGAACATGATTAGGCTGAGAACATGTTTATGTGGAATGTAGAAATTACACGGAATAAGCTGACACAAGTAGGCAGCACGAAAATTCTATTCATCAGCTGTAACTCGTAGGCCACAGAATTGACCAAAGTGTTATTGTTAACAACCATCGTTGTAACAACAAACACCGAAATGCAAAAATCCAGCCACAGATTTACACTGAAAAACTAAACAAGAAGTCTAGCTGTCACTAAGACACTGACAGTTTGTGTACTGTTCAATTTAATTCCATTTTTGACTGTCCCAGGATCCCCCATTAGAGTACAGTGGTGCACTTTTTCAGATTTTCAAAGGTGGATTAAAACCCATATTATGCCATATAGGCCCTACGCCAAAAAATCTGCCATACAACTTATTTGGTTAAGAAATTATACTGCTAAGGAAGGGAGCTGGGTCAAAATTTTTGCACGTCCACAAAGGTCGTGCCATAATCCCTAAGTCATCAAAATGTAATGTGGTTATCTGGTTCAATGATACAAAATTTTGGTTTTGTCTGCCCAGGGTCATCATTAGAGGGAGAAGGGGTGGGGTGATGTATCAGATTTTTCTGCTGACTAAAAGGGTAGCAACAGGAAGGGCATCCGGTGTAAAACTGGGGGTGGCAAAGATGGGGCAACCGACACGCCAGTTGGGGTAGCGCCCAGCCTGACTGACGGTGCGTCTGTTTCTGTTATCTCCCCAAGCACCTTAAAAATGCAGATGGCAGACAAGTAATGTCTCTTCTGGTACCGGCTCACCCTGACAAAAGGCCGGAAAACGGTTGTGTGTGTAAGTCATTTTCTGTTTTGAAGAAATTATGGGACTATTAAGATGTTTGGGAGAAGTTGTAGGTCAGTTTGTGCAGATTCTGAAAGCTTAGGCCAACACTTAGCTGCAATGCAACTTTAAGCCATTTAGCCATAATATACTCTGGTTCCCCTTTTCTGTTTCACATCATCATGGACTTCATAATGAAGAAATCAGTAAGCAATACACAGTATGGCATCAGTTGGAAAACAGGGAGACTAATAGATTTAGACTCTGCAGATGATATCGCCATGATCAGTCATTCATCAGATACCATGCAACACATAACGGACTACCTTCATCACAATGCATCAGCAGTTGGCCTACACATCAGTTGCGAGAATAAAGTAATGTCTGTTGGTGACACATCAGTACCACAAATTCATGCAGGATAACAACTGCTCGAGTGTGTTGTCGACTTTCAGTACTTGGGCAGTTACATCTCCAGTCAGTCTGATCCGGAAACTAGCAAGCCACTGTTAAAAAGTAACTGTAAACAATGAACTGAATAAAATTATCAAATCAGTGTCACTGTATTAAAACAAAAGTTATTCATTGTGGAGCATCAAGCAGGAAAAAGTAACAATGACAAACACTGCCAAGGTGAATAATGTCATCAATTGTGGCAAAGTACACAAACATTACCAAATGCCACACTGTAACTAGAATGTCAAACCATTTGGGTCAGCTAACCTGTTCATTTATTTCAAAAAGTTTACCAGTTATCACTCAAACCTTAACAATTCTTTCTTCCTTTTTAACTATTGTTGTAAAAAGTGTTAAGATGGACACTGTAAGTCACTGACTTCGACTCACACATTCAGTCACACACAGGGGCGCAACTTTACACCAAACAGTGGTGACAGGGGTCGGGGACATATGGCGAGCGTGTGGAGCGCGAGCCTATGACGGGGGTCTGGGGCAGAGTCCCGAGTGG
>Ga0209363_1000988_pt1 | contig 12670 bp, 5 predicted proteins | sample WorMetexBAHAMAS3_FD_187385 | JGI IMG/M metagenome (GOLD analysis project Ga0209363, IMG submission 187385) | Marine gutless worms symbiont microbial communities from Max Planck institute for Marine Microbiology, Germany - Inanidrilus exumae... | ecosystem: Host-associated > Annelida > Digestive... | reverse complement strand
GCATAAAAATGTTCGATCTTGTAGACTGGGATGCAAAATAATGTGAAGCAGCAATAGCATAAAACTGAGCACAGGTGTATGTGCATGTATGTTTGTACACTTGTCAAGTTTCTAAAACCTGTGCACTGATGCAAATAATAAACATCTGTGCATTCAGTTAAATTTTATTTTATATTTAAGCTTTGTTTCAATTCAGTTAAATTTGATGTTTATTATAAATAATTTCCGGACTTCCTAAAAAGCTCCGTTGTCTGTGTATACTTAAGCTGGTTATAATTCATGTTTAATGTCTAAGGGCCAGTTCTTCCACCGCAAATTAAATTAACGTTAATCTCTGATTTAAAAAGTGATTATGTACCGTAATCTCCGATTAATTTAATAGTCGAAGTTAATTGTCGATTAACCAAGTTGCGTTTTTCCATGCATTTTCGATCTTCAATTAGTAAATCGGCGATTAGCTAACGCTGGATTAACTCTTTTTCTCTGATTGGCTGTCGGAGTGACCTAAATTGAACAGCGCCACAATGACGTCACCATCCGATGTATTTACACAGCCGTTGCTAAGTACGTTTCACAGTTCACAGCTTCACAGATTTTGTAATCGTAAAACGACTCCTTCGTGATATTTGCTGACATGATGTATCTCGTCCAGCAGTTTCTTGACGGCGAACTTCGACAGTCTGAAGCACTGACGGCATTTAGCATCATCATATTCCTGAAACGGATTCCTCCGTGGCAAAACCACACATTCGCTTTGCTCAAATTAACTTAACTAGCTACATGAAAGACAGAAAGAACAAAAAGACAGAGAAAAACATGTAGCTAAGTCGGGGGAATACTGCATATCCATTATTGTTAATCAGTCATTAACGAGTTAATTGGCGAAAAATCGACAGTTAAGGTAATGGACGACTTAATTGACGATTGACCGTAAACTGGTGGTGGAGAAACGACATTTGAGTTAATCGACAGTTATCTGCCGAATTTAATTGGCGATTAAGTTAGTGGGAGATTAATTTGCAGTGGAAAAACCGGCCCGAAGTTTATGTGACTTAATTACTAGTTATTATTACCCATGCCGACTGCATTCGTGTCAGTTTTACCTCAGTTTGTCTGTGTGTCTGTTTTTTCTGCACACTATCTCAAAAAGCAATGCAGCTAGGATCACTAAACTTGCATAGAAATGTTCCACGTTGAGTCCTCAAAAGTCTAAACCCATTTATTTTGGGGTAAAAAGGTCAAGGATCAATGTCACAAGTCACAAACAATGCGGGCGTGGGTCTTTACACTCTTGTGAGTGCTGGCTTCTTCTGGTCGATACTTATGTTCCTGAAGTGGAGAGGTCAAAGGCTGGAGCGATGGCATAATGCAGTACCAAATTGTCAGATAACATTACAGTATTAGCTGTATCTTCAAAGTTATTGTATTGACATTCTGTGTGATATACGTGGTTGTACAGCCGGCATACATCAGCACTGTTAATATGGAGAACGAGTCTGAGTTCACTTGGACTGCATTCTCTGACAAGTGTTCCTCACGGCCGAGTCTTGATAGCTTCAAATCCACAGCTTTGCTTTGTGAACACCATCGACTGGAGAAACATCACAAACTATCGTCCAAATGCTTTTATTGTTCGTGACAATAACGCAAACTGTGGTAAATTTGTAACAGTCTTGTTTGCTGTTTCAGATGCTGTTGCTCAATTTCAGGCAGTGACTCAAATGACTGGGTGGAAAGGCAAATGCCTTTAAAAAGCTTGTGCTAATTTGCTAGTGGATTTACACCTTCTAAATGCAAGAAATCTGAAGGTCACTGAAAATGTATGAATAATGGCATTTTTATTGGCCATGGTTTTCATTGTCATGGGGTGTCTTTAATGATTGAAATGTCAGATTTGCATAAAATTGGTTAATATTTGACATAATATAGTATTTACTATTTGTTAGATTTCCGAATATTTTGAACAAATAGGGTATGAAGACGGTGTACCGTGTGGGTAACACCATTGAGGTAGACTCCAGCATGTTTTTTGAGTTCACTAGTTGCCATCGGGGCATGCAGGCAGTTAATTAATTGAGTTAAGGTTTTACGTTTCACCTGTACACAAAATAGGTCATTTCAGAGACGTGCGTACAGTATAACTTTGCAGTAGATAAATCCTCCCCTCAGCTCAGGGTGCCGGCAAGTATTATACAGGTTTCAACAAAAAATAACAGTTGGATGACATGTTAATTATATCTACCATGCGCATATAGGTAATTGCATTGGGCTTTTAAGACGCAATCAGAAATGCCGATAGCTGTTCTGTATGTGTATATTTGCAGAGAGTTGTTCAAGATTATGTAGCAGAAACGGTTGTTGGGGGCCTGCTGCCGGTGATTGTGTTTCATGTGCTAATTACTCTCTGGGTGATGAGTGTGTTGCTGATTGCGACGTTAACAGTGGCTTCTTCAAAAACACAGCTACAATGCAGTGTATTCCATGCAATGAAGAATGCCTTAACACCTGCACGGGACCAGTAAGTTGTCATTTCTGCTGCTGTCACCTTTGTCATGCTTCGATTTTAGTTCGTTGAATTTTGGCGTCATATTTTTAGGTCGATTCCTCCGAATCGACCTAATAACGTGTCTCAAATGTCTGTACGTCCATCCGTACTTCCGTTCGTCCACAAAAAGTTTCTTCGGTTTCAATGGAATTTGGTATGTAAGTAGAGGTCGATGAGTGATGCATGACTGTATGCAGTATGACCCGATCCAAGGTAAAGGTCAAGGTCGCGAGCCCTTGAAAGTCGGAAATTCTGCCATTTTCAAAGGCTATCTCCTCCCCCATTAATAATGGGGACTGACAAATGACCACGGATTCTTAAATTAGGGCACAATACCTAAACCTTATTGTCCTAGTTTTTGTGTTACGTGACTTTGAAGTTGGCAGTAAATAGGAGTCGACCACCAGTCCTATGCGGGACTAATTTTTGTGTCTGTCTCATAGGGAACCATTGTAATTATAAGCTGTGCAAAAACAGCTGAACAGTTACAGTCGCACAATACACCGATGGAAAGCTCTTGCCCTCTGCAATATACATGTGTAATTTGTTTTGAGATGACATTTGCATTTACAAGAAATCAGCAATTGTCCAAAGCCAGCAGCATAATATGTGTTACCACTGCAACCAGATGTCTAAATGCTTTGGCATTAGGCTTCAGCCAATAGCAGTGCATTCCTAAAAATAGCAGGTACTGGCAGTAGGGATGCACGAATCATTTAATGTTGAAAGCGTTTAAACAAAACGTTTCCTGGCTGCAAACGATTGAACATTTTGTGCGCATGGGTGATGTGGCCTTTTGTCAAATTACTTTGACCACTAGTTTTCTTTACAGATCCTACATATATATGTCTTTGTCTGTATGTTAGATTCTTATTACTCCAATGCCGCTGAGACTAATTGTGTATAGTAGAGGCCATAAAATTCTGTTCATGGTATCTGAGTGGATGTGCGTGTCTATTGTAGGAGGCAGATGATTGTGATTTATGCCGCAACAAACAGGATGGCCCGTACTGTGTAGCGGAGTGTCCAGAATCAACATACTCAGATGACCTGAACAAGTGCCAGCCGTGTGGTGCCAACTGTGAGGGCGGGTGCACCGGGCCAGACACAGGAATTGGTGCAGGTGCATGCAATGCGTGTGATGTGGTCGTCGTCCATAGTGCTTCCTCTTCGTTTTGCCTGACTCCAGACAGCGAATGTCCCCAGAATTTCTTTACAAGACATAAACGTACAGATGATCCTGAAAATCCGAACTATTATTCGGTGAGCATTAAACTTGTTCATTTACTTAATTTTTCCTTGTACATAATTTCAGACATAATTTGGCATGGACGCATTTGTGACTTCAGCTATTGACAGTCAAGGTGCTATTTGGGGATGGGGGCAGACTCCTGGCTTGTTTCAACACTTTTGCTGCACATTGCTATGTTAGCGTGGTATATGCTGTGGTCATGTGTCCATCTGTCTCTCTGTCCATCCGTCCATCACAAGATGGTATTGTGCAAAAATGGCTAAATGTAGGATCACGAAAATAATGCCATACATTAGCCGAGAGAGTCTAGTTTTCTGGTGCCAAAAAGGAGATAACAATAGTTGGGAGATATTTTTGTAACAAACAGAATAGCGCTTACGTTTTAAAAATATTTTTGAATTTTTTGATTGCTTCAATCTGAAGTTCAGTGTACATTTTTTCTGTTGTTGAATAATGTTGCCTTCGATATGTAAGAAACTAACGTGAAACTGTGTTGCCTCGCATGATGTTGTTTCAGCAGATTGACCCAAAACATGTACAGTGGCTGTTAATATGGACACGTGTACGTGCTTGTGAGGGTTAATGTGTGCATAATGTTTATATGAGGTTTCTTAGTTAGATGATGATGATGGCTGGCTGACAAAGGCTTGCATACTTTAACAGAGTTTGAGTGATGTCAAACAGCACGTCTTGAGGTGGTCTGTGGTTTACACCATTGAGTGCTTTGGTATTTTTGTCAAGTGACTAAGATGATGCATTACTCAGCCATTAATTATTACCCACGCCAATGATAGTTGTGTGGGTATGGTTTTCAGTGGCATTTGTCTGTTTGTGTGTATCTGTCTGTCTGTTGTTCTGCATGATATCTCAAAAACCGCTGCAGCTAGGATCACCAAACTTGACACAGAAATGTTCCACCATGAGTCCTGGAAACCCATTTATTTGGGGGTCAAAAGGTCAAGGTCACGAGGCACAGAAACAGTGCTGGTGTGGGTTTTTGCAGTCTTGTGAGTGCTGGCTTCTTCTAATTTGCATAGCTTTGTCCTTTGTGTGTGCAGGAGTGCCGACCCTGTCACCCTGAATGTGTAGGTTGTGAAGGGCCATCGGACGGCCATTGTGAAGAGTGTGCCAATTACAAGCAGGAAGGTAGCTGTGTTGCATCGTGCTACAGCGACTATTTTATTGATGATGAAGCAACAAAGTCCTGTGCTGCCTGTGATCGCAGTTGTTCGCGGTGCTATGGTCCAACTGCTGCTGACTGTACTAAATGCCGACAGTTTAAGCTGTATCACAATCTGAACGAACGAAATCCAGATTCTCCGGTATGTTGTCATCCACACACACGGAACCCATGTCATGTTTTTATCTCTCATTTTGTGGTCCACTAGGTCTGCTGTGTGTGTTCGTGTTTGCATGATAACTATTGAATGAAATGACCTTTAACCTAGATATTTGGGATGATGATTTATCTTGACCCTATCTGTCCCAGGTTTTAGGTCAAGGTCATAAGTCAGAGTACAAGGTCATAGGAGACAAACTGGGAAACCAGATCCGTCAAAATAGAAGAAAGCAGACTCAAACTGGAAGCTGTAAATAAGTAGCACTAGGCACAAAGTGGTCCGTGCAGCCGGGAGTGAGGTAACAATTTAGTTTGCAAATAAAATTAATTGGTTTAACTTAGCTTTTAATTAAACTGTTTTAAAAGTAAAGTAAACAGCAATAACTTATGCCTCACCACTATGGGAGACTCACATGCCATATGGGATCACACAGTGTTACCTGCCACCCGACAATGGTATAAGTCAACTCACCCATGAATGTTTCCGGTGTCACTAAATTGAGTACCCACTTCAGCTAGGGGTAAAGGCGGCATTCTCCTTTACCCCTAGCCGAAGTGGGTACTCAGTTTAGTGACACCGGAGGCATTCAAGGGTGAGTTGACTTATGTTACATGAAAACGGACCGGCCGGGAATTGAACCTGTGACCTGTCAGTCGCTAATTCAATGCCCTACCACAGTGCCACCATGCAACAGATGGACAGAGGTCTGTGTCACCGCAACTTGCACTAATTACGATACAATACAATATATTTCTGTGTACTCAAAAGCTGATGATATGGCCAGTTTCGTCTAGCACGTGGCACAGAAACGAAAAAAATAAGAAAACCTAAAAAAACAAACCAAGTAGCTCAAGAAACGGTCCTGGCAAAAGTCTGTGAAGGCAGTCCGGGATGAAGAAGTGAAACTACGGGGTGTAGGATTTGTGAAAAGGTGGGTTTTAAACTGTTTTTAATTATTGTAACTATGCCTCTAACTAAAGAAAGTAGTTTAACTTAAAAATCACTAAGTGTTTAGTTAATTTTTGCTCATCACTGCAGCTAATCCTGGTCAGTGGGCAGTGGCAGTAGATAGATGCAGTTACGTTCTTTGTTGCCATGCTGTCTGTTATAATAAAAACTAGTAAATTTTGTGTCACAGTAAGCAATGGGTGTTGTTGCTGTAGTTTAACTGCACGGACGACTGCCCAGAATGGGCTCCATTAGAGATGAGAGAGAGGCTTCCAGATGAAGTCAATACACTGTGTGTCACTGAAGCCATCTACAGTGAAGTGACAGGCAGTCAGATGTAAGTCTTTATTCCAAATATTTACAAAGATGTTATTACTATGGCCATGTCTTGCAGAAAGCGTAGTCCAACGTTCTGGCGTCCGAATGTTTGTCCTTAAGTCTGTCTGTCCTATCGGCATATTCACCGTGACTCACCAGGGGGCAGCAAGTGAAGCGGCCAGCATACATTTCGGCCCAAAAATAAGGAGGACTGACATACTTGTTACATTTCTTTGGTAACATATATACGTTTGTTTTTGTTGATGTTCTTGTAGGTGAGGGTGTTAGTGTTGTTCCCAATATAGCCTATTTTTATGCTGAAAGGGGACGTTAATCTCCCAACCGACCAACCAATGTAATTTTTATGAGTGCTTCACGGAATAGGAGTCACATCGAATTTTCTGTGATCATTTGTTTTTTAATTTCAGTTCTTCGTTAGTTCTTCTGTTATAGTTCCATGCCATAGACTATGGTGGCTACCCGTGAGCTTTTCCAGCATACGTTAAATAGTTATGATCATACCGTATTACTCAGTAAAGGAGTTTGAAGAACACAGCATATTCAACGTTGTCATTAGCAGCTGATGTTGTAGGAATGTCGGAGCAATTGTCGGAGGCATTGTCGTGGCATTGATCTGTGTTGGAATCATTATCATTATTGTCATCATTATGTGGCGACGGTGGGCACTCTCCAAGCAAAGCAAGGGTGGCGAAGATGAGTTTTTGGTGAGTGGCTGTTTAAATCATATGAAAAGCACAAGCTTCAGGTAACAGAATCTTATAAATGACAACATAGGTCACTGAAAACTGAGCCAAGAATTAAAGTGGATAATAATAAGTTTTCTTGCAGATTACACACATGCAAAAATGGCAAGTTATGAAAGAGATGATCGTGATTGACCTTCAAGGTCATTTGCTTACTGAATGTGGTCTTTTCATACAACTGTGCAGCAAGATATCAACTGACATAGTGCATTGCGCAGTATCTTTGCGATAGCTGAGCTTCTTGTTTTTTTGTATGTTCCAATCTTCCTGCCGCTTTGTAATAATTGTAGGTACATATATTTTACAATGCTCTGATTTTTTATAATGTTATGAGTGTGTACATTTTACATAGTGATAACGGTGCACAGTGTGATATAAAACTGTATGTCATTTGTTTTGCATAATGTGGCTATTGTCATGCTTTGGCTAGTAGCAAATGTTTATGTACTTAATGAGAATTGGATAAATCTTGTTAAGTAAATTATGTCTTTTGTTTATTGCAGCCACTAGCACCAACTTCAGCTCGACCTGACATGGCTCAAATAAGAATTATTACGGAGTCTGAACTGCGTCTTGGTGACATTATTGGCTCCGGTGCCTTTGGAACTGTTTATAAGGTTTGTTAGTCAATGTGAAACTATATGCACATAGCATGATTACTGTCTCCGGAAACAAGTGTGGCATGCGTCAGTCTTGATGAAAGAAGCTGTAGCACAAGACATCTGTTATTGACCTTGTGGAATGATTTAATGCTTTTCAGGTCAGTGGAAAGAAATTAATTTGCGACAAAAATGAATAACATGGGGCAGAAATTAAGAACCATAGGAAACTAAAAGATGGCAAGGGCAATAAAGTTTGATGAGTTGTATAGAGTACATACCACCTCCACTGTATTGGCTGTTTTCCGAGTTAACCTAGATTAACCGATTATTTTCTTCACTTGTTCCGGAAGATGTCGTTGGTGACAAGCGGCTGAGCCGCACAGGTTTCTAGGTTGACTCTTGCGAGTGGACCTAATAAAATGGGTCTCAAATGTCCGTCCGTCTCTACGTACGTACATCTGTTACTTCCTACGTCCATCCATCTGCAAAAAGTTTCTTCAATTTCAATGTAAGTTGGCATGTAGGTAGTGATGCATGATGGTATGCAGTATGACTCGATCCAAGGTCAAGGTCACGAGCCCTTAAAAGTTGGAAATCGTTCCATTTTTAAATGCTATCTACTCTGCCATTTACAATGGGAGCCAGCAACTGACCACTTGTTTTTAAACTAGGGCACAATATCTAAATTTGATTGGGCCGGATTTACTGATGTTTGTCCCAGTTTTTGTGTCATGTTACTTTGAACTTGGCAGAAACGTCAGCTGTGAAGAGTAGACCGTCAGTTCCACACGTGGCTAATTTATTAATGGGACGCAGTACCTTCCTGTCACCCAGCCAAGAGTATCAATGTGTTGAAGCAAACTCAAAGCACTGACCGCTAACAGTGGCCTGGCATCATCTTTTCTTTACCCACCAGAGGACTCCTGAGTAAAGAGGCATTGCTGTCCGTACGTCAGCTGTCCAAAGCCAGTATCATGTTGCCAGTTTCTATATCTAATAATCTATCGGTCAACACGGTGAATTTGTTTGGCCAGGGGCGTGGCTTATGGCAGGTCACGTGGCGCTCAAGAGCAGCGTGGCGACATAACGGTGGAGTGAGGGGACGAGGAGGGGTGGCAGGCAGGTACAAGCCATCACGCTGTAGAGCTTGTCTAATGATAAGCTGCTGCAGGGAAGCAGTTTCAAGAAGATGCTAGTGTACGAGCGCTCTCTATTTTCCGACGACTTTTGAAGACGCATTTATTTCGTCGTAGTTTTTACTTGTAGTTTTTATCTGTTCAGTGCCCCTGAAGTGGTACACCGTGAAAGCGTCACTTTTAATCTGGTCGATTATGAATGAATGAATGATTAGTGTGTATTTGTCATACACCCGGCTTATTCTGCAGCATAGTACTGACATATGTATGCAATGGTTAGGGTGTGTGGGTGCCACCAAATGAGAACGTGAAGCTGCCAGTGGCAGTCAAGATTATGAATGAAGGATCGTCAGAGAGCGAGAGTCGAGAACTGCTGGATGAAGCTCGTATAATGGCATCTGTCGTTCATCCATATTGTCTACGAGTCGTCGCTATCTGCATGACTGCTCGCCTAATGCTTGTTGTTCCTCTGATGCCGCTTGGATCTCTACTGGACTACATGCGCAAGAACCGAGCCAACATTGACTCCAAGAGAATGCTCAACTGGGCCACACAGATTGCTCGTGTAAGTTGATCGTGCATGTATGTTCTCGTGTTCAGTACTACAAAAAACGAATTTGTGGACTATTCAAAAAAATGAGTTTAAGTAGTTGCCATTAAGCGGTGGTGTGGAATTAATGTAAAAAATGACAGCTGTGGTAGTATTTTTAGGCAGTAGAATTTTAGTCGTTGTTGGTAAATGGTTTTTACTGCGATGTACGTGAAAATTTATTGGTGTATTTCTCCATTTTGTGCTTTGTAACTATATGGTTTATTGGCTGCTGTTTGTACTAACGTACAGGGCATGGAATACCTTGAGGGACGTGGAATTGTTCACCGTGATCTAGCTGCAAGAAATGTCCTTGGTATATATAAGTTTGTCTCCTATTCTGTGTACCACACATATTGTTGTAAAAGTTCAGTTTGTTGGTTATTTCGACTTATAACGTTTCATTTATAAAATTTTGTGTAAAATTTTATGTCTCAAAATCGTTCATTTATCTGAAAGTTTGTAACATCTCCAGAAGGTAACTTCTACAGAAGGGGGCCATCCATTAATTTTTATTGTATACTTTGTGTTACCCGGGTCATTTGTTTATATGGTTTTGTAAAGACATTTTTATGGTTAAGAGTGCAATAGATCATTGTGGTACGAAGTTTGATAGGTTGATTGGCATCTTGTTTTCATCCAGATATTACTGGCCCGCCTAATGGACCAGTATTTTTTGCGCGCTGTCATCTGTCGGTGTCGTCTGTCATCTGTCGTCGTCTGTAACAGGCATGAGTGGTCGGGCGGGGCTAGGCACGTGACCGGGCTGGCGGCTGACACTGCACCGCTGGAGAGTACGGCTACATCCCATTAGGGCAACAGTCCGCAACACCTTGTTTTCTTTCTCACAGAATCTCTTAAAAGCTGAGAAAATAAGTGGATGCATGAAAACCTTGAAAAATAACTGTATTGCTTCAAAACCAATGTCTGCTTACACGACTAGTCAATTGTTTTGTACAGTACGAGCATGTACTGTTATTACGGGATTATATTTTAGGCCGCATCGCATCTAGTGATTGCGGCCTATTGCTACACACAGAGTAGCGTGGTCGGTTGGTCTGTGTGTGTGTGTGTGTTGGTCACGTTTGTGAGCCGAGCAAAAACACTGAACTGATCGAGATGCTGTTTGGGATGGAGACTTGGGTGGGCCGAGGGAATCATGTGTTAGATTGGGGTGTAGATCCCCCACGGGAAGGGGCACTTTTGAGTGTGTCCCCATAGGAAAGCATTAAGCATTACAATAGTTAGCTGTGTAAGAATGGCTGAACACTTACGTTTGAACAATACATCGATTGAAAGCTTTTGGCCTCGGCAATATACAAATGTACAGTAGTTCGTGTGGAGATTGTTGCAATTTACAACAATTATTTTATGAAAACAAGCAGGTGACAGGCGTCAATACGCATGGCTAAGGCTGTAAATTTTTCGTGGCCAAAACTGGAAAAATTGCAGTCACTTCATGGCAGAAAACGCAGAATTCACGTAGAATTTATGGTTGCAGTCATATAGAAATACAAAACACATTAAAATTAACTGGACAGAAATCAAACATCTAGTCAATTAATCACTATCAAATAGTCACTGATTCAACACTAGAAGCTATGCTTTGTAGCTATGCTATACTCTTGTCTTTTATTTCATTGTTGAAGCTACACAAGGTAATAAGTGCGCGTTTTTGTGACATTAAGAGATAAAATGAATCAAATTCGCAGAGATTCGTGGAAAAACGCAAGATTTTTTGGTAATGGCTCAAATTCGCTAATTTTGCAAGTCCCGTGACTGCTGCGAAAAATTGGTCTTGTACAAAGCACATAGTCATCACATGGACAGACCAAAGGTCAGAGCGTCCAACGGCGCAATGCATTGTGGGTATGTTAGCAAGTTAGCAACGCAACAATAATGTTAGCAACACTGTCATGCGATTCACAAATAGACAGGATCTGTGCAATTTTAAGCATAATTTTTTTAATATTGACAGTCCCAACTAATATCCAATGCTTTATCACTTCACGCGGTAGATTTGTGTGCGATGCGAATTGGTCTCTTGTCAAATAACTTTGACCACTTGTTTGATAATGTCATGCACTGGTTTTGGTTGTGCTTGCAGTTCAAAATGCAAACATTGTCAAGATTACGGACTTCGGTCTAGCGAAGTTGTTGGATACTAATGAAGATGTGTTTCAAGCTGCTGGGGGCAAGGTTGGTTGACCCTTTAAACTACCTTCATATGTCAAATGCCATGTCATGTGCCATATCAAATAAGTTGGCACAGTGGCTGCTGATGATGGGTGGACATTGATCCAAGCTGTACCTTTGCTGTACCAAATGTAAATGCCTACCATCCTTCAAAGTCCATTGTCGTGGAACATTGCTACGTGAAAGTTGAATGACAGAGAGTCCAATTTATGAATTCTATGACACGATGTGAAATTTTTAACATGTACTGATAAGCTGACAGGCAGCTTAATCTACCGCACGGAACCAAAACCAGAGAAAAACAAGGAAGGCACTGTAAACAGCACCCTGATCACCGTGTTACCACATCAGATATGGCTACCACTGCATCCATTTATTGACCATTTTCACCTTTCCTGTCCCCTCCAGTAGGCAGCATTGAGCTGTGATGATTGTCTGGAGATTAGGACGGAAACTAATGGGAACTGTTCTGTGACAGTTGTGCACAATGATATGTATGCATGCACGCATGGTCTTAAGCTTGCATGCTGGTCTTGGTTTAGATTTCCTTTTTGTGTGTTTGTTTATGTTTAGCATTATGTGTGTTTTTGTGTTAGCTTAGATCGTTTTGTGTCTACATTGCTTACTTTTGTTGTGTTGGGTTTAGTTTTTCAGTACCAAGCCAAGAGATTGGCTGGGAAGATCGTCTCCAATATGACCTATTCTGTGTCGAATGGGATGTAAAACCTTAACTCATTCAGTACGTCCAGATAATGGGTGGCTGGTTCCCCTGCAAGTCCACTACAAGTCCGTCTTCTCCACCTTCTGTTCTGTTCTGTTCTGTTCTGTTCCTGTGGGGCGACTATGGAAGCAGTGGCTGGTATGCTACTCCATAGTACAGCGCTGAGGCCTGTATCATGTACTGGCCCAATGCGCATCCCCGGTGTGTGTGTGAAATGTCTGTATGTGTGCGTGTAGTGTAGTGTGTTTGAGAGCTTGTA
>Ga0209363_1000987_pt1 | contig 12670 bp, 2 predicted proteins | sample WorMetexBAHAMAS3_FD_187385 | JGI IMG/M metagenome (GOLD analysis project Ga0209363, IMG submission 187385) | Marine gutless worms symbiont microbial communities from Max Planck institute for Marine Microbiology, Germany - Inanidrilus exumae... | ecosystem: Host-associated > Annelida > Digestive... | reverse complement strand
GCACGCTGGCAGCATTACAGACGACGACGCCGACAGACGACGACGACAGACGACAGCGTGCAAAACAATACTGGCCCATTAGGCGGGCCAGTAGTAAAATTTTGCATTTACTACAATGTCTTTTTACAACTAACTCCAACTTCTTGATACGTGGCTGGTATTGTATACTGTATTGTGGGCATTCCACAAAATACAGCCATCTAGTTACTTGCACTTTGTATAGAACTAACTTCATCTGATCTGGTATTGACATTTGAAAAGCAAAGGTGCATAAAATTTGTAGTTATTATACAAGGAAAATCAAATGCACATTCAACTACCTACTTTCACACATGTGTGGAAAAGTGTGGCAGACTGTAGCATAACATTTGCCAGAATGCATTCAATTGATTTTTTGACAGTGCAGTTTTAATAAATTATGCCACCAGAGTCAACACAAACCAGCAAGAACAACAGTAGGTTTCTTTCTATTACCTGCTAATAATGCAAATTGAACACTAAGCTTAAACATTAATATCCCACCAGCTCTGCTTCATATAATATTATGTCAAAAATGCAAGAAATATGCATACAATTACAGAGCAATAAATATCGCTGTCTGTATATATTATTACTAACAATTACAAACATGTGAGACATTTAAAATATCTTGAATGGTGTATGATCAAAAAAACAAACTCACCTTCATAGCAAGAGGCTGATATGGTGCTAGAACTTCATGGAAAGGGAAGTCTGGCTCTAAAAAATAACAAAATCTAATTTACTAGTTAATAATACACTACATGACATATATATTTCACTAGATTTCAATACATATTTAAGATTACCTTAATAACACGAAAAACAATTTAAGACAAAGCGCTCACACCTGAAACTGTGCACTGTGTTTGGAAATATCACTGCTGGAGGCACAGATCCACTGCTCACAAACGCAAGCCTATTCTGTCCTTCACAATTTTCTTGCATTACAAATTTTAATTCACACTCTTTCTTCAGCAACACGATTTCCAATACATAATTATCCGACTTTTCCCAATGTCTAGAAATTTCCCGGACCATCTCTAATTCAACAAATACATTTGTATGTAATTTTTAGTCCGCTCATCCACGCAATCCTTTCCATCTTCATTTTGATTCACACAATGTAAGCATTTCCAATTCTTTGTCGCTTTCTCTATTTACATACTCATTATAGACGACTTATTATAGAACACCTGAGGCAGTTGGTGTCCCCAAATATTGTCCAGTCTCTAACTTGAACAGCTTCTATCATAAGTTTGCCAAACTAGGTCAAAATATTTACGGGTGTAATATCACAGTTCGATAACCAGCCAGATCTGACACTACTGAAACTGCAAAATTTGTCCACAAATTGACTTACATTTACAGTTTGCTCTCCATATTTATGGAATAATTAAACACAGGCATTCCAAATTTGGTAAACAGAATAAGCATAGCAATTATTATACAACTGATGATAAATTACAATGGCGTGACCACGGTCACATGACCCCTTCTAAAACTAGCCACTGTAAGCATTAGGATGATACTTGCCATTTTGCCTCAAGCAACAAAATTGCCAGACTTTCCAGGTCAGTGGACTGAAGCCCTGAGCAACCAGTCAAGTATTTTTTCGTTAATCATATTCAGCCTTGATAACTTTCTTTTGGAACATCAACAGAGCACAGTTGGAAATTATGCAAGCAATTAGTAGCCACAGCCATCAGGATGTTGTCTGCCAAATGTCACTGCAACAGACTTACAACAAAAAGAGACACTGAAAATTGCAAAGTGATTGATTGATTAAGTCAAGGTTTTATGTCCCACCTGACACAAAATATGTCATTTCAGAAACGTTCTTCCCAGCCAATCTCTTGGCTAAGTACTGAAAAACTAAAACAAACACAACAAAGCAAACATGCATCCGAAACAAAATATACTACAACACAAAATGAACCCAAAAAACAAAAGCCAAGTTGGGTTACCTACAACCTCCGGCCTGGAAACAGACAGAGCCTATTCTGGTTTCGGCGCTTCATAAATTTGTCGCTTACTTACTACTTAGACACTTACCTACTTACTTACAGCCCCGCAACCCACACAGGGCAAAACCACAAAGTGGCTCATTATTGAGACACAGTATAATGAGGCAGTACAATACCAGTGAATATAACTGCATTCGTGGAACTGCCACCCCACAGCTCCATAAAGTGCACCGCATCACCGAAGCGCAATGACGGATGACCAGTGAACACAACACATGGGCTACGCATCACAGTGCTAAAACCATCTGCAAATCACAAACCTTCATCGATCAGCAGTGTCTCGTTTACTTCACCATGTCATATGCTATTAATTGCAAATATACTATATATATTTTGAACAGCATAAAAACCACATCCTCAAAAACTTAAGTATTGGACACAGTGATATTACTGGAGGACAGTGTTCAAACAATGTCCTAAGTGCAAAGAAGTGATGCCGTTCATTACACAACCAGCACCATGTCTTCACTGCATCCCAACAAAAAGTATGCCCTTTAGTTTTTGCAACAAGTTTGTCAAATTTAACAGACCTCAATAAAATTTGGTAGAGTGTGGCTTAGTAAATTTGCAACACAGCAGTGCACAGAATGTCCACCACAACTATCACTTATGTAAAATTGCTGTACCTTGCAAAATGAAGCACAAAAAAAAATTAAAATTAAAAAAATAAATAGGTACTTCCAAGGTCTTCAGTCGGTATATGTTTGCTACCATTAATACTGTTTGTTTTTAGGATAAAAGAAGTAGTAGAAATACATCTGATCAGGCTGAGTTTCTATTTTAGATGCTGCGGACACTGATCTTATTATTGAATCGTTGTGTGTATCGTAGTCCGATTGTCTGCTGTTAGTTTTTTTAAAAATATTTTTCTTATCATTTTTGTGTACACATGTACGATGTCATTACAAATAAATAAATAAATAATGCATGGTTTATTTTTGCAAAATACTGTAATATTACATAAAAGACAGGTCTGGCAGAAATTCTGCATAATGCCTTGTTGCAAATTTAATAAGCTATATTTCTGTCAAATTTTATCAAGATAGGCTAAAACTGACAAATTTATTGCAAACATTAAAGGTATATGTTTTAGGACACAGTGCAGAGTGTAAAATGTAACTGTCCCTCAATAGTTACAACATCTCATAAGACATTATTTTTGACATTACCTTGCTAACGTATATCTGCACTTTTCAACAGTTAATTATTATGTATATTGATATAATTAACAGAAAATTACGGAGCAGAATGACTTTCTGCTTTGGTTAATACAGTTCAATAAAATACAAACCTTGGATACTTGAAAAATGTCGCAACCGATTGCATTTCACCAACTACCAAAACAAACACATAAATTAACACAACCCAGAACAAACATACCAAAACATCACGAGATGTAGTACTATTCTCCAAGATGTGATTTTAAACACAAAATGTAAGATAACACTTAGCACTTAGTTCCTCCGGTCCCTTCTCAGGACAATGGGCAGCAGGTTTCGCCAGTGCACACATTCGGCCGCTACTTCCTCCACCTCGCTTCAGCTAACTCCTCTTGCATGCAAATATTGACCGCCAGATCTATATTGGCCAGCCTTTTTTCTGCCATTGGCTGGTGTCCAGTTTATTGCACTGTGAGCTGAGCGTTCTGGTGCTATCCGGAGGATGTGTTCTGAGAACTGGAATCTCCTCTCTCCTACAGTGTCTTGTAGTCACCTCTGTCCAATATGTTGTCCTTCCAGGTAACTCCGATGATTTTTCGTAAGTTCCGTTGATGAAACAAGTCCAGCTTCCTCTTTATCCTTCTTGTGCTTTTCCATGTTTCACTGGCATATGCGGGTGTTGATATGAGAACGGCTGTAAATAGTTGCAGTTTAGTACTCAGCCCAAGAAAACCAGACTTCCATACACTGTCAGTCTTCTAAAGACAGTTGCTGCTTTTGCTAGCCAAGTATTCACCTCTTTCTTTCCGAGTATTCACCTCTTAACTTCAGAAAAACGCCCTGTTTAAAAAACTGAAAGTAACTATATACTGTGTACGAGAAAAAAGTAGCTCCCTGTATACCACTACATTTTTATAATTCTGCAATGTTGATGCATAATTTTATCAAAATCCAACATTGCTTGACAATGTCTAATTGCAAACAAATTACTAAATTTCAATAAATTCTGTCAAAGCCTGCATTAGTTACAATACGTTTAGTGAGGTTACTTTAAAACATAAGGCGTCCACTATAGCAACTGTGCGCACACATACACTTGCATACACCAATCAATTCCCTTCCTCTCATGGGCTAGCGCACTAGACCAACATAAAGTCTCATCACTGCAGTCCAGAGTAGGCTGGACCCTGCCCGCAATAACGAAACAAAACGACGAAAAAAGCCCGCAACAAATTCCTTTCTTATGTCCAGTCCTATTATGACCTAATACAGCATTGTCTTGTACCTCGGCATGAGGAAACGGAAATTCTGGTACATACACCTTTGACTGCTTGGCAGTGGACAACCTGAATATCAAAACCAATAACAGAATGGTACATCATATGATATACACACAATATATTACGAGACAAGATACTGTGTCAGTACTATGAATACTTGTTGCTAGTCAACACACATCTACAACTAGATCTAACTAACTTCATACAAAATGACCACCAGAAGTGGTTTTACGACATCCGTTGTAGGTCTAGTAGGATGGCCATCACTGCAGACATGGCTGGAGCAGTGGCAAAAACAAAAGCTCAAAATCTTAAAGTCCAGGAGCAGAGTGGGATCTCAGGATCCCCACTGCTAAGGGATATGGCAGCACCATTAATTCCATCAGTGATGTCCAGGACAATAAAATTTTGTTGCATTTTTCAGACGGCAGATGGCCTCTCATGACATTTCAATAACTGGCATAGTTCTGTTTCTGAAAGTTTTAAATGGTTAGTTAAAAGGTTGTAAACATTTTAAATTACTATAATATAATAACAAAAAATATGTTGAAATAAATGCCGTGAACTGTCATATTTTTGTATTTGTGAACTATTCATGCAGTGAGTGATAATACATGTATAATAGACCAGATGTCACCACGTGCTGCATTTTATAGTCGACAACAACATGTCAAGACCAGTAGCAGATGACTGCTAAATATGACCACCCCACAGACAGCGTCAACAGAAGGTGAAAACTAAAAATTGATTCCAGCAAGACCTGCTAAAAACCTCATTCGCCAGTCTTGGCCCATTCTCCATTACAACAAGTCGGAAGTCTGCATGTGCAGTGGAAGCAGCATGAGACACTGTGAAGGAGACACGCTGCTACTGACTGGTGCCAATGTGCTGGGTTTTGCAGACTACTGTAGCATATTACACATACATCTAGAAGACAGACTTCGACGCCCCAGCGATGGCGTTGACATGGATGTCATTGTCACCACATAATTGAACTACGGTGTGACCTTGACCTCTGACCCCAGAATATAATCAGGTCATCAGTAGGGGCTGGTGAATATTTTTTTTTGTTTTTTTTCAAAATTTTTCAAGCTGTTCATGAGATATCGCGGTAACAATATCTGTCAGGACCAGTTAGTTAGTGGGAGTTTAATGTCATTTTTCAGCACAAATATGGCTATATCAGAGACAAAAGGTCAAGGGTGGAGAGCTATCCCTAGCCAGCCTAGCCAGTAAAGGAAGGCCAGCGATATATTAACCTCAACCCTGGCTGCCTTTTTGTTCAACAGCCACCCAAAAAAAGTAAAGAAATCGAGAGGCTCATTTAAATATTACACTAGCGCCTACAACAGGGGAAGACAACTATCACACCACAAGAAAAAACTAAATCAAATACGCCAAAACAAACATGCATCCTTAACTAAAAAATACAAAAATAAATTAGCCCCATACGGGACTGACAGTCGACTCGTACTTACTGCCAACTTCAAAGTCACGTGACACAAAAACTAGGACAAAAATCAAAAATCCGGCCCGATAAGCTTAGGTATTGTGCCCTAATTTAAGAATCCGTGGTCATTTGCCAGCCCCCATTGTAAATGGGAGAGGCGATAGCCTTTGAAAATGGTCGAATTTCCGACTTTCAAGGGTTTGTGACCTTGACCTTGACTTTGGATCGGGTCATACTGCATACCGTCATGCATCAGTCGTCGACATCTACCTAAATACAAAATTTCATTGATATCAAAGAAACTTTTTGTGGACGCACGGACAGACGGACGGACATTTGAGACCAGCTTTATAAGGTCAACTCGGAGGAGTCGACCTAAAAAGGAAAAAGGGAAAACTAAAAGATAGAGTTAAAAGGTGGAAAAGTGAAGGGATAACGGGGGAGGGGGTATTGCCCCGGGTCCACACGTGGCCCTGACCAGATGAACGAATAGACGAATGGGACAGTGTAAAACACAATGCCTTCATTGAAACTGTCGCGTGGCAAAGGTATTAAGAACCAGAAACACTCTCATGTAAAGTACTAGGTGTCAGCAGAGAAAGGTTACCATTCAGCATAGATGTTGGAGTAGGCAAGGCTGCTGTCGGCAACTGGTGAGATGAAGTACATGGGCACAAAGCTCAGACCACAGTTGTCAAGATGACTCGACAAACATTCAAACAAGTCATAGACTACACCTGATGGACTGCACGGTATCAGTACACTGCCGCCATTCTTCAGTGTCGTTGCTACGCACCGCCACACATTACAAACTAGTTCTGACTTCAACTTCACACAGAAATACTGCATAGTTAAGTGTCTGAAATCATAAGGCAGTTGGGAGAGGAACACGGCGTGTCCCAACGACAAAGCTAAAAGGTACTTAAGAGTTCTTACTTCTGTGAAGCATGAAAAAAATTACCAGCCAAATGACCATCTGATGTAATCTCCTTGACATTTTTATGGACATGACGTAACATAGTGATTTCGCATGCAAAGATCAGTAAACTGCTTTGTATCAAAATTACAAGGCGACGTTATTTCATAAATCCAGAAACCGATCACCTCAAAAATCCAGTTAAGTGGCCCTTGTCCCCATGTTTACCCTTCCAAAATTTTACAAAAAAAAATCAACTTTTCAGCAATCATGCTGTCAGACAGAAAATAAAGCAATCATAGTTATCAGGCTTCGCCTGCAGTGTGCAATTGCACCCGTAAGTCTATATACTTCCTTAAACTAAGTCCCATTAACGCTAAATTAACTTCGCTTTCCTACGTCCATGCATCAAAGTATATTTGTTTCTCCGCAAGCGTTCATCGTTAGCATAGTAACAATAGCTACGCCGACGTGCATTTCAGTAATTCTTCTCACTAATCATCAAATTTCTCTGTTCCTCTTATACCCCAGTTGCAAGTAATTTCAAAATAGTTAGTCAAAATTATGCGCTTTAATAATATGAAACTGAATTCTGTACGCTTTTGCAGTGAATAAGTAAATTTAATCGAAATCAGTCCGTTATAACTAAATTCATACTGCTATATGGCCCACTGTATAAAAAAAATCATGATAACATCCACATAAACGGAAGTACATAATGCATCTCAACAATGCCGGGGGATCAAACCATGGCCATAAGCAACATGCATAAAAATTTGGTACAGATCGCGCGTGGGTTTCCAGAGATATCCTCACAGACAGACAGACACACATACACACACACAGACGTACACTTTACAATACTTTGCAACCACTCCCGCGGGTAAAGTAATGAACAGAATCTAAGAAAAACAAGCAGTGACAAAACACAGTGCATTACAACAGTAGAAATGGATCACAAAGCAACAATGAGTGACTAATGCTATATACGTGAATTGTACATACCACCACCATCATCTCTTGTTTCAACAACCACTTCAAGTTAACAGGGCTCAGCTGATTCTTCTTTGTTTTCTTTCTCTACTTGTTTTGGTAGAGAATCTTTGAGACAAGTGGCCTAATTTGTTATAGGCTAAACGCCCTTATTGTCACCCAACCAATAGAGTCAAACCACTGCATAGTTACATAATTACTCATGTTATCCATGCAGCAATGCATAAAATTTACGACAAACTTGGTGAAAACTTCATCGAGTTCATACGCTTACCAGCACTCACACAGAACTCGCCAATCATTGCATCAGGATTTGTTGTCGGTGTTTGCGTCAGTGAAGCTAAGATCAGCACCTCGGCATTTTTCAAAGGCAACTGCTCCATTGGCTACCAGAACACACCATGCCACTGGTATTTCAGACATCCACATTTACCACCATCAGTCACCACACAAATATTTTAAAAACTGCAGTGAGTGACGGTGACAGACCAAAAACTGCAAAAATCACAAAAAACGTTGTACTACTCACCATCACATCGCTTCAACGTCTGTATGATGCTGAGTAGTATCACCTTTTTTATGATTTTTGCAGTTTTTGATCTGTTGTCATTAACATTATGTGCAAAATGCAGTTTTTTACATTTATATTTATGTCATATTATCAGATTTGAGTACACTGTCAATCAGTAATTCCAGAAGATTTACATGGGGGTCTAAAATTTGGCTGCCTTGACAACATCTTTGGTGATTTTGTCCAACCACACTGTTATGCTTACAGAAAACTACAGCAAACTATAAGCAGACAAGCAGTAAACAACACAGACCTTCGGATGAGTTGTCAGTGTTGACGATGCACTGAGATAGGTTATCTACAAAAAATTTGGACCCAAAGTAACGACATTCAATTCACTTTCTCAATAAAGTTTAAAAAACGAATCTGCATAATTCCAGATTCTTTTCATCATACCATATTGAATAACTCTGAAACAAACTCCACAGATGTGTCCATCAGATATGATGATAACTTCACACAAACACAGTGTCTCTAAAAATGTTCCCGTTGTCTATTTTAAACAATTTTGCCAACAAAATTAACTGATTTTCATAATTTCTTTGTAAATGAAATCCTGATCTTTGACAAATATAGTTATTAATTTGTCCACCATGTCAGTGCATTACCTTGTGAAATAAGGAATTAGCTTTCATTATCACTTCGTTTTCCAGAAATATTATAACAACTATGTTCGCCTTCCGGGACGGCCGATGGCCATATATCCACACATGCCAATCCTACGTCTGCACCGTTGCGATGTATTGCCTGATGCAGGCATGGCCATCGCGCTTGCCGATACGTCCGATTTCGGGCTTCTGGGGGAGCAAAGTTCCCCAAAATGTGTGATTCCCTGCCTTGGACGCCAATGAACCACCAAGCATTATTTGACGCCGCTAGCTTTATCCTGGGGGGAGAAATCCGTAACGGTACAAACAAACACATACAAACAAACAAACTGTAAACGATATATCCACACCTTGCCTTTCGGCATGTGTGGATAATAAGATGCGTTAATCAAGCAATTAGGTCATGAAATAAAGATACAAACTCTTTGGATCTGATCTATTTTTGTCTAATATTCATCTATCTAAAACTGTATTGTTTTCCTTAAAAAGTCACTGACTCTGAAAGACTTTGCAATAACACAGTTACCCCATCATGTATGCAAACACTCTAATCTGATCACTGACTAAAATATGCATTATAAGTATGTTGTGCAATAACAACTAACATCAATATTACCGACAATACCAAAGTCAAAACTAAAGCAGTCATATGGCACAAAATACGACGCAGGGTTACATTTCAGTACTACAAACATACAACAGCACAAGCCAGCATCACAAACTAGCTACATCACATCATGCATAAAGACAACTACGTGCCTTTTCATGTGCAGACTGCAGAACCCAATTGCAGCTGCCAATGCAGTAACCAGAACTGACTGCTGTAGCCCGCAGTGAACCAAAAATGTCCTGTGCACACACCATCATGTGACGGTCTCAGTATGTGAATATATCAACTGTGTCAGACCATTCGTTAGCTTGATCTATAGTCAACTCGTCCAGGCCACTTAGAGTAGAAAGCAGCTACGACTTGTGTGAAATGCCTCATTACAAGTAATACATTATACGCAAGTCAAGTTCTGAATAGCAAAATAACAAGAATCTTTCACTTTCATTTTACAAGTCAATGCATTTATTGTCATGATATTCACTAGTGGCAAGATGTCTGGCACACAGAATGTTTACTTCTCAATACCAGAATGACTGCATTCAGACGACCAACACTTCACCATATTAGTGACGTTCTATTTTTAGTATGCCATGTACAAATATTTTTACTTACTTGTTTAAATTTTACTTATTTATTTAAACCATCACGAGTTCAAATAGTTCTGTTTTAGCTAATGGCACAGTTCTGTTTGTTTTAGAAACAAAATAGACAAATGTAGCCTCAATTCTTCAACTAACTGAAGTGGCATAACGGACATCCAATCCGACACACAATAGGTCATTTCAAACACAACAAAAACAAGCATGACTCCATAACAACATATACAACGACATATAATAAACAAAAATTACTAAAGCCAGGTTTGGTCGCCTCCCATGACCTTGAGCCTGAAAATGTAACGGGTCAATTTTGCAAGAAGTAGATAGTAAGGAAGTAAATAAGTAAGGAAGAAAGTAAGTAAGAAAGTTAAGTAAGCAAACAAACAATTGATATGGCATCAAAATCAACAGCTAAATCAGGCTGCATTACATCCCTGAAGCCCGTACGGGGCTGAAGTGGCATAACACTAACGTAATGCACTTACCTTAGACTCGTTGAATGATACAATATCAACTTGGCTGAGACATGACTGAACTGCATACAAACTGTAGCATTTCCTCCATGTGTGTGGTCCAACAGCATCTCTCAGTGGACACGGTAACATTCTGCAGACAGTTCAGTGCATCAGATTTACATTAGGAAAGAAAAGTGGCCACATTGTCATCTTGTCACCCCTCGTGATGGCGAATGGATTTGTCTGACCTTGACCCCATCTAACACATGGTTCCTTGGGCCCAATAGCAACATGCAAGTCTCACAGCTAATATATCTAGAACGTTAAATGGGCCTTTGTGGCAGTTGAAATCTGCAACTAGTGAGTACTTGTAAGTTAACCTTCATATTAAACTCTGGCCTCATTTCAGATTTATCTGTTCATGCGGATAATATGCATCACCTCTATGAGAGGAGTAACAAGTGTCCTAAATTATCTGGCAAAAGGCCGCATCAACTACTTGTCATCCCTTGTGGCTGAACAGAACAATTTGAACTCATGTGAACACCCATCTAATACATGGTTCCTTGGATCCACAAGAGTCAGTCTTCCAAATGGCATCTTGATTGGTTAAGCCGTTTTTGCACAGCACATCCATGTGATCGACACACAGACACACAGACCATGCTACGTGTGAACATCTGTAGCAACAGTTTGCATCTATGCACTGCATGCATGCGATGCGGCCTAAGAGAGGTCAAAACTGTGTTTTAGAATTCGATATTTTATGCTAAATCAATGCGTTCTGGTCTTTTACTCCACGCGCTGTCTTGAAGTCTGCACAGGTAAGAATCAAAGCAACAACAGGTGCCATTCATGTTGTGGTTATTGCTGGCACAGTTAGAACACTGATGCTCATTCAACAACTTAATTATTATTTAGAGTTCATCAACAAAGTCACCGCAACAGATCACTGACAATTTGGGCTGTTGAATTAACATGTTAACTAACGCGTTAATGTGTGAAAGAATTAATCGCGATTAAAAAATTAATGCCACTAAAATTGTTAATGCAAAGCAGGCATATTAGTAGCAAGATTCAATATAAACCTCAGATAACCGAACTGTACTCCTTTAATGAACAAGTATTTACTTTCTGGTTGCAGCACTACCCTAAATTTTGTTTGACGTTACTATTCTACATGATATTTTCTGCTAGTGCCATTTAATTTCTATGCTGAGATGACATTCATTTTAATTTGTTGACCCCCTCTGCACTTTTAACACAACACAAAAAAATGTGTGTTGAACTTGAAACAACGATTAACATGCGATTAAAATAATTAATCGTGTGATTAACAACTAAAAAAAGCCACCACAACACTGACTTGCTACATCTCACCTGCACAGGTGCTACATCCTACAGTACATTGTGATTAGTACACTGCAGCAACAGAAAGGCAAGGCACCTGAGGTGGCTCTCCTGGCCATAATAACAATTTGTGAATAATTCACATGCTATAACATTACAAATATGGCAAAAACTCACTTCCGTATGTGTTCGTCTTTCCAGAATGCAGATTTTTCTGACAACGGCACACTGCACATATAATTGACTAATTCTTCCATGAAAAGCCTAGACATACAGCATAAAAACACATATATACTACTGACATAATCAAACGTTTACACCAGTGACATATCCACAAGTAAGTACATTACAGATGCTCAAAAAGATCAAGCAGTGGCAGGCAGCATGACATACCGGCCGATGTGAAGTGTTGGCTCAGTGGCATATATAACACCTTTAAACCCAGTACATTCAGTGATGAATGGCAATGCCAACATGTTGTGGTAGTTGGACAGCAGAATAACATCAACTTCAGACAAATCTAGCAGACCACGCTAAACACAAATGATTCAAGATTTATAAACACATCATATGTGAAATTCTAGTGTTAACATTTAACATCACAGCAAAATAAACTATCAAAAGTCTTAGCAT
>Ga0209363_1000986_pt1 | contig 12672 bp, 3 predicted proteins | sample WorMetexBAHAMAS3_FD_187385 | JGI IMG/M metagenome (GOLD analysis project Ga0209363, IMG submission 187385) | Marine gutless worms symbiont microbial communities from Max Planck institute for Marine Microbiology, Germany - Inanidrilus exumae... | ecosystem: Host-associated > Annelida > Digestive... | reverse complement strand
GTGGTTCAGCAGCCAAGCGTCGTGATTCAGCAAGTCCTGATGCACTAACTAGTCCTGATGCACTTGCTGATGCTGATACTACTGCATCAACTGAGAGATCACATGCCAGCCGTGCTTCACGATCTTCAGCCAATAAACGAGCTGCATCAGCAAGCCCAAGCCAGCAGCCCAGTCCTGCTGTGTCAACAAGCCCAGTTCAGAAAACCAAAGGTTCAGTGACCAAACGTCGTAAATCAGCTAGTCCTGGACATGATGTTACTGCCACTACTACAGTGTCCATGGCCAGCACTGGTGATGGTACTGCAGCAAGCCCACGTCAGCGCCGCAGTGATTCAGTTGCCAAACGTCGTCGTTCAGCCAGTCCAGCACTTGTTTCTGGTACTCAAGTTATGCAGAAATCAAGTGGAAGTCCAAAGTCTGGCACACCTGGAAATGCAAAATATGGTGCTACATCACCATCGCAAAGTCTGCCTGTCAGAAGAGGTATTAAACGGTCTGGTGGTCCACTGGAAGAGCCTCCTCGTAAGCAGATTGGTGTGTCATTTGGACCAGATATGAGCCCGGAACTCTTTGATCGCAGATTGCCACCTATTACGCCAATAAAGCGTGGGGCAACACCACAGCGAACATCTACAGCATTGAATGCACTGAAGCCTGCTTTGAAAGGCAGGCATTCTGCTATTGGTAGGTTAGTCACAGAGACTGAATATGGCACAGTTTTCGTTGATTCTGCTAAAACTATAAAGTCAGCTAAACGTCGCTCAAGGTCTGCAGAACTCACCCCGGTGACATCAGAACAAATTGTCACAGAAACTGTGCCAACTCCACTGAAGTCTTCGAAAGGCAGGCGATCTTCTCGACCAGCAATAACAGAAGAGACTAAAGATGTCGATGTTTTACTTAAAACTCCAAAAGCTGCAAAGCGTAATTCACAGTCTGTGGAACGTGTTACTGATAAGTTGGAATCAAGTGACAAAAAGAATGCCAAGAAAAGATCAAAGTCCCTGTCGGCATTTGATAACCAAGAATCAGATTCTGAGATTGTGACAGTGAAGGAAATATCTGTGAAGAGGTCACGATCAGTGATAGGCAGCAAAGGAGGCATGGCTGATGGTGAGAATAAAACTAAGAAGTCTCCTGCAAAGGTCGTAGCCTCAACCCGTGACCCGGCAGTTACTGCTTCGCTGGTCAGGGCTAAAACAACTCCACAAAAGCCATTCCGTTACCGGTCTCCAACACTGGAAACTGGTAGTATCAAGGTTAGAGGCAGTAAGAAGATTGCTGTCTCATCTGCTAAACGTACTCGGTCACTTTCTCCGGTGAAGGTTGTTTCTGAACAGCCAGTTGCTGCCTCTTCAAGCAGAATTAAAAGAACTCCACAAAAGCCATTCCGTTATCGGCTTCCAACATTGGAGATTGGCAGCATCAAAATTAAAGAGAGTAGGAAAACTGCCTCACCGTCTCCTAAACGTCCTCGATCACCCTCTGTGGAAACCACAAAAGCTAATGTGACAGCACAGATGTTTCAAACTCTATCCAGTAATGATTCAACAGTTGGCAAGAAAGGAAAACCAGCAGCATTGCAGGTTGAGTCGTTACCAGCAAGCTCCAAGCACGGCGGATCACCTCAAATGTTGCATTCCACGCCATCAGTTGCGATAGGTGCTATGCCTACTGCACGGTCTGAAGGTAAACACAGGTCACCTGTAGCAGCAGGATCAAAAGATGTGACGACAATGCCATTGTCTGCAAAGAAGCAAACATCTTTTACTGCAAGTTGTCAGCAGATAAAGAAGTCCCCGATTGTGTACTCACTGTTATCTACGAGTAAGAAATCACCTCGTTCAGACTTGGGTGAGGTTTTATTATCTCCAGCAGGTGCCAAGAAACAGAAGTCTGGTAGTGGTGGAAAGAACATTGAGAAAGCTACAGAGACCACTGCCTCAAACACCATGATGACGCCCAGTAGGATGGTGGCAATGCGAGCAGTATTTGGTAGAGAGATGACTCCCAAACTGACAATGCCACATGATGAGAGATCTTCTAGCCAGTCAAAGACAGCGACCTTCGCTAGTAATGGCAAACAGGCATCGGCGAAATCTGGCGTGAGACCTAAGAGTGTCGCAAAACAAAGTGCAGGTAAGTTGACGTCGCTGAAGAAGTCTGCCAGAAAATCGACGGCGAAGAAAACGTTGTGGTCTGAGGTTGTGAAACGGGCAGCTCGGAAGTCAGGACCAAAGATCATAAAGCCTGTTATTATGAAGGTACAGAAGATGTCAGGACCAAAGATTGTAAAGCCACTTATTGTGAAGGCTCAGAAGATGAACAACGCTGGAACAGCTTTAGTGAGTATTCTTTTCCAATGCTGTCTTTGTGCTAATGCTGAATTTGTGCTTCATCTTATTGTAACATACTGTTGTATCTGTTCACGTCTTATTATAACAAACAATATCACTCCAATGACAACAAAGTGATATGCCATCAGCCATTTTGGTCCTTTTTGTTTATTAGGCAATACTAATGACCACAGCAAATGAAAGCCAGCCAGTTTACTTTCTATTCACATTTAGTAGTACTATGGTGGAGTTTTGTGATCTGAAGGACCACTTCTGATGGCCACACAGCCATGCTGGCTGGTGGATTTCAGCTAGGGCCATGCAACATATGGATGGACAGCAGCTTTGCTTAATGCCCCCCCCCCTTTTGTGGTGTGGAGCATAATCATCAGTGGCGGTGCACACTGCTGTTCCTGCTGCAGTGATGAATATCCGTAATATACACTTATTTTTTGCTTGTTTTGTAGAAATTTTTTTGAATGTTAAAATTTGATATCTGCTTAGTTTTAAATATTTCCTGTATTTATGCCTTCGCCAGCTACCTGCCCAGTTGTTAAAGCACTCAGTTGCCATGTGCAGTAGAGCGTGACGCACACAGCGGCAGGGGTTTGCACCTCAGCCCGGGCGTGTTCGCCTACCAAAGGATTATTTCTAATAATTCCTATGCACATGAGAAACAAGAGTTATCCCGGACAAGAAAAAAGAGGGTTCGGTGGTGTCCTCTATAAACTGCGACCATTGCTGATGCATTGATTGGCAGCGTCAAGGTATTAGCCGTGCTGGCATGAGCTGAAGCAGATAGATGTGGCAAAGTCCTGTGGCTAGTGCTGAAGAAGTGTCAGTCAGGTGGCTGGCGCTGAATAAGTGCCGGTCAGGGTTGGCACAGAATAAGTGCCAGTCCGGTCTTAGCCAAACAGTAGGACACGCCTAGAAGGGGCACGGTTTATAAATACCCCACAAGCTTCTCACGCCTACTCGAGCCTTCCTTCACCCTACACGCCATGCACACACACCTACCGATTCTCCTCTTCTCCTTGGCATTGGACCAACCTAAAGATCTCGATGCTGGGGTCCAGAGTAGGCTGGAACCATGCCCACCAGATCTTGTTACCACGATACCTTGTAAACGGCTGAGCTGCCTCTACCTCTATGAAACTTACAGGGAAATTCACTAGCCCTTACTGGTAACCTGGTTAGGTTTTGAAGGTAAAGATCAAGGTCACAGCAGGCCATCGGTGGTGGAGGCATCCATGTCAACATGGGGTGTTGAAGTCAACCTTGTTTTTGAAAATACTTTAATGATGTGATCAGAAAGCTGGGCAAAATAAATGGTGCTTCCTTATCTTCAAAGTAGGGTTAGAATGAATGACGTTAAGGACGATATGCAATACCTGCTGTGACATCATGAAGTAAACAGCACATTATGTATGCACTGAAGAAACTTAATGCTGTTCAGAATACTGAGTTTAATGTCCCTGTCAACAGTACAACAGTTAGAACTTCTAAATGCTGTCACATGGGGTAGATTAAGCATATTAAAAGTTATGGATCGATGGATTAATCACTCAGTCATCAATGGCGGTCTGTGGCCTGTAGGAACCCTTGTGTGTAGTGCCATTAATGGTGATGACTGAACTAATATGGGCTACCAAATAACTGATAAAAGTATCATCTTTTATCAGACTGTACTCAGAAATATCACGCCAGTTACAGCATCATTCAAACCCTTTTGTGGGTGGCACCCTTGATATGCTGTTATGCATATCATTTCAGTGCATGAAGTGATTATGTGCCAGTGAAACTTGTATGCTGTCATGTTCTGTGAGCACTGTGATGTTTGTGGAACCAGAACAAACCTTTGGCAAAGAAAGTACGAAAACAGTTGCCTGTTGGAGAAGTGGAGTCTACCGGACATGCTGCCTCTCCAGCCACTATTGTTATTGGACAAAAGAAGCGAAGAAGCCGTCCATCATCAAGTACTTCCACATCTCCGCAGGTATATTTAGGTCGACTTGTCCGAGTCGACCTAGTAACATTAGTGGGTCTCAAATGTCCGTCTGTCCACAAAACGTTTCTTCGATCTCAATGAAATTTGGTATGTAGGTAGAGTTCGACGATTGATGCATGAGGGTGTGCAGTATGACCCGATCCGAGGTCAGGGTCAAGGTCACGAGCCCATGAAAGTCGGAAATTCGACCATTTTTAAAGCCTATCTCCTCCCCCATTTATAATTGGGGCTGGCAAATGACCACGGATTCTTAAATTAGGAGACAATACCTAAAACGTGTGTGGCCGGTATTTTGATTTTTATCCTAGTTTTTGTGTCACGTGACTTTGAAGTTGGCAGTAAGTAGGAGTCGACCGCCAGTCCCGTACGGGGCTAATTTATTATTTTTCAATTAGTTTACGGTTTTATGAATTAACTGATAAAACACTGGTGTGTAGCTAGTTCGTCTTCTGCTGTGATACTATGTATATATGTGATGCCTTCTAATTATTAGCATAGTGAATATGTGACCTAGAGATGTGCCTGTCATCCCACCCAAGATAGACCTATTTGTTTAAGCCATTTATGAGTGTGAGAAAGAGCTGCAACTGTAATAGCAGTGCAGAGTGCGTGCCAATCTGGCACAATGTGGCGTTTACCATCAACTACCTGCTCTGCATCTGTGATCAACAGCAGTAATCTCTGGCCTTGGTCTTTTATTAGTCACTCCCGGAAATCAGCATGCATTATTCACGTGGATATTACATGCCCATTTTTGGAAGGGGGATAATGGTAAAAAATTGTGCATATTGTACAGGAAATTTTACAGTATTTTTGGCATGCATTACATGTGCTGCCTATAACGATGAAGAGGCAAAAGTATTTTGTTGTGTATGTTTCCAGTTGATTGACAGCGAGGAAGGCAGTCATCTCATGAATGCATCTGGCTTGTCCGACACTGTTCTTCCATCTACGCCAGAAAGTCCCGGAGAGATGTTCGTCTCTCCATTGGGATCAGTGGGCCGCTCACAGCGGGTTGCAGGAAAGGCCAGCCCAAGGTTATCTGGAGTTTCTAGACTCATGAAGACCCCGAAACAGAGAAAGAGACAGTCAGCTGATGTGTCTGGATTAAGTTTTGTCAGGCAACTTATGAGAACTTCCAAAGTACAGAAGTCTCTGTCTTTAGGAGGTGTGAAGAGACTTGTCACAACACCAACAGATGTTGCCAGCACACCTGAATTAGATGGCATCCGTAACCTTGTGAAGACTCCTAAACCCGCTAAATCTCCGGAATTAGTGGGAGTCAAGCAGCTGTTGAAAACTCCCAAAGCTCAGAAGTCTCCTGCTTTAGATGGTGTCAAGAAACTTGTCAGAACACCGAAGCAGACGCCAAAAATTAAAAAATCACCACAGTTAGCTGGACTGAAGTCGTTGATGAAAACTCCGAAACAGCAGCAGTCGCCAGTCTTTGTAGGTGTCCGGCAGCTTATGAAAACTCCACAGTCAGGCCCAAAATCACCTGACTTTGTTGGAGTCAGTGAAATGCTGGCAAGTCCACAGAGTAGTGGATCAGTATTCTTGGAAAGTTCAAGTCAAAAGAGTGTGTCAAAGAAGAGAAGGGTTAAGGAGGTTAGTTTTGATGTTTCAGCTGTGCCTTCTCCAAAAACTCCGGGAACTCGAGGCAGAAAAATGCCCAAGAAAACGACAGAAAGTCTCGAGGTGGAAGCTGAAAGTCTCTCAGTACGTAGAAGAGGTGCTTCCAGAAGCAAGTCTGCCGATGATGATCATATGGTTGTAATCAAAAAGGTAAAATCAAGCAAGTCCATCACTGAAACTGAGTTAACGGAGCCATATAGGGAAGTTAATGTAGTTATTTCTGCACCGTCTCCCAAAGCTTCTGCGTCACGCAAAGGAAAAAGTCGTGGCAGAAGCGAGGATGCATCATCTGCATCTAGAAAGGCTGTGGCTGCCTCCGAGGAAACAGATGTTACGGTGTCCAAGGACAAGGTAACGAAGACGTCATCTACTCCAGTTGCCAAAACTCGCAGTAAACGCCAGTTTGTGCGTGATGAAGTACACATGGATGAAGATAGCATACACATATCACAGCAGGTTCTTACCAAGAGATCACGTGCTGGAAGAAAAGCTGGAAGTTTTAGTTCAAAATCACCTGCGAGATCAAGTGCAAAACGTAGTACGAGGTCGAAGAAGACTGCTGATGCGAGTGTGCTGTCTACTGATATGAGTGTGTACCAAACTTCGGCGACAAGATGTAAGGAGGTTAAATCACCTGAAGTTGTAACAGTGATGAAGAGTGAGAGAAACCAGGCTGCTGTCAACGCTGGACCAAGTCCTCGGCGTTTGCGTGCAGGTGTCCAGACCTCAAAGTCAGTAACTGTTGCAACAGAACTGGCGCTGGCTGCTGATGGTACTGCAAAATCTGGAGGCCGTAAGAAAACACAGCAGAAAGAGGCGGCAGAAGATAATGTGAGTGTAGCACAGCAAGTTGGTAGCAGGAACTCACGAGCTGCCAGGAAACGTAAAGATGCTGTTGTCATGGATCCTGTTGAGTCATCAGAAAATGTCGAAGCTGATGTGACAGGCCAATCAAAAGGTCGAGGTGCCAAAAGGATAGCTTCCCCGGCAATTAGCAAGAATAAGGCTACACGTAGTGGAGGAGTACAAGATGTCGTCGTCACAGAATCAGCCGCTTTAGCAGAGAATGCTACAGTGCTGCAGAAAAGTCCTGCTGCAGTTGCAATACGAGGTGGACGTAGGGGAAAGCGCCATGAACCACAACCTGTATCAGAAAGCAGCATAGTGGTGATGTCATCTGGAAGCCGGAAACGTACACAAAATACCCAAAAGTCAGCTGCTGGTCAAAGAGGTAAACCAGTGACCAGCGAACCGCTTCAGTCTACAAAATCACCAGTTAGCACACGTACAGGAAAACGTCAGATTACTGTCGTGGATTTGTTCCCTGCAGCAGAGAATGTTAAAATGCAGGAGAAAGGACAGAAATATGCTGAAGCAGCTGCAGTACGTAGCAGGCGTAGGGGAAAGCATGACGAATCACTGGAGGTAGTTGAAAACAGCAAGGCGAAGACACCGTCTCGTAGCCGGAAACGTGCACTAAATGATGATCCAGTTGAAGCACCAGTGTCTAAAAGTCAGCGACAGAAAGCTCAGGAGCCACGTGTGGTTGAACAGCCAATAAAAACGGCAACAAAAACAAAACGCGGAAAGACCTCTCTGTCTGACCCAGCAGAACCCGTTGTTCAGCTAGACACAGTGAAAACTGGAGTGAAGAAATCTGGTCGCAAAAAGATGGATAGCAAGGTGAGCGTCGAGGTTATAGAGAATGCCACAAGTACCTCAAAGAAGTCTGATAGCAAAAATGCCAAGAAGCTGAAAGATGCAGATAATGTGTCAAATTTGAAGTTGAAGGGATCTGAGAAAAAGAAAGTAGATGCAGAGAAGAAGAAAGCAATAGTTTCACCACGAGCTACCAGGAGCAGACAAGCCAAGCGCTAGTTAATCACATGTGGATCTGTTTGTTATACTCCTGGTTATGTGACATAATCTTTTATTTTCTACTTTTAACCATTGGCTGTTACACGTTTGGGTGTTTTATTAGGTCGACTCCTCCAAGTTTCTTCGATTTCAATGAAATTTGGTGTGTAGGTAGAGGTCGATGAGTGATGAATGACGGTATGCAGTATGACCTGATCCAAGGTCACGAGCCCTTGAAAGTCGGAAATTCGGCCATTTTCAAAGGCTATCTCCGCCCCATTTATAATGGGGACTGGCAATTGACCACGGATTCTTAAGTTAGGGCACAATACCAAAAGCTTATCGGGGCTGGATTTTTGATTTTTGCCCTAGTTTTTGTGTCACATGACTTTGAAGTTGGCAGTAAGTAACTGTGCACAAAAAGTTTCTTCGGTTTTAATGAAATTCCGTATGTAGGTAGAGGTCGTTGACTGATACATGACGGTATGCATTATGACCCAATCCAAGGTCAAGGTCACGAGCCCTTGAAAGGTGGAATTTCGGCCATTTTCAAAGGCCGGGGCTGGATTTCTTATTTTTATCAGTTTTGTGTCACGTGACTTTGAAGTTGGCATTAAGTAGGAGTCGACCGTCAGTCCCGTATGGGGCTAATTTTTAGTTTATTAGTTTCTCGTGGTAAATAATTGTTACAATGTTTACACTGTGTGTGCGTTACTGCAAGAAATCTAGCTGTGTCACAATGAGTGGAGTAAAAATAATTTTTTGAGCTATCGTTTGTTTTCATCAGTTGGATTTCCTGTTAATTGGACTTTTCCTATTAACTGGACATTGCTCATTTGCTGCACATTTAAATTGCACATTATTGTTTAAATTGAAACATTTTCCGGTAAAGCAGTAGTGAATACTGCACATCATATAATAGACATCTTTGTGTGTATATATGTATATTGCTGGTAGTGTTCTTGTTTGTTTTATTGCAACGTATGCAAAAATGATTTGGCATTTATTCTAGCTTAACTGATATTGACAGTACTGCAAGTGATTTGACTTGTAGTGATGTAGTTGCATGGTTTATACACCGTTTACCATTTTACATTTTGACTTTTCCATGATGTTCATGGTTTTAGTTAATTTCTATACTAGCTGTACTATACTACTATTGGGTATGTTTCGGAAGTCCTTTGCATTAGTTTAATAATTACTTTGCTGCTGACCCCGTACGGGCTTTGGGGCAGTCCTACACCATTATTCATGCGCTGATTTCAGCATTATATAAATGGGTTTTTTAGCGTCAGTCTTCTTGACTTATTTACTTCCTTGTTTACTTTTTGACTTATCTACCTACTTTATCCACAATAGACCCTTTCCGTTTCCATCTGGAGGTCGTAGTAGGCAACCTAACCTGGTTGTAGTTTTTTTGGGTTAATATTATGTTGTACACCGTGTCCCCCAAAGCACAGAAAGACACCGAGCTCATAACATTAACTCCCATATAATCTTAACCGCTTTTCAGAATTCTTTCACCTCTGAAAAGAGAAGGAAATTTCATATTAACGTCTTATAAAAATCACACCACGCCTTATGTATGTTGCCACACTGCTTTGGGAATGTCTAAATTTACGTCAATTTATGGAGGTAAGCCGTAGAAATAATATCGTATTTCACAAAATATGAAACGTCACGGATACGCCTACTGATAACGTCATGACAGTTGTTCAACGTGTCTACCCTTTGCGCGCGCACATGCACAAAGACGGCCATGCCCCTTGTCAACTGCTTTGTTAATGATGTTTTCGTCCATTCCTGGATTAATAGTTCGGACGTGGCTTACATTTCTGTTGCTTTGGATACTGCCATTAAACACAGGGTGTCGCCATGACGGGACGTAACAGTACTGGCCCGCCGCGTGCTGCCCCCTGGTGAGTTACGTTGCACCATGGAGTGTCACAGACGACGACGGACGCCAGCGACCATTGCTAGTCTGGCCCCCTACACTATGTGTAGGCGGGCCAGTAAAAATGCTGCAATGGTTATGTATGACTTTTGCATTATCAGTTAATGTTTTATGAGAGTTTTATTACATTGTTCTGGATGCATGTGATAAGAAGAAATTTATTTTGGAAAAATCCTACCTAACAAGAGTGTTGTAAAATTTTTGTATTTACTAATTACCAAGAGCCAGCTGCCATTTTGTGGACGACAGTTTGTGTATAACTACCAGTTTTTGTGTGTTGTATGTCTAGCTGTATTTTATAGTAGGTTTGATTTTAGGTCCATGTTAGTAGATGTAGTGTTATTATGTATTTGTATGTCATTGATTAATTTCTGCTAGCACATCCTATTTTATGTGTTGTATACTGTAAAAGACTTATATTTCACGTGCATAAAATGTTCATCATTTGAGTAGAATCGTGAAATTAAATACATGCGAATTTCTCGAATTTGCCCATAACCATAACTTTATCTTCATAGAATATCAGCGCCTGGAAAATGTGCCAAATTAATATGCCGAAAATTTTCTATGTAAGAAATTCACTATATTAAGATGCAGTGAAAATATAATGTTTTACAGTAGTTCAGGATATTCAGTTATTAATTTGAAATAACAGTAATATTTGAGCACAGATTGTCTTTTAACCACAAAAAAATGATTTTAAAAATTTTAATTGCTAAAAGATGTTTTGATCCTTTTATGTGCCTTTTTTGGCGTGAATAGGCAAAAAAATCGCTGGTTAGTTGCACGTTACACTTTTAAGACTTGTAAACATGCATTGTTCTTCGAATAATTATATTTATTGGATCATATATTCATAAGTATATAAGTTACTAAGTTACCTTGGTTGTTAACATCTCGCTTGAGAAATAGCTATAACTGTAACAATGCTAACTACTTTGTTTTGATACCGTGTAGTAATAAATAATTACTCGTTAATGTTAGTTTTTAACAAAATGGCTCTTACAGTGAAATTGGACATTGTTATTTTGTCTGTATGGCATTGTTTTAGTGATGAATTATATCACTTCTGCCAAATACAGGTGACTGTTATATATGCAGACATTTTGTGCATTCTGCTGACATTATTGGAGTGCTTCTTTCAGTTTGTTAATATTTCTAAAAACATAAACATAGTCAATAGACTACGAATTTAATTAAATATTTTGTTTGTTGTACACTGTAGTTTTGAGGTTCTTGATTAGCAGCATTAGCAGTATCATTTAGTCATTAGCTTCTCGCAACTGAGGTGCATAAGTATGGACTGCCTCCACTGTCTGTTTCTTCTCAGCAAATTTGTTTTGATTTATTTTTTCTTTTCCTTTTCACCGTGTGGCATATTAAGCTGGCTCTTCATCCACTTTTGTGCTTACGTAAATGTATCATATCGTAAGTCGATAACTGTTCATATAAAAGGGCAATCCAAATAATTGCCCTATTTTACCTTGAATATCATTGAAGAAGGACAATCTCCTAGCGAGGAAGTGCAAAAATTGCAGGTATCATCAAAATGTAGAAGCAGTCGACGCTATGGGAGAAACCATACGACCAACGTATGCACAGCTGTTTGATGGGACCAAGACAATAAGGGCAAGACCAAGACATTATGGTCTCAGCTCTCAAGACCGACACCCCAAGAGAGTAACCTCACCATAAATTTTGACAGTTTGCTGAAAATGAAACAATTTCCAGATATTTCACATATAAGGTAATCAGTTATTTTTCTTTTATCGTGACGTCAAAATATTCGACTCAAAATTTATATTTTACGTCTTCGTTGCGCTGTGTGGTGAACAGGCTTCCAAAATTCCACTGTCTGCGGCCTCCATTTTCGAGGATATGGTGCGTATCTGTCACCACTCTGCACTGGTAAAACGCAAATTCTCAGGAAGTGGAATTATTGGTGTGAATTTTAATTGGCTGGCCTATATTAACAAACTAAAACGAGTTTTTCTGTTTATCATTTTCTAAGCCACCACTAATCAACACCGTGCTCAAAGTGTCAGTTATTAATTCGCCTGCGTGAGCTGTTGCATAGTATTGTGATGAGTACGTGTGTCTGTGTCTGTCTGTCTGTCTGTCCGCGAGGATATTTCCGGAGCCACACGCGCGCGATCTTTACTAATCTTTGAGCATGTTGTATATGGCATTGGCTCGGTCCTCTAGCGTCGTTACGATACGTTACTAAATCACGCGATGGGCGCATCTTTGGTACAGATGACGAAGCGACTGGTCTGATCCACGGAATGATCTAATAGTCTCGACGCCATGACCACCTGACGCCTATAGGATGAACTTTAGCCAGGAAAAATACTCGACGGCGGAGATATTGAGGGCCCAAAATTGGGGGACCCTGGCCCCCAAATTTTGTTTGTCGGGACCCGCCTCGGGTGGGGCAAAAATCCCTGCTATATGAGATAAAACTCGCCGGTTTTCTAATACTATTAGCGGTCTGTCGGAAACTGAAAACAAACCCGGCATGGCTAGTTCCAGCACCGAGATATCATCATTTAATTCGTTAAATCAAGATAACAATGCAACACAGTAATGCAGAGAGTATAAACAGGAGTCGCAAGGCTATACGTGGCCAAACATCCTACTACACATCTTGCATTGGCTACCACTCGACAGCGAATCAAGTTTCTTGTATTTAAGTGAAAAAGCGTCTACGGAGTGTTGTTTCGGCGTATCTGTGGCAGCTCTTGCGTCCTAGTGGATAGCTTCCCGTGTCGTTCACGGTTGCTCGACTGGATTCATTTCATCCGTGTGCCCATAATACAGACGGGAGCGCTGAAATTGTAGGACTGGACATTGACGGACCGGACAATGACGTACGTTTGTGT